>Ga0209085_1000422_pt1 | contig 31170 bp, 33 predicted proteins | sample C_131016_EF_Meta_FD_187310 | JGI IMG/M metagenome (GOLD analysis project Ga0209085, IMG submission 187310) | Freshwater microbial communities from Lake Croche, Canada to study carbon cycling - C_131016_EF_MetaG (SPAdes) (version 2) | ecosystem: Environmental > Aquatic > Freshwater > Lake...
GCGAAGGTCAAAGCTTCTTACCTAGCGGCTGTTGCGCACGGCACTGAAAAATGTGCGTTGTTGTCTGCAGAAAAAGCCACTGAGCTTTTGGGCACCATGCTTGGCGGATACAACCTGACACCGCTGATTGACTTGCTCGATAACAAATCTTGCGCACCTGTAGCAGCTGCTGGTTTGAAGAAAACCTTGTTGATGTTTGACCAGTTCCATGACGTCAAAGAAAAGGCTGACAAGGGTAATGCGTTGGCCAAAGAAGTGATTCAGTCTTGGGCCGATGCTGAATGGTTCACCAACCGTCCTGAAGTGCCTAAGAGCATCACTATCAGCGTGTTGAAGGTCACGGGCGAAACGAATACCGACGACTTGTCTCCAGCGCCTGACGCCTGGAGTCGTCCTGACATTCCATTGCACGCTTTGGCGATGTTGAAAAACAAACGCGATGGCATCACGCCTGAAGAAGACGGCAAGCGTGGCCCGGTGAAGTTCATCGAAGACTTGCGCGCACGCGGCCATTTGGTCGCCTATGTGGGCGATGTGGTGGGAACCGGTTCTAGCCGCAAATCAGCCACCAACAGCGTGCTGTGGTTCACTGGCGAAGACATTCCATTTGTGCCCAACAAGCGTTTCGGTGGTGTGTGTTTAGGAAACAAAATCGCCCCGATTTTTTACAACACCATGGAAGATGCTGGCGCTTTGCCGATCGAACTCGATGTGTCGCAAATGAATATGGGCGACGTGATTGAGTTGCGCCCTTATGAAGGCAAAGCCTTGAAAGACGGCAAGGAAGTTGCCAGCTTCACCGTCAAAAGTGATGTGTTGTTTGACGAGGTGCGTGCCGGTGGTCGGATTCCGTTGATCATTGGTCGTGGTTTGACTGCTAAGGCCCGCGAAGCTTTGGGTTTGCCTGCATCAACATTGTTCCGTTTGCCTGCTGTTCCAAAAAGCCACGGCAAAGGTTTCACCTTGGCTCAAAAAATGGTCGGTCGCGCTTGCGGTTTGCCAGAAGGCCAGGGCGTTTTGCCAGGTACCTATTGCGAGCCACGTATGACATCGGTGGGTTCACAAGACACCACAGGTCCGATGACGCGCGACGAGTTGAAAGACCTTGCATGTTTGGGCTTTAGTGCTGATTTGGTGATGCAGTCTTTCTGCCATACAGCTGCTTACCCCAAGCCCGTGGACGTGAAGATGCACCACGAGTTGCCTGATTTCATCAGCAACCGCGGTGGTATCAGTTTGAAGCCGGGCGACGGCATCATCCACTCGTGGCTCAACCGTATGTTGCTGCCTGACACCGTGGGTACTGGAGGTGACAGCCACACCCGTTTTCCTATCGGTATTTCTTTCCCTGCAGGCTCTGGCTTGGTGGCGTTTGCTGCTGCGACGGGCGTGATGCCGTTGGACATGCCCGAGAGCGTTTTGGTGCGCTTCACAGGCAAGATGCAACCGGGCGTGACCTTGCGCGACTTGGTGCACGCCATTCCTTTGTACGCCATCAAAAAAGGCGTGTTGACGGTCGAGAAAAAGGGCAAGAAGAACATATTCTCTGGCCGGATTCTCGAGATCGAAGGCCTGCCTGATTTGAAAGCCGAGCAAGCATTTGAATTGGCCGACGCATCGGCTGAGCGCAGTGCTGCGGGTTGTACCGTGCACTTGCATAAAGAGCCGATCATGGAATACATCCAAAGCAATATCGTGTTGTTGAAAAACATGATCGCCCAAGGCTATGCAGACCCACGCACTATCACGCGTCGTATCCAGGCGATGGAGGCTTGGTTGGCCAATCCGCAGTTGTTGCAAGCCGACAAAGATGCGGAATATTTCGATGTGATTGAAATCGACATGAACGAGATCAAAGAGCCTATAGTGTGTTGCCCGAACGACCCAGATGACGCCAAAACCTTGAGCGATGTGGCTGGCGCCAAGATCGACGAAGTCTTCATCGGCTCTTGTATGACCAATATCGGCCACTTCCGTGCTGCGTCGAAGTTGCTCGAAGGCAAGCGCGACATTCCCGTCAAATTGTGGATGGCACCACCTACAAAAATGGACGCGCAGCAACTCACGGAAGAAGGCCACTACGGCGTGTTCGGCAATGCTGGCGCACGCATGGAAATGCCGGGTTGCTCTTTGTGCATGGGTAACCAAGCCCAGGTGAAAGAGGGCGCCACAGTGATGTCCACCAGCACCCGCAATTTCCCCAACCGTTTGGGAAAAAACACGAATGTGTATTTGGGCTCAGCGGAGTTGTCGGCAATTTGCTCGAAGCTCGGACGCATTCCTACACAGGCTGAATACTTGGCTGATATGGGCGTCATCAACGCAGATGGCAGCAAGATCTATAAGTACTTGAACTTTGACCAGATAGCTGAGTACCAAGAGGCTGCTGAGGCGGTGAAGGCTTAAGAGATTTATTCCGGCTCAATCTTCGCGTCCCTCACCACCTTGCCCCAACGGGGTGATTCGGATTTAATCAGCGCCGCGAATTGCTCTGGTGTTCCGCCTCCAAGTTCGTTGCCTTGGCTCAAGATTTTTTCTTTGACCTCGGCGGTCTGCAGGGCTTGATTGCAGGCGCTGTTGAGAAGCTTCACTATGTCTGTAGGCAAGCCCTTGGGTCCAATCAGCCCCTGCCAGTTCAATACTTCAACAGCAGAGTAGCCTTGCTCAGCCATGGTGGGTAAGTTGGGCAACAAGGGCGAGCGCGTTTTGCTGGTGATGGCCAAGGCGCGCATACGGCCACCTTGAATGGCCGGCATTGCGGCATACATTTGCTCGAACATCATTTGCACCTGACCGCCCATCAAATCGGTAGCACCTGCAGAGCCGCTTTTGTAAGGGGCGTGGATCATGTCAATACCAGCAACATGTTCAAACAATGCGCCGCTCAAATGGTGCGAGCCGCCAATGCCTCCTGATGCATAACTCAATTTGCCTGGCTCCGCTTTGGCTGCAGCAACAATGTCTTTCACGCTTTTATAGGGCGAGTCGTTGCGCACCATCAAAATCAAAGGCCCGCGTTCAATCAATGCGATGGGTACAAGATCATTGAATGGATCGAAATTGAGTTTTTTAAACAAAGCATGGTTGACGGCGAGTGGCGCAAAGTTACCCATACCAATGGTGTAACCATCAGGCTTTCCGCGCGCAATCATTTCGGTACCGATATTGCCGCCAGCACCTGCTTTGTTATCGATGATGATGGATTGCCCCAATATCGAGCTCATCGCTTTGGCGACTTGGCGTGAGCGGCTGTCTGCGTTACCACCTGCCGCGTATGGGCAGACCCATGTGATGGGCTTGCTGGGGTATTTATCTTGCGCCAGAGCCCACTGCGTTGCTAATGATGGTGCCAAAGCGGCTGTGGCCTGAAGAAGGGTTCTGCGTTTCATGGATCACCAAGTTGGTAAGTTGAAAGATTGCATCATAAAGTCATTGCCTAAGCGCAATAAAACCGCCATGCACAATGTCAACCATGTCAGAAAGAGTTTTGATTGTTGGTGGCGGCATCGCAGGGCTTGCAAGCGGACTTGCATTGGCGCGCGCGGATGCATTTGTGCAAATTTTGGAACGCGCGCCAGCATTAACTGAGGTCGGTGCTGGCGTGCAACTCGGTCCCAATGTCACACGCATTTTGAATGCATGGGGTTTGCTGCCTGCTATTCAAAAGGTGGCTTTTTACCCTGGCAATTTATACGCGCGCAACGCAAAGTCAGGCGAGATACTAGCTACTTTGCCTTTGTCAAATATGGCAGCGCGATACGGGGCGCCTTACATCACCATCCACCGTGCAGATTTACAAAATGTATTGCTTGAAAAAGTGCAAGCCCTAGGTGTTGATGTGCAATGCGATTCGCCTGTGCATGAATTACCAACGGATTTGCACAAAACTACAGAGGCCTATGTGATTGCCGATGGCGTTTGGAGTAATTTGCGACAACAGCTTTTGGGCGATGGCCCGCCACGCATGACAGGCCACTTGGCTTATCGCGCTTTAGTGGCGCAAGCTGACTTACCAGCGCATTTGCGAACCCAAGATGTGTCGGTGTGGATGGGACCTAATGTGCACGTGGTCCAGTACCCCGTGCGAGGAGGCGAGTGGCTCAACGTGGTGTGCCTCACTGAGGGGCAGTTGCAGGGCATTTCTTCACAAGAACTTCAAGATTGGAATTTATCTAAAACACCGCTTGACACCCGTGCCGATTTACAAAGCGCCTTAAAGGGTACTTGCGCATATTTGCAATCCTTAATAGCAGCTTGCAGCAACTGGCGCTTGTGGCCTTTATGCGATCGCCCACCCATGCAAAGCGCCGCACAACATGCGCAAGGTTCTGTTGCTTTGGTAGGAGATGCGGCGCACCCCATGCGACCTTATTTGGCCCAGGGAGCAGGCATGGCAATAGAAGATGCAGCGGAGTTAGGACACCAATGGACTGCTCTGGCTAATCAAGATGTGGGGCAACGTTTTGCAGCGTTTGCGCATGCACGTTGGCAGCGCAACGCGCGAGTCCAAGCGCGTGCCATTCGAAACGGAGAAATATTCCACGTCACCGGCCCTATGCAGTGGGCACGAGATGTGGGTTTGCGCACCTTGGGTGAACGACTTATGGATATGCCGTGGTTGTATGGCTACGAGCGCCAGTGAAAAAACAATATTTTGCGATTTACTAAAACGCTTATTGTTTGCCTAGCAACAAAAACTCCATCAACGCTTTTTGCACATGCATCCGGTTTTCAGCCTCGTCCCAAACAACAGACTGAGGCCCATCAATCACATCGGCAGCCACTTCTTCACCGCGGTGAGCAGGCAAGCAATGCATGAATAATGCATTCGGTTTAGCCTGCGCCATCATTTCAGCGTCGACGCACCAATCAGCAAAGGCTTCTTGGCGGACTGCGTTTTCTGCTTCAAAGCCCATGCTGGTCCACACGTCGGTGGTGACCAAGTCTGCACCTTCGCAGGCTTGCATGGGATCTTTGAATACTTTGTAGCAATCGCGCGAACGCAACCCAGCGATGGCGGGGTCAACTTCATAACCACTAGGCGTACTGAGGTGCACGGTAAAACCCAGCAAGTCTGCCGCTTGCAGCCAAGTGTTGGCCATGTTGTTGCCGTCACCCACCCAGGCGATGACCTTGCCATGCAAACACTGAAGTGGATGTTGCGTATCGCCACGGTGTTCGATGTAAGTGAACAAGTCAGCCAATATTTGGCAAGGGTGAAACTCGTTGGTTAAACCGTTGATCACAGGTACGCGCGAATTGGCGGCAAAGCAATTGATCTTGTCTTGGCCGAAGGTGCGAATCATCACCAAATCGACCATGCGGCTGATCACTCTGGCGCTGTCTTCGATGGGCTCGGCGCGACCGAGTTGGCTGTCGCCTGTTGTTAAATGCACAACAGCGCCGCCCATTTGGTACATGCCTGCTTCAAAACTCACACGCGTGCGTGTCGAAGCCTTTTCGAAAATCATGGCCAACGTGCGATCAGCCAGTGTGTGGTGTTTTTCGTAAGCTTTGAACTTGCGTTTGATCACAGACGCGCGGGTGAAAACATAGGCGAGTTCATCTGCCGAGAGGTCGGCGAATTGCAAAAAGTGTTTCACGCGTGTTCTGCCAAAAAGCTTCTGATTAAAGGCACCAAGATCGACACAATTTCATCGGCCTCTGGCTTTGTGATGATCAGCGGTGGAACCAAGCGAATCACGGTATCGGCAGTCACGCTTAAAAGCAAACCGGCTTCAACCGCGCGGTTCATGATCACGCCACAGGGTTTTTCAAGCTCAATACCCAGCATCAGGCCTTGTCCGCGAATCTCTTTCACACCTTGGAGATGCAATAGATTGCTCTCCAGCGCAGAACGTAAATGGTTGCCAACCTCTATGGCGTTTTCTAGCAAGCCATCTTCTTCCATGATGCGGATCGTCTCAACGCCCGCGCGCATGGCCAGCGGATTGCCACCAAAGGTAGTGCCGTGGTTTCCAGGTTGAAAAATATTCGCGGCTTTGGGGCCAGCCACTACTGCGCCCACCGGAACGCCAGACCCCAAGCCCTTAGCCAAAGGCATGACGTCAGGCAAGATGCCCGCCCATTGGTGGGCGAACCATTTACCGGTGCGCCCCATGCCGCATTGCACTTCGTCGACCATCATCAACCAGTCGTGTTCATCGCACAGTTGGCGAACAACTTGCATATATTCAATATGCATAGGTTGTACGCCGCCTTCGCCTTGTATGGCCTCCATAAATACTGCCACTACATTGGGGTTACCTACCGTAGCTTTTTTGAGTGACTCGATGTCGTTGATGGGCACGCGGATAAAGCCCTCCATCATGGGCCCAAAGCCCTCTTTGATTTTTTCGTTACCCGTTGCTGCCAAGGTGGCAAGCGAGCGGCCATGGAAAGACTTTTCATAAACCACAATTTCAGGCTTCTCAATGCCTTTGCTGTGGCCAAACTTGCGCGCTAATTTCAACGCTGCTTCGTTGGCTTCTAAGCCGGTGGAGCAAAAGAACACATTGGTCAAACCAGACAACTCCACCAACTTGGCCGCCAAGGCTTCTTGGTTGGGTATGTGGTAATAATTGCAACTGTGGATCATCTTGCCGATCTGGTCTTGCAAAGCGGGCGTGAGCTTGGGGTGGGCGTGTCCCAAGGTGTTGACGGCGATACCCGCCAAGCCGTCAAGGTAGCACTTGCCGTTGGTATCCCAGACGCGCATGCCTTTGCCATGCGACAAGGCCACGGGCAAACGTCCGTAGGTGTTCATGGTGTGGGGCGATGCAGGCGTGATCATGGCGACTCCAAAATAGAAACGACCCAACGAATGTTGAGCCGTTGAGGTGCGATTTTAGGGGCATCTGCGCCTGAAAATCTCGGCGGTATTAGGGTTTGTGCTAATCGCGGGTCTTCTACAAGATAGAATGTTTCAGCTTAAGAAATTCGAGCGATCCTCGAAGCGCTGCCCCTCATACCAACCTCTACCCGATGGTTTCTGATCACACCAAAGAAGTCTTCATCTTAGGACTCACCCACGAGGGCCGAACCTTTCGGCCAAGTGACTGGGCGGAGCGTTTGGCCGGTGTGATGAGCCAATTTCGCCCGGGTGGCGCAACGCCAGACAGCTACATCAGCTATTCACCTTGGTGCGTTCCTAATTCCTTAGACGGCAATAAATGCGTCATCGTTCACATAGACTTGCGCGACGAAGAGCCGATGGCCTGGGATTTTGTGATGAATTTCGCCAAAGACAATGATTTGCAGATTTTGGAGGCGTGTTTGTTGCCGGATCCGCCCGAAAAGGCTGGGACTTGATAAATTCTTTTGTAGTCCTATAACTCCGAGAAGTTGTATACGCCCAACAAAAAACCCGCCGAGGCGGGTTTTTGCTTTTTTGCTTTGCTGACAGCGCACCCGTTACAAACGGCAGCCTGAAAAATCAGGCTGGGCGGGTTGCCTAATAATTAGGCAGCGAGTGCCAAGGCCTTGACCTTGGTTGCGAGGCGGCTCTTGTCACGAGCGGCTTTGTTTTTGTGGAAGATGCCTTTGTCAGCGACAGTGTCGACAACGGTTTGCATCTTGCCGAACAATTCGGCAGCTTTGGTTTTGTCACCAGCCAAGACAGCTTTTTCGACGTTCTTGACCGCAGTGCGGTACTTCGAGCGCAACGAAGTGTTGGCTGCGTTGATTTTTTCGTCCTGACGGACGCGTTTACGGCCCGACGCAAGGCGAGGGTTCTTTTTCTTTGGCTTAGCAGATGCCATGGTTTGGGTTCCTTAAGTGTCTGTGGATGTTGTCAGCAAAGCCAGAGATTGTAGCGGGAAACGCCGTCTGGCTACACTTGTAGCCGTGTCCTTGTTCAAATCCGCCTCAATAGTCTCTAGCCTGACCTTGGTGTCACGCATCACCGGTTTGGTGCGGGAACTGCTAATTGCATCGACATTTGGCGCCAGCGCGCTGACCGACGCCTTCAATGTGGCGTTTCGCATCCCAAATTTGTTTAGGCGCTTGTTTGCCGAAGGCGCTTTCAGCCAAGCCTTTGTCCCCGTTTTAGCTGCCAGCCGCCAGCAGGCGGGGGACGAAGCCACGCACGTCTTGATTCACCAAGTCACGACAGTGTTAGCTTGGGCCTTGTTTGTGGCCAGCGTTGCAGGCGTGTTGGGCGCACCATGGTTGGTCTGGGCAATGGCAAGCGGTCTACAGCAAACACCGCAAGGATTTGAAGCAGCAGTCGTGATGACGCGCTGGATGTTTCCCTATATCGCCTTGATGTCTTTGGTGGCTTTAGGTGCAGGAGTTTTGAACACTTGGAAGCGCTTTGCTGTGCCAGCGGCTACGCCCGTGTTACTGAACGTTTGCATGATCGGTGCGGCCTTGTGGGGCGCTCCGTTGTTTGGACGTTTGGGGATCGAGCCCATCTACGCCATGGCGGGAGGTGTGATGCTCGGTGGCGTGGCGCAACTGACTGCCCAGTGGTGGGCGTTGCGCAAATTAGATCTTTTGCCCCGTGTAGGTCTGGGGTGGACTTCCCTGCGCCAAGCGTGGAAGAGCGAAGGACCGCAACGTATCTTGCAACTCATGGCGCCTGCATTACTAGGTGTGAGCGTGGCGCAGATTTCTTTGCTCATCAACACCCAAATCGCCTCGCATTTGACGCCTGGCAGCGTGAGTTGGCTGAGTTATGCCGACCGCTTGATGGAATTTCCTACCGCCATGCTCGGTGTTGCCTTGGGTGTGGTGTTGATGCCGCAACTCTCCGCTGCCAAAGCGGTCAATGACAACCAAGCGTTTTCCAACATGCTGGACTGGGGTTTGCGTTTGGTACTGTTGCTGGCCTTGCCTTGTAGCGTGGCCTTGTTGGTGTTTTCGCCTGCCTTGGTAGCAGTGCTGTACCACTATGGCGCCTTCAATGCGCACGACGTGCAACAGACCACCGTTGCGCTGATGGGCTATGGCGTGGGCCTCATCGGCTTGGTCGCGATCAAAGTATTGGCGCCTGGTTTTTATGCCAGCCAAGACACCCGCACGCCGGTCATCATTGCGGTGTCAGTATTGGTCATTACCCAGTTGCTAAATGTGGTGCTTGTTCCTGTTTTTGCCCATGCTGGCTTGGCTCTGTCGATTGGCTTGGGGGCCTTGATCAATGCGGGCTGGTTACTCATTGGCTTGCGCAGGCGCGGGTCTTATGTGCCCAACAAAGGTTGGTGGCGCCTGATCGCACAGGTTTTGCTTGGCAGTACTTTGTTGGGCGCTTGGTTAGCGACCATGACTTACGCGCTGAACTGGACTGACATGCAGGTGACACCGTTTTTACGCATTGGCTCCATGGCTGGCGTTCTGTTGGTCAGTGCGCTGATTTATTTTGTTACCCTCCGCTTGAGCGGATTGAATGTCATCAACTTGTTGCGGCGATAAAAGGCGTTGAACCATGGATTTCAAGTTAGAAGTGCCCACCTCTTTGGAATACTTTGCCTCGCTGGTGCAAAGCGACACGGAGTTCCCTTTGCTCGAATCCGCCATTTGCTTAGCCCAAGACGAATACCCCGAACTCGACATCCAAGAAGTCTTGGGGCAAGTTGACCAACTTGTTAGCCGACTCAAAAAGCGTTTGCCTGCAGACGCCGGTGCGATCCAAAAATTGCGATTACTCAACAAATTCTTTTTCGAAGAAATGGGTTTCGCTGGCAACGCCAACAACTACTACGACCCTGACAACAGCTATTTGCACGTCATGTTGCGGACACGTCGCGGTATTCCGATTAGTCTGGCGCTGTTGTGGCTTGAGTTGGCTGGGCAAATAGGTCTTGAGGCGTATGGCGTGGGCTTTCCTGGGCATTTTTTGGTCAAGGTGCATCTGCCTTACCCACACGAAGGCAAGGTGGTCATCGACCCCTTCAACGGCCACTCGCTTACTAAAGAAGACTTGATGGAACGCCTCTCACCTTTGTATGCCGAGTCTGGTCTTGCCCGTGAAGGCGATATCTCCGACGAATTGCTCAAACACTATTTACGCAGCGCCTCACCCAGAGAAATCATGACGCGCATGTTGCGTAATTTAGAGGAAGTCTATGGCTCGCAAGACGATATGGAGCGCTTGGACGCCGTAAAGAAACGTTTGAAAGTTTTGTTGCCTAGTTTGGATGAGGCTGATTAAGCCACCACCACCGCAGCGCCATCTCCCTTAGCCGCAATCACCCCAATGGTGTGAACCGACTCGCCTAAGTCTTGCAGGGTTTGCGCACAAGCTTTTGCATGCGCTGCGTCGATCACCACCACCATTCCAATGCCGTTGTTGAAGGTGCGGTTCATCTCTATATCGTCAATACCCGCTGTGGTTTGAAGCCAAGCAAACAACTCGCAGCGCGGCCAACTGCCGTGTTTTAGGTGGGCAGCCAGACCGTCTGGCAAAACGCGGGGGATGTTCTCTAACAAGCCACCGCCTGTGATGTGCGCCAAAGCTTTGATAGGGTGTTGGGCCAGAGCGGCCAAAACACTCTTTACATACAAACGGGTGGGGGCCATGATGGCTTGCTTAAAGGGTTGGCCATCCAACTTGGCGGGTGCGTTGGCACCAGCTCGCTCAATCACTTTGCGCACCAAAGAAAATCCGTTGGAATGCACGCCGGATGACGAGAGCCCCAGCACGACATCACCGGCTTGCACGTTCTGTCCTGTCAAGATTTTTGACTTTTCCACCGCGCCTACAGCAAAGCCTGCCAAGTCATATTCACCATCGGGGTACATGCCGGGCATTTCGGCGGTTTCACCGCCTATCAAAGCGCATCCAGACAATTCACAACCTTTGGCGATGCCTCCAATCACCGCTGCGGCGGTATCTACATCTAACTTGCCACAGGCAAAGTAGTCTAGGAAGAACAGTGGTTCCGCACCTTGTACCAGCACGTCGTTCACGCTCATGGCGACCAAGTCAATGCCTACCGTATCGTGCATTTGCCATTCAAAGGCGAGTTTGAGTTTGGTGCCTACGCCGTCGGTACCGCTGACCAAAACCGGCTCTTTGTAGCGTTTTGGTACTTCGAACAAGGCGCCAAAACCACCAATACCCGCTAAAACGCCTTCGCGCATGGTTTTCTTGGCCAAGGGCTTGATGCGTTCGACCAAGGCGTCGCCGGCGTCGATGTCAACGCCTGCGTCTTTGTAGGAAAGGGGGTGGTTCATGGTGCGCTGTGGGGTTGGTAAGCAAGTTGGCGCTCACCGATAGAATGAAGCGGTTCATTTTAAAGCCCCAACCACCACGCCGCTGTATGCAATTTAACCCACCGCAACGCCACGCCCTTGCTTGGGGAGTTATCGCCCTCGTGGTGGGTTTTGTGCTTTGGGTTTTAGGTCCCGTCTTGATGCCTTTTGTCGTGGCTGCTGTTTTGGCCTACGCCCTAAACCCCTTGGTGCGTGGCTTGGAGCGCGTTAGCAAGCGACTCATTCCTTCCTTGGTGGCTGTGTTGTTGGTCGAAGTAGGTTTTCTGGTCTTAGTGGTCGCTGTGTTCACACTGTTAATACCTATCGTGGTCACAGAATTGCCGTTGATGCGCGACAAGTTGCCGACCCTTTTGCAACGTGGACAGGCATTTTTAGCCCCCTGGCTGGCTGGCATGGGTGTCCAAGTGTCTTTGGATCCAGACAGCATCAAAGCCTTTGTTTTGCAAAACGTGGATGTGTCGGTGGGGGACGGCGTTGCCAAAGCCTTGGCGTCTTTGCGCATTGGCGGCAGCGTGGCTTTGGCCGTTATTGGCAACTTGGTGCTGATACCTGTTGTGCTGTTTTATTTGCTGATCGATTGGCACCACGTAACGCGCCACATACATTCACTGGTGCCTGTGAAAATACGTCCCGCTTTCGACAGTTTTATGCATGAAAGCGATCAGGTTTTGGGCCAGTATCTGCGTGGCCAACTTTCGGTCATGGTGGCGATGGCCGTTTTTTACAGCGTGGGATTGAAGTGGTTTGGCTTAGACCTCGCCCTGCCGATTGGCGTTTTCACTGGCTTGGCGGTATTTGTGCCCTATGTTGGATTTGGCTTGGGACTTATTTTGGCGTCCATCGCTGCTTTGTTGCAGTTTCCTTTTGAACAAGCGTGTTTGGTTGTTGTGGTGGTGTTTGGCTTGGGTCAAGCCCTAGAAGGCTTTGTGTTGACCCCGCGTTTGGTAGGCGAGCGAATTGGTTTGCACCCCCTGCATGTGATTTTTGCCTTGCTGGCTTTTGGTCAGTTGTTTGGGTTTGTGGGTGTGTTGATCGCACTGCCTGCAAGCGCAGTGTTGTTGGTGGCGATTCGTCGATTGCGACACCGATACCAATCTAGCGAGCTCTTTAGGGCATGAAGCAAATAGCGCTCGATATCGGATTGGCCTCTGGCCCGAGTTTGCGTAATTTCTTAGCGGGCCCCAATCTCGCTGCTCTTGAACATTTGGTGCTGTGGTCTGGTTATGACAAACGTTCGCCGGTACCCACCTATTTGTGGGGTGAACCAGGCAGTGGCAAATCGCATTTGTTGCGTGCAGTCTTTGGGCAACTGCAAGAGCAGGGCAGCCCTGTGGGTTGGCTAGACGCCTCTATCGCCGAGCCGCAAGCCTTCCAAGAAAACTGGCGTGTCGTTTTATTAGACGATGTGCATTTGTACACCGCAGTGCAACAACAAGCCGCCTTCAATTGGTTTGTCAACGCGACCTCGCCGCAAGATGGCCAACAACGCTGGGTACTAGCCAGCAGCAAAGTGCCTCCCAGCGATTTGCAGCTGCGCGAAGACTTGCGTACGCGCTTGGGTTGGGGGCATATTTTTCATTTGCATGTGCTGAGCGAGTCGGAACGTCGCTCAGTGTTGCGACAAAACGCTGATGAGCGCGGCATCTTTTTGAGCGATGAGGTGATGGACTTCATCTTGAACCGCTTTAGCCGCGACTTAGGCAGCCTGGTGCAATTGCTCGACCAACTCGACGGCTATGCCTTGCAAACCCAGCGCGCCATCACTATTCCACTTCTTAAATCCATGCTTGAAAACAACCCATGAAGCTTGCTTTATTTGATCTCGACCACACCATATTGCCTATTGACTCGGACCAATCTTGGGGACGATTCACCACCACTTTGGGCTGGACCGATGCCGTTGAATTCACCCAAAAAAATGATGCGTTTTACGCCCACTACCAAGCCGGCACCCTAAATATCCATGACTACGTGCGTTTTGCCACCGAGGCGTTTTGCACGCGTTCACGGGCTGAGGCTGAGGCCGCCCATGCGCGTTTTATGCGCGACGTCATACAGCCGGTTATCCGAGAAGAAGCTTTGGCTCTGCTGGACAAGCACCGCGCTGCCGGCGAGCAACTTGTGATCATCACCGCCACCAATGAATTTGTGACCCGCCCGATCGCCCATGCTTTCGGCGTGGATGAACTTATTGCCGTTGAACTGGTGCGCGATGCCCAGGGTTGGTACAGCGGCGAAATTTTGGGCGTGCCGTCTTTGCGCGAAGGCAAAGTCGAGCGTCTGCAACAATGGTTGCACCAACGGGGTTTGGACTGGGACAAGGTGGAGACCACGTTTTACAGTGATTCCAGCAACGACATTCCTTTGTTGCAACGCGTCAACCATCCGGTTGCTACCAATCCAGACGCCAAACTCAAAGCCTTCGCCCTTGAAAAAGGCTGGCCGATTCTGGAACTTTTTCCGACTGCATGATCAAACAATTTATCGATAAGCTGATGGGCAAAGCACCCGCCAGCAACAAGCCCTCGCTGGGCAAACGCCAAGTGGTGCCTGCCAAAGTGCACGGCATCAATGCCGACTGGGTGGACGAGCGTGCACTTAGTGTTGTGCGCACCTTGCAAGACCGAGGCTTCAAAGCCTATATCGTCGGCGGTGCAGTGCGTGACCTGTTGCTAGGTCTCAAGCCCAAGGACTTCGACGTGGCGACCAATGCCACACCAGAGCAAGTCAAATCTGCTTTTCGCCGTGCTTTCATCATTGGACGGCGCTTTCGTATCGTTCATGTGGTCTATGGACGTGGCCGCGAACATGAGGTGATTGAAGTCTCCACTTTCCGTGCCCATCTTGACAACGCCGATGCCACGCAAGTGACTGGCAACGAGCGCAGCAGCAAGCAAGAACTCGCTGGCATGAAGCACGCCGTGGACGCCAGTGGCCGCGTTTTGCGCGACAACGTCTGGGGCCCGCAAGACGAAGACGCCGCACGCCGCGACTTCACCATCAACGCGATGTACTACGACCCCGAAACGGGTGAAGTGATCGACTACCACGGCGGTATCGCCGACGCCAAGAAAAAAGTCTTGCGCATGATCGGTGACCCCGCCGCCCGTTACCGCGAAGATCCTGTGCGCATAATCCGCGCCGTGCGTTTTGTCGCCAAGCTCAGCGACCTCGGTTTTTCTTTAGAAGCCAAAACGGCCGCACCGTTGAAGCGCATGCTTAAGCTTTTGGCAGATGTACCGCAAAGCCGTTTATTCGACGAGATGCTTAAGCTTTTACAGACCGGCCATGCGCTTGCCAGCGTTGCGCAGTTGAAGCTGCTTGGCTTGCAAAAAGGCATATATCCGCTTTTGGATGTTGTGGTGGCGCGCTCAGACGAAGAGTTTGTCAAAACCGCTTTGCAAGACACCGACCGCCGTGTTGGCGAGGGTAAACCGGTGGCGCCAAGTTTTTTGCTCGCTTGCGTTTTATGGTCCGATGTCCGTGAGGGTTGGAACGAACGACGTATCAAGCAACCGCCGTTTCCGGCCTTGCAAGACGCGATTGACGAAGTCTTTGATTCCCGTATTGGCGATGTCTCAGGCAGAGGCAAGCTCGGTGCAGATATGCGCGACATTTGGTTGATGCAACCGCGTTTTGAAAAACGCGTGGGTAGTAGCCCTTGGACCTTGGTCGACCACGTGCGTTTTCGCGCAGCCTTTGACTTCATGCGTTTGCGCGCAGATGTGGGCGAGGTGGACGAACTGCTCGCCGATTGGTGGCAGGAATTCAGCTTGGCCGACGACGCTACCCGCGAAGACTTGTTGCAACAAGCCCGCACCACGGTGCCCCAAGACGACGCTCCCAAAAAACGCCGCAGACGTCGCAAGCCTGCTGGCGGTGCAGAGCGCGAGACCCCAGCGGAGTAAATCTTGGTTCAGGTTTGCGTAGCTTTTGGCGCCAACTTGGGCGATGCCCAGGCTACGGTGCTTCAAGCCATCCAAGATGTTGGCGCGCTAGCCAACACGCAATTACAAATAGCCTCTTCTTTGTATGCCAGTGCACCGTATGAGGCGATTGGCCCCGAGTTTGTGAACGCAGTTGCGATGTACGACACAGATTTGCCGCCTTTGGAGTTGCTTGACGCCTTACAAAATTTAGAGACTATCGCTGGGCGCGAAAGGCTTTTCCTCAATGCGCCTCGCACCTTGGATTTGGACATTATTTTTTATGGCGATGTCGCGCTAGATTCACCTCGACTCACACTGCCTCATCCTCGTTGGCAGGAGCGCGCTTTTGTTTTGGTGCCGTTAGTAGAAATCAGCCCAGAGAGAGTTTCGCCAGCGCTTTTGTCAAGCGTTTCAAACCAGCCTGTAAGCCGAATTGGCTAGCGCTATAAGTAGTGAGGAAGCTGACAAAAAGCTGCTAAGCAAAAGCTGTCTGATTAAAAGTAAAAGCCCAAAAGTGAATAGCGAGTAGCGAGTAGCTTTTATTGCGAAATCTTTTGCGCTTCTTCGATCTGGTATTCGAAATACCGCTGGATGCTAAAAACAATGCTTGACATCAGCACTGTGGTTCCAATTAGCAACGATAAAACTATCGCTCCAATCGTTAACCAACCCGTTTGACCTGCAACTGCATCTTCTGGCGCCTCAGGGTTGAACTTGGCGTTCCAGACCTCCTTGGGCATGAGGGCGTAAACAATCGCATTCAAAGCGCAGCCCGCAAAGCAAAAACCTGCTAGCGGTATGAGTAGCCAGCTGGCCACATCGTCCAAGCCAAACTCTTGCACCCTTTGAACGCCATAAATGCCCAAAGCTGTTGGCACGGGCAGCATCCAGCCCAAAGTGTCCCAAATGCCAAATAAATAAAAGCGGTGCAGACCCAAAGGTCCACCAATAAAGGCCAACCACGCAGCGAGAGTTTTGTTTTTCATGACAGGCAGTGTATCTCTGGCTATAATGGAAAGCTTTTCAGCGTGTCGCTGGCCGGGTGGCCTAGCGCGTGTCTCAAACGCTGAAACACCCCACCCACCCGAAGGATTCACTATGGTCGTCATTCGACTTTCACGCGGCGGTTCTAAAGCCCGTCCGTTTTTTAACATTGTTGTGGCTGATAAGCGCGACCGTCGCGACGGCCGTTTCATCGAGCGTATCGGTTTTTACAACCCATTGGCCAAAGGTGCTGCCGAGAGCTTGCGCGTTGCGCAAGACCGTCTGACCCACTGGACTGGTGTTGGCGCGCAGTGCTCGCCCACCGTGATCCGTTTGGTCAAGCAAGCGGCCGCCAAGGTAGCCGCTTAACTAGCGACCAGGCGCTGCCATGACGCTCGCCTTCGAGCCCGCAGAACTTCCTGCGGATGCCATCGAAGTAGGGCGCATCGCAGACGCATGGGGCATCAAAGGTTGGTTCAAAGTTTTGCCCTACAGCGCTTCTCCGGAAGCGCTTTTTTCTTCTAAGCGTTGGTTTTTACAACCTTCTGAAAAAGGTGCCAAAACCTTCACGGGCACCGCCCTGCTCAAAATCAAAGAAGCCAAAGACCATTCCGACTCCGTCGTTGCCCACGCGCAAGACATTAACGACCGCAACGATGCCGAGTTGCTCAAAGGCGCACGCATCTTTATTTCTCGTGCCAGCTTTCCTACCCCTGAAACTGACGAGTACTACTGGGTAGACCTCATCGGACTCGATGTGGTGAACCGAGAAGGACTCGCTTTGGGTCAGGTGAGAGAACTTCTCCAAACTGGCCCGCAAACTGTGTTGGTACTTGCTTACTTAGAACAAGGCAAAAGCAAAGAGCGCATGATTCCCTTTGTAAACGCCTATATCGACGGTGTGGATCTGCCAGCCAAGCGCATCACCGCTGATTGGCAGCCTGATTTCGACGTTTAAACACCATGCGTTTCGACGTCATCACACTTTTTCCAGAGATCTTCGAAGCCTTTTTAGTCAGCGGCGTTACGCGTCGTGCCTACGAATCGGGGCAAGTGGCGGTCAAACTTTGGAACCCGCGCGACTTTGCGCAAGGCAATTACCGTCGGGTGGACGATAGGCCCTTTGGCGGTGGCCCCGGCATGGTGATGATGGCCGAGCCCTTGGCCACTTGTTTAGACGCGATTCGCGCAGAACGTGGCCAAGACCGTCATTTGGCGCCCTTGGTACTTTTTTCGCCCATTGGCCAAACTTTGCAACACACTGTGGTGCAAAAGTGGGCTGACAGTGCTGGCGCTGTATTGCTTTGCGGGCGTTATGAGGGCGTGGATCAACGCTTTATTGACCAGTTTGTAGACCAACAAATGAGCTTGGGCGACTTTGTAATGTCCGGGGGCGAAATCGCCGCAATGGCTTTGCTAGATGCCGTCACCCGCCTGCAGCCTGGCGTTTTGCAAGATGGCGACAGTTCGCAAATGGACAGTTTCCACCCCGCCTTAGACGGTTTGCTAGATTGCCCGCACTTCACTCGGCCTGAGCAATGGCAAGGGCTGGGCGTTCCCGAGGCGCTCATGTCTGGCCACCATGCCCAAATAGAAGTATGGCGACGTGCACAACGCTTGGCCCTGACCCAGCGTTTGCGCCCAGACTTGATCGACGCTGCGCGCGCCGCTGGCCTACTGGGCGTCCAAGACGAGGCTGTGCTAACTGAGCAAAAGTCGCTATAATGGTGGGCTTTTCGATCCTCTGGCCGGCCGCTTCGGGTCTTCTTCTTAGAAGTCACCAGAAGCCTTTTGTGTAGCGCGGTCACGATCTATCAGAGGTCTTTATGAATTTAATCCAAACCCTTGAGGCAGAAGAAATTGCTCGCCTCAACAAAAAAATCCCCGCCTTCGCTCCCGGCGACACGGTCATCGTTAGCGTCAACGTGGTCGAAGGTACGCGCAAGCGCCTGCAGGCTTACGAAGGCGTAGTCATTGCCAAACGCAACCGCGGTTTGAACAGCGGGTTCATTGTTCGCAAAATTTCTAGCGGTGAAGGCGTTGAGCGTACCTTCCAAACTTACAGCCCCTTGATCGCCAGCATTGAAGTCAAGCGTCGTGGCGATGTGCGCCGCGCCAAGTTGTACTACTTGCGTGACCGTAGCGGTAAGTCTGCTCGTATTAAAGAAAAGCTCGTTAGCAAGTCTGCAGCCGCAAACAAAGCCGCTGCAGCAGCGGCTGAGTAAGCTACTCCAAACTTTGGCTTTCCATCAGCCACCCCAAGTGTTCACTTGCGGTGGCTTTTTTATTGCGTTCAATGGCTAATCCGTCCAACTTCGACCCACTCAAGGTTCCTGTCGATCGGATAGACAGCCATCTCCCTGCCGTGTCACTTAGCAGATTGTCCGCACAGGCTCTGCAACAGCGTTTTACACAGTCACCCAGTTGGCAACCAGAAATCATGCGCGAGCGGAAATTTATGGACCGCGAGCCCGCGCAAGCTGCTGTTTTGATGGGCCTAGTGATGCGCGATGAACCCACAGTGTTGCTCACCCAGCGTACCGAGCACATGAGTACCCATGCCGGTCAAGTTGCATTTGCAGGTGGAAAGTGCGATGCATATGACGCAGACGCCAGTGCCACCGCTTTGCGCGAAGCCTATGAAGAAGTCGGGCTTGAAGCACGTTACGTGCAGGTACTCGGCGAATTACCCACCTACATCACTGGCTCAGCTTTTCATGTCACGCCGATCGTTGCCTTGATCGATCCAGCGATGCAATTGCAGATCAATGCAACGGAAGTGGCGCATGCATTTGAAGTGCCTTTGGCTTATTTGATGAACCCCGCTAACCATCGCTGGCACGTGTGGGAGTTTGAGGGCGTGCAACGTGAATGGTTATCGATGCCGTATCAAGATGGATCTGACCAGCGATTCATCTGGGGTGCGACGGCCGGGATGTTGCGTAACTTCTACCGATTCTTACAAGCGTAGTCGTTATCATCGGGCTATGAGTTTCTTAGCCCTACTCTTTGCATTCTTAATTGAACAAGTGCGCCCCTTGGCGCACGACAACGGAGCGCACCGTGCTTTGCGTGCTTGGTTAGAGTGGATCAGTCACACATTTGATGCTGGACAAGAAAAGCTCGCATGGATGACCTGGGCCTTGGCTGTTGGTGTGCCATCCGTTTTGTCACTCATCATTCATTGGAGTTTGCTGGCTTGGCTGGGTTGGCATGCTGCGATGATTTGGAGTGTGGGTGTCTTGTATTTGGCTTTAGGGTTTCGTCAGTTCAGCCATTACTTTACGGATATCCGTGATGCACTGGAGGAGGGTGACGAACCAGCAGCGCGTGAGTCGTTGGCGCATTGGAAACAAGTAGAGGTTGTTACTTTGCCGCGGCAAGAGTTGTTACGCCATGTGATTGAATTTTCAGTTCTGTCTGCACACCGCCATGTCTTTGGCGTCATGGCCTGCTTCTCTTTTTTTGCTGCATTAGGCTTTGGGCCTGCTGGTGCTGTGGTTTATCGCATGAGTGAATGGGTATCTCGCATTTGGGCATATGCGCCGCATGCCGATAACAAATTCGTCAGCCTAGCTTTGCAAGCTTGCGCAAAGAAAGCTTGGTATGTCGTGGACTGGTTGCCAGCACGCATGACTGCTGTGGCATTTGGCGTAGTCGGAAACTTTGAAGACGCCATCGACTGCTGGCGTAATTACGCGCAACGCTTTTCTGACGACAACGACGGTGTGGTGATTGCTGCTACTTCTGGTGCATTGAATGTGCAGTTAGGGGGTGCTGCAATGCCTACCGGTGGTGACGATGCATCTGTGGTAGCTTTGCAAGAGGGCGCGACATATGTTGACAAAGACAGCGAGAGCACCCCTGGACGCCCACCAGAAAAAAGCCACTTAGCCAGCGTAGTAGGTTTGGTCTGGCGCTCGGTAGTGCTATGGATGGTGTTGCTAGCGCTGCTGACTCTTGCGAGGTTACTAGGTTAATTTTTTCAAATTTGCGATTTAAATCGCAACCGAATGTGCCTCAAGGGTAACGTTTAACTTCTCGCGAACGGCACAAAAGATAGCGGCCAAGTTGTCCATGCTTGGATTACCTTTAGGAGACAGCATGCGATGCAAACTTTTACTGGGCTTTGCAGTAACTTCGGCTAAGTGCTCAAAGCCTATCGTGGCATTGACCAAATCACGCAACACAAGTCGTGCTGTCTCTGGTTCGCCATTTAAAAATAAAGTGGCGGCTTCGTCGAGAAGTGCGGTCGCAAACGCTTCATCACGGTGAACGCGTTCTAAAACTGTTTCTTTGAAATTTCTAGTCAGTGCCATACATACCTTTCAATTTTCATATTCTTTTATTCTTTTTTCTCGCTTTGTAATGTGCAAACAACTCTTTTGCTTGATCAATGTCTTTCTGTTGTCTATGTTTTGTTCCGCCGCCTAGCAAAATAATCAGGTTAGGACCATCTTTACAAAGGTAAATGCGGTACCCAGGGCCTGTGTTCAACACAAACTCACCAATCCCTTCAAACCATTTGACGCTGGAAAGGTTGCCCATTTCTATTCTCAACAAAGCGACAGAAACTTTTGCTGCAATCGTTGCTGGCAATGCATTGAACCATTTTTTATAAGGACTCTTACCGTTCTCTTGCAGGTACTCGCGTACTTCAATGCCCGTATTCAATGGTAACGTATTAGTTACTATACCAGATAATTTATTAAATAAGTGCATGCGATTTCAAACCTGTAGTCGATACATCGACCATAGAAGAAATCAGAAAAGAAAAATTGATAAGTAATTACAAAAGTCAATCAACAGACTTCCCAATACATTCAAATATTGAGTTACCTAATCATTCATTCATGCATCTTCACGCGACTCGCCAAAAAGTAAGCCCCTAAAGACGCAAGCGCTGCAACCACTGCGCATAACCAATAGTGGGTTACTTCACCGCTGGGTTCGCGTTGAAGCAACATGCCGCCTACCCAAGAGGCGATACCCATAGAGAAGGATTGCACAGCGCCATTAAGCGACATGAAGGTACCTCGAAATTTAGGATTTGCGGCAGACGTTAGAAGCGCCATGCCAGGGATCATGCGACCGTTCATCGCTGCAAATAAAAGCGTGGTGCTCAATAAAACAAATGGCAAGGGGATAGGCACTAGCAAGGTAATCGCAAACATAGGAATGATTGAAAACAAAACGGCTCTTTGAAAGGTCTCGCGTTTGCCATAGCGGTCCGTCATTCCACCAATCCACCTTCCTGTGAATAAGGTCACCACGCCACCACAAAAATACAACCAAGGAATTTCGGATGCTGTCATTACATGGTTGTTTTGTAAATACAAGGTGATGTAAGGAATGATGGTGAAGGCAGCAAACATCATCGTTCCAGATAGAAACAAGGCCATGCGCTGGTTGTGTTCGCTCACAACCTCGACCATGGCGTGCAATACGTGTTTATCTTCACCATGTGCAATGTGCGCGTTCAAAGAGGGAAGCGCATAAAAAGCCAGTGCGCCCACACCAATGCACATCACACCAATAGCAAAGAAGGCAAAGTGCCAGCCCCATATGTTGGCAAACATCAATCCCATTGGCACTCCAGCCACAGTCGCAACTGAAAACGATGTCATGACAATACCCGTTGCGCGTCCGCGGTGTGCAAATGGAATCACGTCACCAATAATGGTTTGCGTCATGGTGTTGAGTACGCCACCAAAAAACCCAGCGGCAATACGCGCTGCCATTAACCAAAAGAACGAGGGTGCAATACCGCATGCAATTGTGGTGAGCGCAAACAAGGTGTAAAGCGTCAACAACAAGTGTTTACGGTCAAACCTATCTACAAACGTGGTGGCAAATAAGCCGGATATGCCTGCTGAAATGGTGTAGGCCGACACCAACAAACCAAATTCTGCAAAACTAATATCAAAAAGTGCTGTGAGTTGTGGACCCAAAGGCATCATGATCATGAAGTCCACGATATGGGTAAATTGAATGCCCGCTAAAGACAAAAGCAAGAGTAATTCCCTGCGCGGTGTGAGAGATATGTTCATAAATAATTTTGCTCAGGGAAAATATTGTTAGTAGGATGGAGACGCAGGCCGTCCAGATAAATCAGGACGTAATAGAAGTGTCTAATAATGCGTCGGTTGTGTAAGTTCAGTAAACAACATACCGTAGAGTTTGTAGCGTGAGGAATTGATCTGTCCAGATGCAACGGCAGCTTGCACGCCACAACTTGGTTCATGTAAATGCGTGCAGTTATAAAACTTGCATTCAGAAACATGGGGCTTTAAGTCAGGCATGTAAGCAGCAAGTTGCATCGCATCAATGTGGTGCAACCCGAACTCTTGAAAGCCGGGTGAGTCGATCAATGCGGTCGTGCGTTCGGCATCTACCCAATACAAATTGGTAGAGGTCGTGGTGTGCTTTCCCGAGTTCAACGCGTGCGAAATCTCACCCGTACTCACCAACGCATTGGGTATGAATTGGTTAATCAAAGTGCTTTTGCCTGTACCGGAAGGACCCAATATCAAACTGGTCTTGTTTTGCAAACGCTCCACCAAGTCACCAGAGCGGCTATGTTTGATAGCCAGTTGCAAAACGGTGTAGCCCATTGCTGTGTAAGGCGCTAAGCGCTCCAAGGCCCGTGCAAATAAATCGGTGAGGTCACTTTTGTTCAAAGCAATGATGGGCGTGATGTGCTCAGCTTCTGCCGCAATCAAGGCGCGTGTGAGTTGCATTTGAGAGAACTCAGGCTCCGCAGCCAGCAAGATCACAACTTGGTCTAAATTGGCCGCGAACGATTTGGTGCGTATTTCATCTTGTCTGTAAAACAAGTTGCGCCGCGGAAGAATTTTTTCTATCGTGCCCTCATCTGTAGAGGGCAGCCACTCCACTTGGTCGCCAACGACTACTTGGCTTTTTTTACCCCTTGGATGACAAATGCGTCTCTCACCATCCGTTGACTCGACCATGCAGTGGCGTCCATGGCTGGCCACTACTAAGCCGGTTTGGGTCATGCGGCAATCCGCGCGATACGCTGCGAGGCGGGGGGGTGGGAGTAATAAAACGCGACAAACCAAGGGTCTGGCGTTAAGGTCGATGCGTTGTCTTGGTAGAGCTTCAGTAAAGCACTTGCCAAAGACTTACCGTCACTATTGCTGGCTGCATAGGCATCCGCTTCAAATTCAAATTGACGTGATCGGCGCGAAGACAGCGGTGTGATGAAGAAAGTTACCAAGGGCAAAAACAGCATGAACAGAAGCAAAGCCAGTGCACTATTGCCGCCTTGCAAGTTAGGTGCAACGCCTAAACCTGTGTAGAACCAAACTTGCTGTGATAACCATCCGAGTAAGGCAAGCCCCACCAAACTGAACGCAAAACTAGTCGCCATCATTTGCAAAATATGGCGGTGTTTGAAATGGCCTAACTCATGGGCCAAGACGGCTTCCATTTCGTCGCCATTGAGTTGTGCAAGCAAGGTGTCGAAAAAAACCACCCTCTTAGCGGCACCAAAGCCGGTAAAAAAAGCATTCGAATGTGCAGAGCGTCGACTTCCATCCATCACAAAAAAGCCTTTGGCCGTAAAGCCAGCGCGAGACATCAAAGCATTCACACGCGTTTTAAGTGTGTCGTCTTGAAGCGGTGTGAACTTATTGAACAGCGGCATGATCACATTGGGTGCGATCCACATCACAAACAATTGATAAGCAACCAATGCGCCCCACGCCCAAACCCACCACCATGAACCGCCAGCTTCCATCAGCCACAACACGAGCCACAAAATGGGTAAGCCCAACACCAAACCAACAGCAATGCCTTTTAATAAATCACTCACCCAAAGGGCGGGCGTTGTTTTGTTAAATCCAAATCGTTGCTCGACACTGAAAGTTTGGTAAAGCGACAAAGGCAGGCCAATTAATCCGCCGATCAACATAAAAGCAAGTACCAACAATAGCTGTTGACCCATGCCTGGTCCCATGAGTTGCAGCGTCAAAAGGTTCAGAAAATCCAAGCCCCCAAGCAAAGTCCAACCCAATAGGGTGGCTGCATCTAAAGCGAGATCGATCAAACCCACGCGGGCTTTTTCTAATGTGTAGTCTGCTGCTTTTTGATGCGACTCCAACGTGATCGTGTCTGCAAATGCAGCAGGCACTGCACTACGGTGTTGCGAGACATGGCGCACTTGGCGTGAAGCCAACCACAGTTTGGTTAATAGATTGGCAACCAGCAGCACTGCAAGTGCCACGCTCATGGAGATAGAAGAATTCATCATGGGTTGAAGTTTAGATGAATGTATGTACCCCGCATGTTGTTGGGGATGCACGACAATCTGAGCTATGACCAATACTTCTAAGTCTCATGCTGAGCCAACTCCACTTACCCGGCCAACATTAGCCAAATCCGACCTCAATCTTGTTTGGTTAGATTGCGAAATGTCTGGCCTAGAACCCGATCGCGATCGCTTGTTTGAAATCGCGGTGATCGTCACCAGCCCTGATTTATCGATTCGCATTGAAGGTCCTGTCTTAGTCATTCACCAAAGCGATGAAGTTTTATCCAAAATGGACGCTTGGAACCGCGGTACGCACGGCAAGAGTGGTCTCACTGAAAAAGTGAAGGCGTCCACAGTCACCGAACAAGAAGCGCAAGACGCTTTGATTGCCTTCATCAAACCCTTTGTGTCTAAGGGCGTCTCTCCCATGTGTGGCAACACCATTGGCCAAGACAGACGCTTCTTAAACAAATACATGCCCAAATTAGAAGCTTGGTTCCATTACCGCAACGTAGACGTCAGCACCCTCAAAGAGTTGGCGCGCCGTTGGAAGCCCGATGTTTTTAATGCCTTCAAAAAAGCCCAAAAACACACGGCATTGGCCGATGTGCACGAATCGATAGACGAAATGTTGCATTACAAAAAGCACTTTTTGAAATTAGATTAGGTAATAACCCGAAGCTGTGGCACAATAGCGCTCTTCGCTCAAAAGAGCGAACTTTGTACATCTCCCTTCATACATCGGGCTCCTTGAATTGAGTCCCACGCGCTGAACAAGCCCCCCAGGGCCAGAGCAGGTTTCGTTTGATGGTTGATGTTTTTTAACCAAGAACGGAGCTAGCCGCAAACCTTGCGGTGCTCGCGTGTGAGAAAACCATGACTGACGCTTTTGAAGTGACAGGCGAATCTACGCTTGTCGAACCTATCTCTTCTGTATTAGATGATCTGGCTGTGGCCGTTGATGTTCAAGAAGAAGTAGTTGATAACACCCCCAACGGATTTGTCACGCTCGGGCTTGCGCCTGAACTCGTGCAAGCCGTCGCAGATTTGGGCTACACACAGCCCACGACTGTGCAACTCAAAACCATTCCTTTGGCATTGCCTTCAGACAACGCGGACGCGAAGAAAGGCTATGTCGATTTGATGGTGTCTAGCCAAACAGGTAGCGGTAAAACAGCTGCTTTTTTGTTGCCAGTCATTCATACCTTATTAAAGCAACTCTCCGAGGCTGAGGCTGAAGACCGCGCTGCTTATGAAAAATCAGTAGCTGACGCAATCGCCAAAGGCGAAGAGCCACCCAAAAAAGCCAAACGCAAAGACCCTACCAACACACGTAATTTCAAAGCCCCAACTCCAGGTGCTTTGATTGTCTGCCCGACACGTGAACTCGCGCAGCAAGTGGCACATGACGCGATTGATTTGGTCAAACACTGCCGTGGTTTGCGTGTAGCCAACGTGGTGGGTGGAATGCCTTACCAATTGCAAATTGCCAAGTTGCAAAACGCCAATTTGGTAGTGGCCACTCCAGGACGCCTACTTGACTTGCAACGTTCGATGCAAATCAAACTAGACAAAGTGCAATTCTTGGTGGTCGACGAAGCGGACCGCATGTTGGATCTCGGCTTTGCCGATGACTTGGCTGAAATCAACCAACTCACGATCGAACGCAAACAAACCATGATGTTTAGCGCAACATTTGCGCCACGCATTCAGCAACTGGCAACGCGCGTCATGCGCCAACCCCAGCGCATTCAGATTGATTCACCACAAGAAAAACACAACAACATTCGCCAAGTGTTGCATTGGGCAGACAACGCGCACCACAAGCGCAAGTTGCTCGACCATCTTTTGCGTGACACCACGATCAACCAAGCGATTGTGTTTGCCAGCACCCAAATCGAATGCGATGGATTGGCCAACGACTTGCAACAAGACGGTTTTTCTGCCGTGGCATTGCATGGCGCTTTAAGCCAAGGCTTGCGTAACCGCCGTTTGATGGCTTTGCGCCAAGGCCAAGTGCAGTTCTTGGTAGCGACAGACGTTGCTGCGCGTGGTATCGATGTCCCCACCATCACCCACGTATTCAACTTCGGTTTACCGATGAAATCTGAAGACTACACCCACCGGATTGGCCGCACTGGCCGTGCAGGGCGCGATGGTTTGGCCGTAACTTTGGCCGAGTTTCGCGATAAACGCAAAATTTACGACATCGAAGCATTTACCCGTCAACCCATTGCGGCTGAAGTCATTCCGGGCCTAGAGCCAACACAACGTGTTGAACGCGGCCGTGACTTCGCACCACGCAAAGGCGCTGCCAAATTTGATGCGCCACGTCGTAACCACGGTGGTGGTTTTGGCGGTAAAGGTGGCGGCGGCTTTGGTGGTGGTCACCGTGATGGTGGTTCTAACTTAAGCGGAGATAACCGTTTTGCTGCAGCGCCTGCGCGTAGTTTTGATGACCGTCCTGCACGCGGGCCACGTCCTGTGTTTGAAGGTGAACGTTCACCGTTTGATAAAAAAGCTGCACGTCCTAAATCGGGTGGCGGTAAGCCATTTGGCAGCGGTGGTTTTGACGCAAAGAAGCGTACCCCTAAGCCAAAATTTGATCGTTAAGCGCTGCGTATGAAAAAAGGCGACGCGAGTCGCCTTTTTTACGTCTGTACTTTATTGAACTACTTTCCAAGTAATTTACGAGACACAAAGTCAAGGCGGTCTTGGCCCCAAAACAATTCGCCATCAATGACAAAGGTGGGTGAACCAAATACACCCACATCAATCGCTTCTTGCGTGTTGGCGTCATAGCGTTTATGTACTTCTGCGCTGCGTGAAAGTTCTAAGCATGCAGCATCGAGTTGGTTCTCCGTTAAAAGTACAGCAAGCGTTTGTGCATCCGCAATATTGCGTTCTTGCGTCCAAACAGCGGCCATCACTGCACCGGCCAGCTTGGCAGCTTGCGCGCTATCGTGGTGCATGTCGGCAGCAATGATCAATCGTGCAGCATCATCACCCGCTACAGGGAAAAACTTTGGATTGAGATTCACTGGCAACTGCAAATGCTTGCTAAACCGTTCTAAATCAACAAATCGATAAGCCTGACGCTGTGGTGCGCGTTTCACCAGTGGCAAGCCACCTGAAACGGGAAATACTTTGCCTAAATCCATAGGTATGACGCGCACTTGAGCGCCAGCCTGTTGGGCCGTATTCATAAGTCGCTGATGGCCCAAATATGTCCAAGGGCTTGAGGGGGCGAGGTAATAGTTCACGATAGTGGTCATAACAGGCTGTATTCAAAGTGAAAAACGCAAGAATACGACATAAAATAGCAACACTTTATTTTTTCTGGAAAACAACATGGGCAATAAAATCGTTACAGAAGCCGATCGCAAGCGCACTGCAGCACCAACACCTTTACCTGGTACTTCTGCACGCACCGGCGGTCGCGGTCAGCGCGTCAGCTTAGAGCGCGGTGTCTCTACACGCAGCAAAAAGAATCCTGGCAAGCGTCCTAGCAAAGGCGGTTAATTCGCGGATCAACTACCAGTAGTTTTCTGCAAATATTTATCTTGCAGCCATATACAAAAAAGCGTCCTGATGGACGCTTTTTTTATGGATACAGTTTTTAAGCACTATCCGGCAATTCAATCTTGACTTCTAGCACCTCAAGGTTGTCATGGCGCTCAAAGTTAACTTTGATGTCCTGAGGATTGATGTTGACGTACTTGGACAAAACAGCCACCAAGTCGCGCTGCAAAGCAGGTAAGTAATCTGGTTGTGGGTTACGGCCGGTACGCTCGTGCGTCAGAATAAATTGCAGTCGTTCTTTAGCGACGCTAGCGGTTTTTTTCTTTTCGCCAAGCAAGAAGGAAAGTAAGGACATCGGCTTATCTCCCTCCGAAGATGCGCTTGAGCAAACTGGGCTTCACGTGTTCGGTAAATCGCAGGGGAACGTCTTCTCCTAAGAAGCGGCTGATGACGTCTTTATAGGCCTCTGACACATCGGTATTCGTCAGGTGCACTGCCGGCAAACCTTGGTTAGATGCCGTCAAAACAGTTTCAGATTCTGGAATCACACCAATCAAAGGAATTCGCAGGATGTCTTGGATATCTTCAAGCGACAGCATATGACCATCTTCCACACGGCTAGGGTTGTAGCGGGTGATCAATAGGTGTTCTTTGATGGGTTCGCTACCTTCAATCGCACGCATTGTTTTGCTGCTGAGCATGCCCAAGATGCGGTCTGAGTCTCGAACGGAAGACACCTCTGGGTTGGTGACCACCAAGGCCTCGTCTGCGAAATGCATGGCCATCATGGCGCCGATTTCGATACCTGCAGGGGAGTCGCACACGATGTAGTCGAAACCCATGCCTTTGAGGTCATTGAGAACGCGCTCTACGCCTTCTTTGGTGAGAGCGTCTTTGTCGCGGGTTTGGGAAGCGGCGAGTACGAACAAGTTGTCGCACTGCTTGTCTTTGATCAAGGCCTGGTTCAAAGTTGCTTCGCCGTTGATCACGTTGATGAAGTCATACACCACGCGGCGTTCGCATCCCATGATCAAGTCGAGGTTACGTAAACCTACGTCAAAGTCGATCACAACAGTTTTAAAGCCACGCAAAGCCAGACCCGATGAAAAACTAGCGCTGGTGGTGGTTTTGCCAACGCCACCTTTGCCAGAAGTCACCACTACAATTTTTGCCATGAATCAACCCTTAATTACTTATAAAAATTCAACCCGCAATTTTACAACCTTTGCATTACCAACTTATCGCCTTGCAAAGAGATTTGAGCCGCTTTGCCAGCCACCTCTTTAGGCAGTGGTGTATCGCTAGTGCGGTAGGTACCAGCAATAGAAATTAACTCCGCTTCCAAGCAGGATGTAAAGATGCGAGCTGTTTCATCGCCTCGGGCACCTGCTATGGCTTTGCCGCGTAATGGCGCGTACACATGGATATGGCCATCGGCCATCACTTCAGCACCCGGATTGACCATCGCCATCACGATCAAATCGCGCCCCTTTGCGTATATGTGTTGACCAGAGCGCAAAGGTTTGTCGATCACCATGGCACTCTCGTGCGCACCTTGCACCTCGCGTACTACTTCTACTTCACGAATAACTTCTTGCACAACCGTTTCTACTTTGGACGTGGGCACATGGAGTTCTTGCGCTACAAACAATCCCGCTTCTTGTGCGTTGTGGTGAAGGCCGTCAGTTGCGCCACGAAATGCAACAGGAACCACTCGGTACTTTTCGAGTAAGTCGCATACACCTGCTAAGTCGATTGAGGTTGTACTGACATCCAAACCACTCAAGTCAATAACGACGGGATCGTTATCAAAAAACTCAGGCGTTGCGCCTAAGCGGCGCTCAAGGTCAATTTCTAAGGCTAAAAGATCTGCTGTTTTAAGCAAAAAAGCTACCAAAGGCAGTGACGCACTCTTGATTTCATAGGCGTGGGGCGTTGATGCGTGGTCCATACTCAAATAAAACAATAAAAGCTGAACTTTACACGGCAAGGGCTTTCAAGCCCTATTAAACTTTTGGCTTATGAATTTCTGTATGCGGTTATCCGTTTCTTTGCCAACTGTTCAAAGTAATTTTGTAGGTCGTTGGCTAACAGCAGTCGCAATGCTTTGCGTCACGCCATTTGGACTTTCGCAAACCGCACCTGTCACCGATATGGGCAAAGTCGAAATCACCAGTGGCCGTAACAACGACACGCAACAACGCCGTGAATCAACTGCTAGCAAGATTGTGATCGGACGCGAAGAAATTGAAAAGCAAGGCGACGCCAATATTGGTGAAGTGTTAAAGCGCATGCCGGGCATTACTTTAGGTGGCAATCCAGGTCGTGGAGGTGGTATCCGTATGCGCGGTTTAAGTGCTGGCTACACACAAATTTTGTTGGATGGCCAGCGTGTTCCACCGGGTTTTTCAATTGAATCATTGACACCTGAAATGGTGGAGCGCATCGAGATATACCGCGCACCCACTGCGGAGACGGGTGCCCAAGCTATTGCGGGGACCATCAACATCATCATCCGCGAGGGGCGTCGCGGCATGCCCTCTGAACTCAAACTGGCTTCTTCTTGGCAGGGTGGTTATCTTTCACCAAATGGCTCCTACACCACATTCAAAGAGTTTGAGAATTGGAGTTCTAACTTCACGTTCTCAATGTATGAAAACGCTACGCCTGATTACAGCGAAACAGTTTTGTCTCGCCAATACACATCTACTTCCACAACGCTCGCACGAACTCGAATCAATGATTCTTCTAGTACGCGTGATGGGTTCAATACTACGGGGCGACTGCAATTCAAAGGTGATCCTGGCGAGACGCTGACATTGATGCCTTTCATGGTGTACTCACGTTCGCACAATTCGGGCACGATTGCTTTGAGTCAGACAGAAACAGCGTCTGGTGCATCCACTGACAGCGCCAACACGAGTGGCGACGGCAACTTTGGTTTGGCTCGCCTGAATGGCCAGTGGCGAAGAAAGCTCGATGCCGATAGCGCCATGGAATGGAAATTCAACACGGGTGGTTGGGACAGCTCTAGCCACACTTATCAAACGCGAACAGGAAGTGTTGTAGTTTTACCTAATCTAAGCCAAAGCGCCACCACTAGAGACCGTTCTGTGAGTTTGAGCGGCAAGTACACCAACGTCTTAGGTGGTGGACACCAGTGGGTGAGTGGTGCAGAGTTAGAAGTGGTGCGTCGTACCCAAACTGCACAACCTGTTTACTCCGCAGGTGACGGCAATATGCAAG
>Ga0209085_1000426_pt1 | contig 31092 bp, 43 predicted proteins | sample C_131016_EF_Meta_FD_187310 | JGI IMG/M metagenome (GOLD analysis project Ga0209085, IMG submission 187310) | Freshwater microbial communities from Lake Croche, Canada to study carbon cycling - C_131016_EF_MetaG (SPAdes) (version 2) | ecosystem: Environmental > Aquatic > Freshwater > Lake...
ATTCGTTGTCCTTTTGAGAAGGACAGGTTTCGGTGGATGTGTCCTTTTTAGAAGTTTCCTCTGTCGTTGGGGTGAGTTGCTGAATCTGCGACCTATAGTAACTTCTGCGGTCTGGATCTTCAATGTATTCGACTATGATTGAAGCGACCTCATGCAGTTGTTTGAACTTCGCATCGGTATTCCCCTCATGGGAGATTTTCGGTGCATGATCTAAACTGACGGGTTCTTTGCAATCGCAATGGCTGAACTTGTGCGTGGTGTTGTCGCAAGTCGGGTTAGCTGGTTCCGTGCTTTTGATCTTGGAGAAGCCGTTGTACCACTCCTCCATTGTGATCTTGAACTTCTTCCCACACTTTGAACATTGTTCATATGTTTTGCCATTATGAGATGCCTTGATGATTGAGGGATTGTTGCACCTGCACTCGTTGACTGGCTCCTCTGGCGCGGGGGCTAGTGCGTCACGGAGTCGATAAATTACTAAAGCGGTTGGCTCTGCGTCTTTCCACAATGGCGTTTCCCAGCGTTCAACGACCGCTTGTGCGGCGGATCGGAGCTTCTGGTTTTTGTCGCGCTCCTGTGTGTAAGCCTCGCACCAGCTATCCCGCACATTCTCGGTTTCCTGCCATAGCTCACGGAGCCTTGCGATCTCGTTGGTTTTCTGGGTCAGGTCTTTGGTCATGTCACATAGGGCGTGATAAAGCTCTATTGAATCGGATTGTGCAGTTAGCATGGATTGATTCTTGCGAATGGTTTCTGCCCCTCGCAGGATTTGGTTAATCTTGTCTTGGATTCCGTACATATCAGTTGATGTCTTCTGGTTTCACTTCTCGCTTCATGGCGTTCAGTAGATCGCAATGGCGTTGCGCTGTAGTTTCGTCATCGAATGCCGCTTCCATAGGCCAATCAGCGGTTGTACCCATGTTTTCATCAATGAAATCAATGTAGTCGCGCATGAGTTTACGGAGCCTTGCGACCTCGTTGTAGGGTGTGTCGGTTTGTTTCATTTTTGGTTTTGGAATCCTTCGATTATCCCTGCGTAGTGGTGGATCTGTTTGACGAGTGCTTCGGCTTTCTCGGCTCGCTCTTTCCAATGAGCAGCCATCATGTCGCCACGCCTTGCAGCATCCATGACCATCTCTTTGAGCCTTGCGACCTCGTTGTTGGTTTCGTTGTTCATTTTACCTCTCCCTTCTTCTCGAGCTTTCGGCACGCCATGTAGCCAAGCTCGAAGGCCAACCGGAACCGCTCCATGGCATCGGTGATGACCGTGTTGTCGGCATTCAATGCCCTCACACCTTCGGTCTTCCAGTAGCGCTTCCAGAGCGGGTCCTCGGCATAGGTGCCGGGATTCTTCACGATGTCGAACCCCCCGAAGTCCATCGGGATGGTGTCGCGGTCACGGGTGATGGCGGCATGACGCCGCTTATCCTTTGCTGATTGAGCCGCCCTCCTGCGCTTCTCCTCAGCAGCCTTGTAGGCATTCTGTAGCTTGTTGTCGGTATTGCTCATGCGGCTTGTTGGGTTGGGTTGAGTGAGTCGAGCGCGGCGGTGACCTTGGTCAGGAAGTCCGAGCGATTGCCGTCATTCACGATGACCCGCTGGCTGATGATGTGCTGGGTCTCACTGTCGTGTTGCTCGCACTGGTGGACATCCTTCCTGACGATCCGCAGCGTCGACCCGCCGAGACGCAGCACGGCGTCGAGCTCGTTCGGATACCTGAGGTCGTCGATCACAAGCCTTTGGCCATTCTGGAGTCGCCAGACAGCCTCCCTCATCCAGGCATTCACCCAAATGTCGGGGTGGATCAGCTTGCGACCCCACTCGGTGCCAAGTGTCTGCATGGCACGTCGCGGGCTGGCTCCTCCCAGCAGGTCGCAGGAAACTTCTTTCTGATCTCCCTCCAGGTGCCGGTCCTCGAGTCCCAGCACACGGAGCATCTCCTTGATCGGGTGAGCGAACTTGAGCAGGGTGTATCCGCGCTCGACGAGGTGGGCGGCAGCCGTGCTCTTCCCGCACCCTGCCGGGCCGATGAAGGCGACCACGCTTGGCCAGTGCTCGGACCATTCGGGCATTTTCAGGTCGGGGAATGGGTGGATCACTCCGAGGGGTTCCTTACGCGGCTTGAATGTCAGGTTCATGGTCGTGGTCGGGGATGGCGTTCTCTTCGGTGTTGTAGAGCGGGATCTCGGCAAGTTGGCTCCCGTCGACGGAATTGCGCTGGCGCTCCCTCATGTGGGAGGGGGTCATGATCCATGTGAGGTCGGCCCTTGTTAAGAGGGTGACCGCACCGGGAACCAGTCCGAGACGCTGTCGGAACTTCCACGCCTGCCAGTGGACGGCATCGGTCGAGACGTAGTCGCAGAATTTCTCAAAGTAGGGACCCATCAGGAACTCGATCAGCTCGGCCACCATGCGCGGGGCCCGGTAGCCGAGCGGGCTGTACCTCCAGTCGAGACCGATCTGATAGCGCCACTTCTCCTTCACGACCTCCTGAGCCCGCACGCAGCCGAGCTCGCGGAGGGTGACGTAGTCCTCGACCGCCTGCTCCATCATGGCGATGGTCAGGGATCGGATGGGGTTCTCGATGAGTTCCATGGTGCGTTAGGCTGAGGGCGGAGAAACGGGGGCTGGAAAGCAGGCACGGAAAGCTTTCACAAGCTCTGGATCATTTTTTGGATAGTCCCCCTTCATCAGCAGGAGCTTGGCCAGATTCGCCCAGGCATCGCGGGTCCGGATGAGCTCGCCCATCTTGTCGAGCATGGCGTCGATCGTCGCAGCGGTGCCGGGACGGGGCGACGATGCCGGTGCCGCTGAGAAGGCCGGTCGGCCCAGCACCTCTTTGTATGGCTGCTTGGATGGTTCCTTGTGGGGTTCCTTGGAGTTGTAGTCTTTCATGCGGTTTGTTTCTTTTGGCGGATGGACCCGAAGTAGAAGCTGTTCGGCTCGCGCCACTGGGGATCGCGCTCGCGGAGCCACTTGTCACAGGCCAGTCGCATGAGCCGGGCATCGCCGTGGGAGATCTCGGCAGGGCCGTCTGCCTGAAGCATCCGGAGGGTCTTGCCATTCATGCGGGGATTGGTGGAGGTCATGGGGATTAGGAAGTTGGGAGTTGGGAGTCGGGAGTTGGGGCAGAGATTTGGTTGAGCTCGACCTTGAGGAACTTCTCGGGCTCGCGTTCCCAGGCAGAGCGGACGAGCTCCTTACTCAGGCCGAAGGCTAGGAATGTCCGCTTGAACATCCCCCCGTTCTCGGCCAGCACCCGCACATCCACCGCCGGGACCATGACCGAGTCCGGCTGATGGATGACGTAGGGCTGGCCGAGAAGGATCCTCGAAATGGTGAGTGGCTTTTTTGCGTCGGTGCTCATGGAGGCTTAGGCGGCCTTCTTGGTGTAGCCCTTCTGGCGGTGCTCTTCGGAGTTTGAGTACTTCCGGTCGGTGCAGTCACGGAAGCGGGTCTTTTCCCCGTCAAACATCAGCTCAATCGGGCCGACAGGGCCGTTGCGCTGCTTGGCCACGATCAGCTTGGACGGCTCGGAGGGGTCCTCCTTGTTCCGGTTAAGCAGGAGCACCACGTCGGCATCCTGCTCGATGCTCCCCGACTCGCGGAGGTCGGAGAGCTTCGGCTCGCCGCGTCGCTCGGCTTCCCTATTCAACTGGGCCAGGGCGATGATGGGGATGTCGAGCTCCTTGGCCAGGGTCTTGAGCCCCCCGGTGATGTCGGCAATCTCGAGCGCCCGGTTCGCATCGCCCCGCTTGGAGGGGCAGCGCATGAGCTGGAGGTAGTCGATCACGATCAGGCCGATCTTGTGCTGGAGCTTCAGCCTCCGCGCCCGGGCCCGCAGCGCGTAGAGCGAGAGACTCGGGGTCTCGTCGATCCAGATATTCTGCTGGGAGACCCGGCTCCCGGCCGTGGTGATCCGGGGGAAGTCCTGCTTGGAGAGGAAGCCGTCCCTGACCCGCTGGAGGCTGACATCGGCCGAGGCGCAGATCATGCGCTGGGCCATCTCCATGCCGCTCATCTCAAGGCTAAAGAGCGCGGAGCCAAATCCCTTCTCAGCGGCGTGCTGGAGGATATTCATGGCCAGGGCGCTCTTACCCATCGACGGCCTCGCGGCCAGGACGATGAGCTGGCCTCCCTTGAACCCGTTGCACATCCGGTCGAGGTCGACGAATCCGCTCGGCACCCCCAGCACGCCAGTGCCGCGGGCCTTGTAGGCGTGCTCGAACTGGTCGATGGCCTGCCCGATGAAGTCGCGAGCGGGCTTGAGCAGCTCGTCCTGCTTGGCAAAGGTGGCGCGCAAGTTGAAGAACGCGGTCTCCACATCGTCGAGGAGTTGGTCGGGGTTGCCCTCGTCCTGGTGGTTCGCCGCGAGGGCGACGGCGTCGTAGCCGGTCTGCCAGATCCGGGTGAGAGCCCACTTCCTCCGCACCTCGTCCAGGGCGCGGGGCATATCCATGACGGTCGGCGCCGCCATGGCGATCTCGGTGAGTGTCGCCACGCCACCCGCATCCTCGATCCGACCCATGTCGATGAGGTGCTGCTGGACGCCGATCAGGTCGCACCCCTGATGCTGGTGGAATCGCTCGAGGATCGCCTCGACGATGACGCGGTGACCGCCCCCGCGGAAGGCATCGGGACCGATGGACTCGATGACCGAGGGGATGCAGTTCGCAGGGTCCTGCATCATGCAGGAGAGGACGATCCGCTCATGCTCGGGCGACGGATTCGGCAGACGCTCGAAGGGATTGGCGCTCATGCGGCCTCCTCGGGTTCGGGAAGATGGCACCAGTGAGTTATCACGGAATCGATCTCCTCATCGAGGTGGGCATTCCACCATTTCTCTGACTCATAAACGGCGATGAAATGCGCCTCACCATCCCATGCCAGGACGCAGATCGGACGATCAGGAAGCCATGAGTCAGCGGTGCTCCAATTCACTCCAGATCGCTCTGGGGCGATACCTGGTTGATCATCAAGTCGAACGGTGATCATGCGGCCTCCTCGATTGCAGAAACCTCGCTACCTGATTGCTCGCGGATCTCGGCCTGCACGCTGGCAGGCAGGAGGCTGAAGCTGTTCGGGAAGTTGGCCCCAGTGATCCCCTCGGGGAAATTCTGCGGATAGCGATCGACCAGGATCTCCCTCCACCGGGCAGGAACAGAATCCGCCGCCCTTTCTTTTTTTGCAAAATTTGCGCCCTTCTTTTTCGCGATTTCGGCGGCACGCTGGATCTCTCCGTTCCAGTTGTTCAGAAGGGTCGAGAGATCCCTCCGACGATACTCGGCCACCTCGCCTCCCTGGGCAAAGTACCACTCGAGCAGCAGCCAGTCCCCTTCGGAAGTGCTCTCGACCGCCACTTTGTTTTTTTTCCAAGAACGGATCTGGCTTGAGTCGAGCTGGGTCGAGGGTCGCATCCTGAAGAGCATCTTGGCCCGGTGAAGGCTGAGATTTTCCTCGAGCAGGTCTGTCTGTTCGTCCCCTCCGGGGACTATAGGGGATATATTGGGTAGTGGGTTATGGGTGGAAGCAAGTGCCGAGCCTGTGCTTTGCACCTGCTTAGCATCTGCCTTGCTTTTGCTTTGCTTCTGCTTGGCAGTTGCTTTGCCGCCTCTTTTGCCAGCCTCTTTTTTCATCTCAGAAATACGGTTGGTAGCAGCGATTTCCTCATCACAACGGCCATGGATCCATCCGATTTCTTCCAATTTGAAGAACTCTTGAAGAACTGCACTGATGGTTTGCTCCGGCAGACGGCACCGCTTGCTAAGCATCTGCTTGTCATCTGCTAGGGGTGCCTCGTTTAGGTAATAAAGGTCCATCAGTCTGCGGTAGCAAAGGTCCTCCTCATTGCTGAGATGAGGTGTGCTTACCGCGTAGTCCTTGAGGTTGAATTTGTAGTAATGCACTGATCAGGCCCTCCCCTTAAAACGTGGCCTCTCTGTACAGCTCCAAAACTTGATCACCTCGGGATCCTTCATGCATCCGCTCATGATCATCCCCCGGCACCACTGGCTATTATCAGCAACCCGGACCCGCATGACGTCGGCATTCCCCGGCTGACGTGCCAGGACGAGGCGAGGATTCACCACATGGGCGCTCTGCACGATGAGGGTGTCCTCCTGGGCGAGCCGGGCCTCAAGCTTGGCCATCCCAGCGGCGGTGATCCGGACAAATCCCGCCTCGCGGGTGTAGTCCTTCCCAGCCTCAAGCAGACCCTTGCGGAGCCATGTGACATCCTCGGCGGTGATCCCGAGCTTCTCGGCCGCGCCGACCTCGCTGTAGGTGATCCCGAGCCCGATCACTTCCGCCGGGCTCTTTTTTTCAAATTGCTGAGGTGATGAAGCAGGGGTGGATGCTTGGGAGGGATCCTGAACGCTCAGGATGGCCTGTGGCCGCGTTTTTTTTCCAAAGAGGGACGCGAGTGCGGATGCCGCCCCCCCTTCTTTTTTGGGTGTGTTTTCGTTGGTCATGGTGTGGTGTGTGAAGTGGGTTGGATCTGGATGGGTGGGGAACGATTGAAATAAAATTTCTGAGAGTCCTATCAGTCGCGGTTTCTGGGCCGCGGCTTCGCAGCGGACCCCCTCCCCCCCTCCTTGGCTCGGCTGGCCTTCGACTTCGATGCCGGGGTTTTCCTGGGCGATTTAATGGACAATTCCGTAGCAGGAGGCGTAGCAGTTTCAGCTTCTACAGAGTCGGATACTGCTGAAGCATCTGATTGCCCATCAGCTGATGGGGATTGTATGTCAAATTGATCAGGTACAATTTCACATACAGGATCCGCATCGACCTGGGCTATCGGCGCAGCGGGATCGGGGTAGGGCAGGGCCGCTATTGGCTGAACATTCTCGCCACCAGGATTGGTTCCAGAGACCTCTTCATACTCGGCATCGATCACCGGGAGATCGTCTAGCATCCGCTCGAGTCCTGCGGCGACCTGGGCGATCTCCACCTTCTCGACGCGGGCCGTCACGCCACCAGTGAGCACCTGTCCCTTGTCGATCAGGATACCGACTGCCATCGAAAGTTCTCCCGGCTTGATTGCTCCATCAGCGATGATCTCCTCGAGGCGCTCGACTCCCATCGCCGCCACCTTCAACGCACGTGCACCTAGTTCCTTTCTATGTGTGTCAATAGTGGAACCCTCGCGGTTCATCACCGCTTCGATCGTCCGGTGGTGCAGGCCGGTGAGACGTTTGATCTCTCGGATGCCAGTTCCCTGACCGAGAAGCTGCACCGTGATGCGGTAGAGATCAGGCCGGTGACTCAGCAGACGATCCCCAGTAGACGCTCCGGTGAAAGCCGGAGATCCAACCTTTTCCAATGCCATCTCCTCCTCAGAAAAAAGAGAAGGCGGCGGATTTGATTCTTTGGAAATCATCACATTCTCGACCTGTAGATACCCACCAAAAAAAAGAAGAGGGCGGCGTAAAGGGATGCCTGAAGGAACTCGTGACTCATGCCAGGCGAGAGTTGATGAATTCCTCGATCGCGGATTCCTTCACCCGCTTGTCCTTAGCGGACAAAATAAGCACCGGACCGAACTCGCCGCGCTTGATGTAGTTGGCAACCGTGTGAATATGAACGGAAAGCCGGTTAGCAACTTCTCGTGTCGTAACCCAGCGATCCGGTTTACCCTGGGCGCTCATTTGCCACCTCCTACCGTGGAACGGATGCGCGGCTCAGAGCCTGAGAATGGGCATGGCTTCTTAACATAACCACAGGCACCGAGATACCAGCGCCAGATGCGGGCGATGAACTTCATGGCAGCACCTCCGCGGTTGACGACCGGCCGGTGACGAGCCACCGATGACAGCCGCGCCAGATAGCACGGGCCTCATCACGATCGGAAGTCATGCACCTCAGCGACCCGTCGACGGTGATTTTATAAAAAAAAGAAACGCCCGAATGCAGGGCGGCCAGCAGCGGACCGGGAGCAACCTTCTCGAGGAGGAGACGAGAGCGGCCACGCTTGATCTCGAGAGAAATGATCTCGCGGCGCATGGTATTAACGGCGGAAGCGGGTGATTAGGAGAGCGAGCATCTCAGCGAATTCCTGACGGCCGATGAAGAGCACCGCGGTGGTGACAGCGAGGAGCAGGGCGATCATGCGACCTCCTTCTGGGACTCTTGCGACTCATTAACAGACTCCCCAGCGACGCGCTGAGTGATGATCTGACGAATGATCGTCGAGCGGTTGGTGCATTGTTGTTTCGCCTGCTCGTCGAGCCACAGAACTAGGTCCTGTGGGACTCCGGAGGCCGCGATGGTGGTCGTGTTGGGCATAAGGGTTTTGCTTACTTGGAAACCTTTTACAGACTATCACAGAATCATGCAACAAAATCTTTCACAGATTTTCACAGGTTACAAAATAAAGACTTTCAATGTCTTTGAAAGGTGCGATGGTAAAGATGTGAAAGAACCAAAAAAGCGAGTTCTGGGCAAAGATTCGACACAAGTAGGTTTCTCAATAGAGAAAGACCTGGTGAGCCGGATCGACCACCTTGCCCGCCGGGACTGCATCAGCCGATCCACCTGGATGCGCGAGGCACTTATTCATGCCTGGAGAGAGGCCCAAGAGTTCAAGCGCACCCCACTCCACGGCTACTTGACCACACCCATGGAGCTACCACCCGCACGGGTGGCTGAAGAGCCCCCGCAAACCAAGAAATCGCGGTCGAAAGCCTGACTGGCCGTTATACATATAGCATCGACCTGATAGATCACAAGCTAATCCATTTCAAAATCACATGAAGAAAGACCTTATTTTCGGAGCCATCGGCATATTCCTTGGATGGCTCATTACCACCGAAATGAATCACACAGGGAAATATCAAGTCGTGGATGTCATCCATCCTAATCATCAAATTCACCAGACCTACCTGCTGAACACACAGACCGGACAAATCCAGCAACTTGTCTACGGCCTCAGCGGCAATATGTATTGGGCTGCAGCAGAGGCAGTCAGCGAAAAGGAATACGACAAACGCTACACCAAATGAAAACTCTCCTCGCACTCCTACTCTGCACCTGCGCAGCCGTTGCGCAGATGCCACAGACCATCACCACCTACGGCAACAACAGCTGGCCCCAGACCACCGTCATCACCCCGACTTATAACGGCTACAATTACACCGTTTGGAATGCCGGGCCACGATCCGGATCATGGGGAGGGGTCACGGCCGCGCCAGGCACCACCGTCAGTGCAACCGTTACCCCTCGAGGTGAAATAGTGCCCATCGTCACCCAGAAGGCCGATCCGCTTGTAGAAATGGCCACCGTTTCAGCACCAGCATACAACCTGCCCATCATGCCCCCGATCCCGAGAAGGGCACCCACGGCCACGACCAAGGAAGCAAATAAAGAAATCCCCCCACCAGCGAACTACAACAACTTCGGCAAATATGCCTGGCTGCACAACCAACTCACTAGCGACTGCATGAAACAGTTAGCCATCGACTGGAAGCGCGACACCGGCCTCGATAAGGACGCACGAATCGACACCCACGCATTGCTCGGATACCTGCGTCTTTGGGTGCGATCACACCCCGGATGCCTGAGCGGAAACGTAGCAGGAAACGTATCACCAACCCCCCAAAAGAAGAGAACAGGGAATTACGAATGAGATGCTCTACCGACTGAGCTAAAGCGGCGATACTCTGTAAAATCCAACCATCAGATGATTCCACTCTGATTGTACCCCAGTTGCTACGATACAAGACCGCACAACACGAAGCAAAGAAGCACTTGCCAGAAACGTAGCAAAGACGTAGCATTTGGTCAGCATCTCACAAATCGCACAGCAAAATCCCAAAATTGCTACAACCCCACAGAGTAAAATCCCATGAGCCTTGCAACCAAAACTGATACGATCCTGAATCATCGGGGCGAAAACTACACCCTCTGGCAGCGCGGCGGCAAGTTCTATCTCCGCCTCACCCGGAATGCCCGACCGATCTGGAAGAGCCTCCGCACCACCCAGAAAACCGCAGCCGTCGAACGCGCCAAGAAGGAGCTTGATGCTCTTGAAAAGAACGACTGGAAGCCCGCGGTGAAGGTCGTGGCTCCCAAGCGGACTGCTACGTTGGGAGAGATCCTTGAGGCCTTCCGCACGAGCGGAGCCCAGACCCTACTTAGCCCGCGATCCATCCGTCAGTATGCCGGGAGCCTCGAGGAGCTGGTCAGCACCGCCACCGGGAAGGAGTACAACCCCGCAACCTCCGGCGCCATCCTCACCGAGGAGCTCATCCGCAAGTACATGGCCGCGTGCCGGGCGATCAATCCCGAGACCGGAGAGCCACGGCGCCCCGACCACAGCATCCAGAGCTCCATCACCCAGGCGCGGTGCGTCCTGCAGGAGAACTTCTCAGACATCTACCGGCACCTCGTCATGCCCGAGCTCACCGGCTTTCGGGCCAAGAAGAGGTTCAAGAAGAAGAATGTCGACGGATTCGTCCCGCTCGACCGGCAGACCGTCATCGACATGGAGGCCGCCGCGCACCGGCTCTGGGAGATCAGGGAGGCCGTCTGGATTCCATACGCCATGATGAGCGTGCTGGGGCTGCGCAATGGCGAGGTGGAGAAGGCCACCTGGAGCGACTTCGAGGAGCGGACCGTCTACGGCATGGATGGGAAGCCCCGGCTCTCGCGCACCTTCCGGGTCCGGGCCGACTACGAGGAGGCGATCACCGGCGAGATCGAGGTGCCGGATGATCTGTGGGAGAAGCTGCAGCCCTACAAGGAGGAGGCGACCACCGAGTACGTCTGCCCGGGGAAGAACAAGACCGAGCGCGCCCAGGTCTGCGACAGGAACATCAACCGCTTCGTCGAGAGATTCATCAAGGACCGGCAGAAGGTCTCCTACGAGCTGCGGAAGTGGGCCGGATCCATTGTCGCGACGAAGCACGGCATCTACGCCGCCCAGCGATTCCTGCGTCACCGCAGCGTGACGACCACCGAGCGCTACTACGCCACCTACCTGAAGGGACAGAGCGCCGCCTCAGCCAGCGATCGTGCCGAGATTTACGGGCTCCCCTGACATGAATCGACTCAATACAAAAGACCCCGCGGTTCAATTCTTGCTCGCAGAATTGGAAGAGTTGGAGAAACAACGAAGGCATCTCTTGATCCAGTGCCAGCGAATCAGAAAGAAGCTCGACGCCATGCGCCGGAGAGGGACTCGAACCCTCATACCCTCCAAGGGGAGGGATCTTGCCCATTAAATCACCCGGTCTTGAACTGGTAGTGAGCTATGACGCGCAGGGTGTAGCCGCCGGTGTCGATTTTGAACTTCTTGCTCGAGGCCTTGCCTGCCGCGAGGGCGTGCTGGATGAGTCGACGGGTCTGGGATTCACAGAGATTCCATTCCTCCTGGAGCACCTTGGAGGTGAACCATCCCGGCGGCACCGTGTCGGGCTTTTGATAGACCCTGACTTCCTCGAGGCGCGGTGGTTTTATTGTTGTTGCTTTCATGAGAACTTTCCGGTGAGGGATCCCAGGAGCGACTTGCCGCCGATGATCGGAATGTTCAGGTGGAGGAACTCTCCCGAGCGGCTCGCCAGTTGCAGGGCCCAGCCATGGGTCCACGAGACGGGATTACCATGTTGCCAGAGGGGTTGGAGTTCACAGAGACAGCCGGGATTCCACGCCTTGATCTGGCCGGTGTGGACCGGGCGCGCGCTGGAGGACTGCTCCCGGTGGGTGTGGCCGAAGACCACATTTCCGGCAAAGTTGTTCAGCGTCACCGTCGTGGCCTGCTTGGAGGTGGATGTCCCGTGGGTGAAGTAACACTTTCCCTTCCGGATCGTGCCAGGGAGTGGGAGGTCATCGTAGAACTCAGCCTGCCGGTAGTAGGAGATGCCGCGCTCCTTCAGCTTGAGCAGGAACTCGGGGGCAAAGGCCCGCCTCAGGAATTCCGCATCCTTCGAGTTACGGAGTGTCTGGGTGATGGCCCACTGTTCGATCCGTCGTTCGTGATTTCCCTCACAGTATTCCACCCTCGCACGGGGTGCCGCGGCCTGCAACGCATCGAGGAAGGCATTGGTGGCGGCGATGTCGGCCTCGTAGGTGTAGGCGGATTCCGCAACGAATCCCATGACATGATGCTGGGCTAGGAATCCCCCGCAGTCGACATGGTCGCCCAGGAGGATGACCTCATCCGGATCCAAGGCCTTGATGTCGCCGAGGCAGGCGGCCAGAGCTCCCTTGTCCACCTTGGCCCCGTGGGTGTCGGGGATGATGACCCGGACGATGTCATCCTTTCCCCTGCGGGTAGGATTGGCCGGGGTAACGGCACGGGCCTTGGGCGTGTGGAGGTGACGGTCGAGGGTGGCGGCAAGTTTGGCCTTGGAGGCCTCGCTGGCCTTGAGTTGCTCCTTGAGCCGGGCGAGCTCGGCCGTGAGAGATGCCGCCTCGAGCTCACCGCGGAGAGACTTGGGGGATGGGGGGCGGGGCATGGGAGAGGGGGAAAATTATGAAGGATGAAGGATGAATGATGAAACTAGGTCACTGAATAGGCTTCCCATTCTTCTCCAGAACCTTGGCGTGCTTGGCGTCAAAGATGACAAAGTTTCGCGTGCCAGGAGCATCATAGTTATCAAGCCAACTCAATGCCGCCTCTCGTGTATTGAATCTTGGACTTACCTCAGATCGATCCGGGCCCCAAACCACATATTCATTAGGAGTCGCAAGACCCACCCTGTAATTGTTTTCTTTTCTTGAGAACTGATCCAAAAACTGAATCCCTTTGATCCCTTTACTGGCTAAATAATCAGAAGCATATCGGCCTCTAACTTTGGGGATTTCATAATAAGGAGCAATTTTACCATTATTCACAAGTAAATTGTAAATGGCTTGCCCTGTAGTCTCTGGACCAGCAAACAACATCCCGGGGGAATCTTTTAGTTGAGATTTTACAAAATCACTTTGTTTGCTCAACGGCTTATCCCAATCTAAAAGCTCATGAGGTTCAGCGTCGAAGTGAGCCTTGTAGATATTGCCGGGCTTCAGCTTCTCTTCCATCAGGCGATCATACTCCGCTTTTGCATCTCGTCCCTCCTGAGTAGCAAATTCATCTTTTCCGAAAACCCTTGGCTGGCGATCCATGATCTTGGAAAGCTCCGACATTCTCGCATTGATTCCATCGATACGCTCCTGACCTTTTACTTGTTGGCCATAGACTTCGGCAACTGACCTATTTTCGGCACCATACAATCCGTGGCCGTAAGTCTGATTTCCTTCCCCAGTGCCAATCTTGTTAGAGTCAAACTGAACAAAATCATGCGGTGACCCGTGCCAGAAATCCGGCATCATGTTGTTGTTCACCTTGAAATAGTCGAAATGGAATCCCTGCAGGGGTTGGCCGTAGGTGGGTGATCCCTTATCCTGGTCGACCACGCGGTTCATATCCTCGATGCGGTCCATGCGGAGGCGGCGGACGACACCCTGGGGGCCGAAGTTGGCGGCCAGCGGGTTGATGTTCCGGTGGTTCTTGGAGAAGGAGGTCAGCAGGGCATTGATCTCGTTGCGCTTGCCGATCCCGATGGCGTTCTCCGAGGGGAGCCCCTGCTTGTGGTTGGAGAGGTAGGTCATCAGCGACTGATGGACGGCCGCCGCGTCGTTGTTGTGGTGGGGGAGTAGGCCCTCGTTGACCCCCTTGAGGACATTCCGCTGGACGGCCGAGTCATCGATCGTGTGGGCGAGGAGATGGCCCTGGGAGGAGACCGAGTACTCAAAGGGCTCCCAGAAGTTCCTCGTGATCGATCGGATGTTGCCGAGGTTGATCACCTTGTAGGTTCCGGTCTCCCCGGTGCCGACGCGGTTGACTTTCATCCGGTAGACGCCACCCTGACCGGCATCATTACGGAACGTATTAGCAATCGACTGGATCCATGGGCCGAAATGCTGGAGTGCCCCCATTGTGGCCGGGAGTTGGGAGCCAGAGATGACCCGCTTCCCGTCCACCATGCGCGGGCCGAGGACCGGGTCGTTCTTGGGTCGGAGGGCGGTGCCGACGGCGGCGGCGAGCTGATCCTTCCGAAGCTGGTCGGTGCGGCGGATCTCATCCTGGGACTTGAAAGTGACCGTCCCGTTGTCATTGCGCAGGAAGTCGTTTTCGAAGACACCCGGACGCCCGGGGACGGGGCGGAGGTTGACTAGGTTCGACCTCGCCATGTCGTAGGGCGATCCCGAGGGGGCGATCTGGGTGCCCTCGACCCTGCGGGCACCGAGGTCGATGCCGTTGAGCCACGAGTCGTAGGAGCTGACATAGCGGGCGAGCTGCTTGGAGAGGGCAGGTGAGGAGCCGACCAGTGGATTGTCACGGAAGATCGAAGAAAGCGATCCCGTCACCTTGCCGGTTTGCGGATCGATCGAAACCCCTTGGGCGGCAAGCGCCCTGGCATTGTGAACGAGGATCGAGCGGGTGGCCGCGTCGGGATCGACATTGGCCGGGAGCCCCTTGCGGATCGAGTTCACGTCGACACCGGCCTGATTCATCTGCTCGGCGAAGACCTCATCCCGTGCCCAGTCAAGGGGATGCTCGTCACCGGCGGCGAGACCATTGTCGGAGAGTTGCTGGACACGTTGGGAGATCCGATCCTCGAGGGGCGGGAAGGTGGGGAGAGGTTGACCGGCAGCGGCGGCACGCTGGCGGAGCGAGGACTCCTCGGCCTCGACCTGCGCTTTCGCATACTCGCGGGCGCGGGACTCGATCCCGTCATCGCCGTAGAGCTGCTGGATGAAGTTGCGTGCGTCCGAGCGCTGGGCGCCGTCCATGACATTGGAGGCGAGGATTGCATGGCCGAGCCCCTCGTGGATCTCGGCTGGGTGAGCCGCATCGAGGTTGATGAAGACACGGGCACGTTGCCCTGGCGTGCCATCGACGAACCATCCTGCGCCACCACGGCCACCGAGTGCCGCCACATTGGCCGAGAAGTCGGTGCCATCGAGGGGGACCACATCGGCGGGAGCGATGCCCGGTTGATTGGAGAGGGCGGTGCCGACCTGCTTGTCAAACTCGGCGGCACCGAGCGGGATGACATCGGTTCCCTTGAGGGAGAGGAGGCCTTGGATGGCGGCGAGATTCTGGAGGCGACCCGCCGGGAGCTGAGCCACCTTGGACACGTCACCACCGGCAAGCTGGGTATCGGCGAGGAATCGGGCAATGTCTTGATTGCGCTGGCGGGCCGAGTTGCCCAGGACACGGGAAGCCAGACCACCGACCGCTCCGAATCCGAATCCGGCCCCGACATTGGCCCCGGCCTGTTCCTCATCCTGACCGAGGGTCAGGGGGAGCATGGCGAGCGATCCGGCGATGCCACCCTCGACCGCTGATCCGGTGATTCGGGAGGCACCGGTCAGGATGGGATTGTTGGCCTTGGCGGCGAGTCGGCGCACCCAGGCGGGATAGGAGGTTGAGTTGGCGATCCGGGAGGGAGTCGAGTCGATGGCACCGGTTCCACCCGTGGCCACGGCATCACCGGCCGCCGTGCGGTAGGCCGCGGGGATGGCGGGATTGGCCGCGATGGCACCGAGGGCATCCTGGCGGAGAGGTCCCATCACATCGGAGGCCTCGCGCAGGATGGTCCCGGTGACTTGAGCACCTTGGCCGATTGTGCGGACGACGGCGGCACCCTTGCGCAGGGCGAGATAGCCGAGGACCGGCTTCATGGCGCTCCACAGGGGATTCCCCCCATCCTCATTATGGGAAGCGGCACTCCACCCTGTCAGACCGAGGGCCCCCGTTCCGGCGGCTCCCAGCACATCGGCCCCGTCGTAGATTTTGTCGCCGATCTTGACCGAGGGGATGACGGCATTGACCCGGTCGATGGCGGCCTTGGCCACATTGTCGATGGTATCATTGGCCACGATGGTCATGTTACCGAGGCCCTGCATCACGCGGCCGGAGGCATACTTGACCATGTTGCCGATTGGCACCTTGGAGATCAGGGCACCGGCCGCACCGGCGATCTGGTTCTCAGGGGCCGCAGCTATGGCCGAGAGCTCGGTCAGATCCTTGAGCGGGGCCGTGGCTGGATTGTTAAAGGAGGCGGCGAGAGCCTGCTGGACAAGCTGACCTGAGGAGTCATCGGGAGCAGCCAGCGAAATAATCTGAGGAACCGAGCTGACGGTGGGATGTTCGATCTCCCGCTTGAAGGCATTGTTATCGAGATAGTTTCCGTAGCCCGCATCGGCCCCGGCCTTGATCTGCTCGGGTGTGGCATTGACCAGTCCTGCATCGGCCGATCCATCAACAAGGCCTTGAAATCCTTGTTTGGCTTGTTTGTAGAGCAGTTTGGTATTCATCCCGGCATTGCGGACACCTTGAAGCCAAGAATTGGCCACAGCCGTTTCATGTTCGAGCGTATTGATGGCATCCTGGCTGGAATCCCCCGTCGGCTTGGGATAGTTCATCAGATCTTTGATGCCGCCGTAGGTGGTCTGAATGAGTCCACCGATGCCACCGGCAATGTTCCCAGCAGCCGATGACCAGAACCCCCCTCCGAGCCGTTTGCGGGCGGCCATGGCCGAGTCCCACTGATCGCGGGTCAGATCGACCGAGGGATCGTTCAGCGAGTCGGCCTCGAGGTGGTCGAGTTCCTGGGTGGAGAAGGTCTTGGGCTGGGTCGGACCGAGTCCGGTCGGGGCGTAGGGACTGGGGGAGGAGGGGCCAGCAAGCGGGGAGGCCGGAGCCGTGGCCGCGTAGGCGTCATTGATGTCACCGGCAGCCTTGGACTGATCCTCCATGGCCGAGATCTCGGCATCGCTGAAGGTGGGGCCGTCGGGTGGGGCTGAAGGCCGGGGTGGGGCCTCCGGAGCCGGGGCCATGGCATTCAGATCCGCATCGCTGACGATGTCGCCGATGGCCATGGGCTTACTGGATCTGCTTCCACTGACCGTTTCCGAGCGACTGGAAGGTTCCGCGACCAGGGATCGTCTTGATCACGGGGGCGGATGCAGGAGCCGAGGAGGGAGCAGTCGGGGCGGAAGGGGATGCCGGGGTGTAGGAGAATTGCTTGAGCAACTCCTGATTGACGCCAGGCATCCGGGCGACCTGGGCCTGCTTGGCGGCGATGGCCCGGTCGAGGATCGAGGAATAGGAGGAGATCGCGGCGCGGTAGTCTTCCGGCGACTGGGAGCGCTTGAGCCGGTTGACGGAGTCCTTGACCGCCATGGCTTCCTGCTGGGTGATGCGGAAGTTGAGCGGGCTGCCGGGGACGGCCGACTCGTTCTTGATCTTGTTGATGCCGTCGATGAGCTTCTGGCCGTCGATCTGGTCGAAGTACGATTTGAGGTTGCGCTGTTGATCCGTGATGCCGGGGTTGTATTGACCGGCCGCCCCCACCATCGAGGGGAGCGCCGGGTGATTGGCGATGGCCTGCAAGTTGTCGCGCTGGGATTGGAGCTCGGCGATCTGGCCTGTGGCCGTATCCATGGCATTCTGTTTTGCCAGTTCTCCTTGGATCACCTTGGACTGACTCTCGGCAGTCTGGGCTTGCAAGTTCTGGTCCTTCATCCCCTGGGTCGAGATCTCATGCTGGAGCTGCTGGAGCTTGAGCTGCTTCTCGGGGTCCTGCTGCTCCATGCGCTTGATCTGCATGGCGTTGAACCCCTTCAGGAGTTCCCTGTGAGAAGCCATGTCGATCACCGAGTTCGGGCCGATCCCTCGCTCGGAAAGATATTGTTGCCAGTCGGTGAGCTTGGGCTGCTGCGGTTGTGAAGATGCGGATGGAGAGTCCTGCGCAGGCGCAGGAGCGCCGCCGTAGGTATTGGCCGCGCCGGTGTTGGGTGGGAGGTTGAGCGGGGAGCCGTCGGCTGCCGTTGCTGGTTGATCTGGACCCGTGGTAAAGCCATTGGGATCACTGGGAGGAGGCACACCCATCATGGCGAGCTGGTTGGCACTGACCTGATCCATCTGGGCCTGCGGGGCCGGAGTCCCCATGAGTTGGGCCAGCAGGGCGGGATCGACCTGGTCGGGAGTCAGGGAAGGCGCAGACGGGGCCGCCCCGGAAGACATGGCATAGAACTGCTGGAGATCTTCGGGGGAGACATTGGCCGCGGCCTGAGTCAGATTTGGCGATCCCATGGAGGGCTGGTAGCCCATGAGGGCAAGTTCCTCGGCGGTCATGGATTATTGGGAATTATCGTCGGAGAGACCCCCACCTGATCCAAGCCCGCCCGGGGCCGAGGTGCTGTCCCATGGCCTGATGCCTGTATTTTTGATCGTGGATGCATTGTTGAGCTTCTGTTGACCCAGACCCATTATCATGGCGTAATGGTCGGCCGTGGTCTTCTGACCGATCATTTGAATCATGTTTGGAGCGATAGTAACTTTCTGTTGCCATGGAAGCGCGTGGATCATGTCGACCGCTTTCGAATCGATGATGCCCATCTTGTGAGCCAGATCGACGGTTGCATCGGCCGAGGCGGCTTGCATCTGCAATGCGCTGATCTTGTCCATGGCGCCAGAGATGCTTTGCCCCGCCTGACTAATGCCAGCTCCCAGCCCTTGGGAGAGGGCTTTTGCGCCCTCCAGGTTGCCAGCTGCTTGGATTTCGCCGGAGCGGTCTTGGACAGTGGGGTTGTAGCCGAACATAGGAAAAGGAGAAGAGGCTAAAGACTGAAAGCTGAAGGCTGATGGCTGAAGGGGGAGAGCACGGAAGAAGAATGCCGCATGGGGAGAGCATAGGACACCGAAGCGGTGAGCTTAATGGGGGACTTGACATTGTTGGCATTGGAGCGGACACACTGCCGGTGATCTACGACTGCCAGAGCTGCGGGGCTTGCTGTGCCCACAAGTGGAGCTGGCCGGTGCTCAGGCGTGACCGGAGTGATGCGGCGGGAATTCCCCCGGAGATGGTTCGGGAGGATTACCCACTGCTCAGGACGGTGAGCAATCGGTGCGTGGCACTGACGGGAGAGGTCGGTGTCTCGACCGGCTGCTCGATTTACGGGGCCAGACCGGCCGCGTGCAGGGCATTTACGCCGGGTTCACTACTCTGCCTTGAGGCACGAGCTAGTGCCGGGCTCCCCGCTTGATGACCTTCAGCCTTCAGCCCTTCCTGCGCTGTACCCGCAAAGCGGCATCTCAAGGCGGACCCAGGGCGCGGAGGCGCTCACATTATTCACCTGGCATTTCAGCTTAGGGCACCAGACCACATCGGCCTGATCAGGATCGAGGCAGGCCGTGCAGGTGCGGTAGTAGTCGGGGTTTCCCACCTTCTCATTGGTGAGCACCGCCATCTCCCCATCGACCCGTCCATAGCGCAGCGGATCGAGCGGCACCTTGTGGATCTCGCAGTAGGTGAAGACATCGGCATCCGTCCACTCCCGCAGCGGGTAGAGGGCCGAGGGACAGAGCGGGTGGGTCATCATGTCGAGTGCCAGCGGCACCTTTCCGGAGCAGGGATCCTCATCCGAGGATTTCTGCCCGTGGAAGACCGCATCCCAGGGGAACTGCATCCCGCCGGTCGGCCTACTCAGCCAGTCGACCCCGCACTGGAATGGCTCCCCGGCACGGGGTTCCTCCGTGCCTCGGGCCAGCCACATGGCGAAATTGCCGAGCTGGAAGCGCTGCATGATGTCGATCCGGCCATTGCCCCGGTTGAGGCCCAGCTCCGAGGGAGGAAAGTCGTAGAGGGTCAGATTCCATTCTGCGGCCAGCTTCTGGGTGTAGGAGAGGCGGCCGCGCTGCCAGGGTTCTTGCCAAGTCACGCACGGGAGGTCGTGGCCGAGTGAGCGGATCAGGTGGAGGAGTACCGTCGAGTCCTTACCACCCGACCAGAGGATGCAGGGATTCTTGTAGTGCCGCAGCCAGTCTGCGATCAGCTCCCGGCTCCGCTGCAACTTATGAGTGAACATTAAAGAGCCGAGGCAATCATAAATGACCCACCCAGCGCTCCTGCCGCCCCCATGGCGCTCCCTCCGAGGCCGCCGATCAGCTGACCATTGGCCGCGGTTCTGGATGCACCGAGTGCGGCGTTGTTGTTGGCCCAGGAGTTGTAATTGCTGGCGGCCATGTTGGTGTTGAAGGAGGCGACATTTCCAGCCATGTCGAGCGCGCTGTTGTAGGTGTTGCCGATCATCTGGCCGGTCTGGCCGTTGATCGTGGTGCCGAGGTTGACCCCGACACCAAGGGCGCGTTGCATCGGGTCGAGATTGACCAGGGCACTAGCGCCTCCATAGCCGAGCTGCGCGGCATTTTGGTAAGCGCCACCGGCCTGACCGTAGATGTTGGCCGTATTGCCTAGGAGATTTCCCGCCGTCGTCGCACGGTTGTTCATGGACGACTGCATGAGCTGATCGGCCCCGGCGGCGGCCTGCTGGCGCTGCTGGAGTCGGGCCTGACCGTACTGGTAGCGGTTGAGCAAATCGGCGGCGGCGGCAGAGCTGCCTGTGCCCAGGCCGCGTGAGGACCATGCGGAAGAGGCCTGTTGGGAGGCCGCCCGCTCCTCCTCGGGGTTGAGCCGTGATCCGAGGGCGAGATCGCTGGCCGTCTGGTCGTAGAGGTTCTGCTCAATCGAGGTGGGACCCGCCAGCGCCCGTTGCTGGGCTTGCTGGGCGACGAGATTGGAGAGATCGCCCAGACCATTGATCCGGTTCCCGGTATCCATCAGGGCCCCCGTGCCCTGAGTCATCGTCCGGTTGATGACATCGTCGGCCCGCTGGGTGTAGCTGTTCCCGGCGGTGGTTCCGGTGGGAGTGGCCTGCAGAGTGGTCGTCGTGACGGCATTTTTGCCATTGCCTGTGGTGACCGTGGTGGGGGTCAGGTTGTACTGCTGGGAAGGATCACCGGAAAGCAGGGCAGCCACGTTGTTGACCTGGCCGAGTGCCTGCTGGGAAAAGAGCGGATTGTACTGGAGTTGCTGTTTGGCGAGCTGGGGATAGGCCTTGATCTCGGCCTGCATAGCCGCGTTCATGATCGACCCATAGTCGAGGGGTTGTGCTTGTGCCGGTGCTGGTCCGGCTGAACCTGATTGTCCGCCCATAATTTTAGGTAGTTAGACTGAAGGCTGAAGGCTGAAGATGGGAGTTGGGGAGAACTTTAGTCGCCGGGCCATGCGAGCCCAGCGGTAGGCATGGATTCTGAACCCGTTGTTCCTCCGGAAGAGAATCCAGTCGTGCGGACGCGGTGCGATCTGCATGAAGAGGCAGAGCGGAGCTCCCTGAGAGACGGCCAGTTCGAGGAACCAGGCGTTGTGCAAAGGCTGAAGTCTGAAGTCTGAAGTCTGAAGGATTGCCCGAGAGACCGGATCCCACGAGACCTCCGAGGCCAGCAGGAAGGCCGACGGGGAGGAGTAGACCAGCCCACAGGAGAAGTGCCAACCCAGCCGCGTCTCGAAGGGTTCGGTCGAATGCTCCTCCCACCATGTGCGTGCAGTCTCCCATGCAAACATCAGTTTCCGAAAACGACAAAGGAGGTAGCTGCCGCTCCTTCTCGTACGGTTGGGGCAGCAGTTGTTGCGTCGTAGCTCGTAATTACAAACGAAGCGGTCGTCTGGCTTGAGACGTTCCAAACAATCGGCCTGTTGTTCCCCACTCCTCCAGTGACAATCACGCTGTAATAGGCATCCGGCTGGGCGGATGAGAATGTCACCGTGAACGTGCCTGTGGCTGTACGAGAAACGGAACATCCAAACGAACTCGGCGTGACAGTTCCTGAGCCAGTTCCCGTCCCGTCAAATCGTGCCCACGCATTGGCCGTGATCTTTGCCAACGTGGAGGTTGATTGAGCCGCCGATGCGGTGGCCGCATTGCCCGAACAGGAGGATGCCGTGGTGGCCGTGGTGGCCGTGGTGGCCGTGGTGGCCGTGGTGGCGCTCGTAGCATTCCCGTTTAGTGAGGCCGTGATCGTCCCCGCCGAGAAATTCCCGCTCGCATCCCGTGTCACGATGGCCGAGGCCGTGTTGGCGCTGGTGGCCGTGGTGGCGCTGTTGGAAACCTTCCCAGCGGTGGCAATGGTGGCCAACTTGGTGTCGGCGATGGCTGCAGCCGCGTCGAGGTCGGCATTGACAATCGCGGTCACGGTGGCTAAGTCCGCCAGGTTATTGAGTTTGGCAGGGGTGACGGTCTCGTTGTTGACGAAAGTGTAGCCGGGGGTGACGTTGGCCATTAGGGGAAAAGGATGAAGGATGAAGGATGAAGGATGAAACCCGTCAACATGGAGGAAGGATAAGGCACCGACACCCCCAGCTTAATGGGGGAATTCAGGAGCGAGGGATGAGACCTGAGCTTTCAGCCTTCAGCCTATCACGACTCGGTGCGTGCGAGTCGTGATGTGTCGGCCGGGATTGTGGCGTCGGCGGAGACGGCTCGGATGGTGGGCCGCCCACCGCTGGTGGTGACGGTCAGGTCGAGGTAGGTGCCGGGACGGCGGATCGGGGCGCGAATGGTGTAGTCATTGTCCACCCCGGAGTTGGTGACCGTGGCAATGTGGGTCGTGTTGTCCGGATCGGTCGTGACCGCAGCCACATCGACTGTGGTTCCGGCAGGCAAGTAGGCCGAGACCGCCACATTTCCCAGGCGCTTGCGTGCAAGCTGTCCGTAGAAGTAGCGGCGTGTCGTGATGACGCCACTGACCGTCGCTTGGGCACTGCCGGTGCCGGTGTCGTCACTGGAACTGTCATACTCCTCGAGGAGAAAGACCGCCCCGGTATTCGACGCTACAAAGAGGCGGCGGGTCGTCCCGTAATCACTGACCACAAGCCGGTCGAGGGCGGGGAGATTGGTGTCGACCGATTCCCATGCCTCGTTGAGCTGGTTGTAGATCAGCAGGGTGTTGGGCGAGGTGGCATTGCCGGTCGGGACCGCCAGATAATAGCGGTTGTTGAAATAGACCGCATTGGAGGTGCCCACGGCCGATTGGTTGATCGTTGAGAAGATGTCTGCAATCGGCTCGGAAAGCGGAAGCGTGTTGCCACGCAGAGCCAGATCGATCTGGCTATTGTCGAGTCGGTAGACGCCCTGATCGGCTAGGAAATAAATGTAGGTTCCGGCCGTGGCCACCGTCATCCTGGCCGCGCACCCGACCTCATTGGTCAGGAGCTCAAGACTGGACTGGGCCGTATCGATGGAGACACCATCCGCCGCCAGCACAAGCGTCCCGAGGTAGATGCTTTTGCGAAGGAAAGCGACAAGCTGGCGGTTGGCATAAGGATGAAGGGCGACCAAGTAGTCGTTGGATCCCGTATTAGTCCGGAATCCCTTGAGCATCGGATCGTAGGTGTCGGGATCGAGCACGTCGGAGATGAGCAGGGTGTCGCGGCTGTTGCAGATCACGACCTGATTGTTATAGTAGGCGCAGATGCCATTGGTCGGGGAAACCATCCGCGAATAGGTCGGGCCGAGTGGGGAGGTTCCGGTCGGGACGCGGGCGAATTCGGAAGTGACCCCATCCCAGACGAGCGGGAATTGCACCCGCTGGGCAAAGAGACTGGTCGAAGTGTTGGCCGAAGTGGCACTCGGCACGGCCACCGTGAAGGTCGTGGTGGTCGGCACCGTGGCAATGACCGCGTCGAGATTGAACCCGCTCTGGTCACTTCCCGACAGTCGGACCACCTCGCCAACCGCGTAACCATGGGCAACAGGTGTCGTCACCGTGGCCGTGCCGCTGGATTGGGTGATGGAAGTCACCTTCTGCTGAAGGTCGGAGGGCCGCCAGCGGAAAAGGTACAAGCGGTCGAATGCCTGCAGGGTATTGACGATGTCGCCGGGCAGGATCTGCTCGGTGATCGGGGTGACGGGGTAACTCAGACTCAGAAGGCTAGAACCCTGACGGTAGAGGTAGGCGCTCGAAGGCCCGCAAAGCACGATGTATTCGTTGGCGTAGTCGTAGCGGGGAGAGGAGTAGACCCCGGCACCGAAGAGACCGCCCGAGTAGTTGGTGAGCAGGAGCGGCCATGCCCAGGTGATTGTCCCGGGAGGATTGGAGGCCGGTGATCCCGAGACATTGTAGGTGAAGGTCGAAGTACCCGTGATCGTCACCGTGAATTTCCCATTGTAGGCCGAGGCCGTGGCACCGGTGACTCCGGCGATCTCGACATAGAATTGCGAGCCATTGGAGCCTAGTCCATGGGGCGAAGCAGTCGTGACCGTGGCCACATTGGAGGACTGAGTGATCGAGGTCACCGGATCCCCGCCATGAAGAGTGAAGGGGACCGTCACCGGCGTGGATCCCACCGAGATGCCCGCCGCAAGGCGCTTGGCACCCTTGCGGGTCTGGGCAATGCCGCGATCGAGCCGGATATTCTGGGCGACCTGAAGGTAGCCGGAGGGAATGGTCAGCGGGTTGCGGCGGGACTGAATGCCGAGGAAAGCGGTGTCGCCGTCACGGACGATCGGGGAGGAGAGAGGGGAATTACTCACAGGGATGAAGGGGATAAATGGGAATCAGGCCGCGATTTCCCGTTTGAGGGCGTCGATCCGGGCCAGCCACCCATGGAGGAACTTCTCCTGGTCGGGCCGCTCGGCCACCCGCTCAAGGTAACGGCGGCGGGACTTGGCCAGGAACGCCATGGCAAGGCCGTCGCTATCGGGCACCTTCAAGGCTGCCTGCAAGGTATTGGTGCCGATGTCGCCATCGATGGTCAGGTGCGATCCGTAATCATTGAGGGCCAGCTGGACCATCCGGGCAACGGCCCCCACCCCCTGATTCACCCCCTGGGCAAAGAGGACAATGGCGAGTGGCGGCGGGAGCTCCGAGCAGCGGAGTGGCTGCCAGTAGGCATGGAGATAGGTCTGAGCGACCTCATGAGGAAGGGGGGCCGCGTAGTTGAACTCAGGGTGGGATCGCTGATCGATCCCGGCAAAGGTCAGCCCACCGGCATCTCCGGCCACGTTCTCGTTGCGGATCGTCACCCCGTCATGCAGGAACTCGCATTCGGCCTTGAGCACCCATGCGAGAGCCTTGCGGAAGTTGGCCGTCTGGTCGGCGGCGGCGGCGATGATCTCGGCGATTGTCATGGGAGGGGGAAAGGCTGAGGGCTGAAGGTTGTTAGGCTATTAGGACTGAGGGGGCTGCTCTCCAAACTTGCTTCCCAACTTCGCAGCGGAAAGGGAGCCAATCGTGACCGAGAGGAGGTTGGTCAGGTTGGGCCCGAGATCGAAGGGCTCATGGGTCAGGATGTGACGCACCACGCAGTAGATCACCACACCCACAATCACCGACACGATGCAGAGCAGGGCCACCCGCACGCTGGAAGGCGTGGCGTTAGCTTCCGAAAGCACTCGCTTGATCCATTCGGTCATTTCAGGTTTCGGGTTTCATCCTTTTCCCCTATGGGATCAAACGGCTGGCCGCGTGCAGGAGGAATCGCCCGGCCGAGTACGCGGCGATCCCGACCCCGAGGTAGAGACCCCCGGCGGCAAGGAAGGACCAGGGGGCTGGAAAGTTCCTCAGGATCTCACCGGCAACCATGGTGCCGATCCAGAAGGAGACGGCGGCCGCAAAGAGGATCAGGATGACATCCCGCTCGCGGGCATTGTTGTGAGCCTGCAAGTGCCACTTCTCGGAGGCGGCCACGGCGGCATTGCGATCCTCGACGGCGGCATTCAGTGACTTGGTCTGGGCATCGACCTGGGTGGCATAGGCGATGAGTCCTGCCTGTGCTTGCTCACTGGCGGTCTTGGCAGAGCGGAGTGACTCTCTCAGCGCGGCCAGTTGGATCTTCCCATCCTCATCGACATGGGGTGCCAGCTTCTCGAGGTCGGCTGTCGCCGTGCTGACCTCCATGCGGGTGCGCTGGACCGGTGCCGCAACTCCCGAGACTGCCGGAGGGGTGAAGGTCTGCGGCATCTTCGGGTGCGACGCGCACCCGGTGACTAGGCCAAGAAGGGAGAGAAGGAAGAGCCTCATTTGTCGAGTCGTTTTTGGATGGCGACCACATCCTGTTGAAGCCTGTCGAGCATCTGCGTCTTCTGCCCGGCGATGTAGACCGACATGACGATCTGGATCAGCACTGCGGCACCGATCGTCTTGAGCATGGCTGCATTGCCCGAGGCCGAGCGCGCCCGCTCCTCCACGATGGCGCGGAGGGTCGCGATGTCCTCCCTTAGCGCTGAGACCTCATCGGCGCTCATCAGGGAATTAATGTTCCCAGCGGTAGGAGACGGTGGGCGTGCCGGATGAAGCCTGGACGGAGAGGACCGAAGCATCGCGGATACCATTGAAAGTGAAGACCGCGTTGGCCGGGATCGTGATCCCAGCCGAGGATCCGGACTGGGTCACCGTGACGGGGACAGCACCCGTGGCCGTGTTGGAAACGATCACGCGGGTGGCGATTTGGGCAGCCAGGGCGGTAGGCGTCGAGGCATTGGTGACGACGGAGCCGATGCCCGACGACTTCATCTGGGAGTAGACGTTCATGCGGCGAGGATACGACACCGGCAGGTCCAGCTTAATGGGGGAAATGGGCCGAGAGACCTGAACCCCGAGACCTGAGTCAGCGATTGAGCAGATAGGCCAGCCCCACCGCCACCATGACCACCGCGCCGGTGATTTGGGCCTCTTCCAGGATTCCGCGCTTGACCAGCTCGGTGCGGGTCTCGTTGTAGGCGATCTGCATCCTAACTGTGCCGATGTATTTGCTCTCGTTGTGAGCTAATACACGGGCTTTAGCGATTGGATACGCTTTGATGAGGAGCCAGAGGTCGGCTAGGAGTTTTTTCATTGCTTGAAAGAAACGGAGATAGATCCAGTTCCTGATTTTACCTGATTGTAAAGATCAACGTCTGAAGCGTAATACGCTTGGAGTTTTGTGATCTGCTCATCGGTAAGAACTGGCTTGGTGGACGGATCAGTTGAATTAACGACAGGCAATGGAGTTTCCAATCCGAATATTGTTGCCAAAGGATTCAAATCTTTGGAAAAATCGTGGTATATCACTCCGTTTGTATCACCAATTGTTGTTGTCTGTGGCTTAAAATGACGATCTAGCGAACTTGGATTTTGATTGATTAGCCAATCAATGAACTCATCCTGCGTCATTTTATCCTGAATAGAACATAAATTTAATGCGTATGAAGAAACAAAACGATCTATTGGATTTCTAACAATTGCATGAATATCTCCAATAGGAGTATTTGAATATGGAAGGTCTTGCCTTCTTGCCCCTCCAAAATACGTTTGTGATATTAGATTAGTAAATAAGGAAGTGGCATTTCTCAATAAAACAAGATAACTTGTTTTGTTTGGAAGGTTAAGAAATGTTGTCGGTTTTGGAGAAATTCCTATGTTTTCTTTGTCTTTATATAAATTCCCATTCAAATAAAACATCCCAACAGCGGGATAAACAAAAGGATTTTCTTTTTCAATAAAGCAAACCCATTCTCCACCAAGCAGACTTTGACAATATTTAGATCCTATAGATTTAGAAAAATTATCATTTCCATCCAAACAATCAGAATCATCTACCTGAATAGCTTGAGTAAGCAAACCATCTGAATCTATCTGAAAAAAAGTTTGCATTATGTGTAAAAGTTTTGAGTTGTGGGTATTACATAAACAGTATTGCTACCATTTGTAAAAAGAGTAGTTGCAGTCATCGCTGTTGTCGTAATAATAACTGCATTATTTATTTGCCATGTAGTTCCACTTCCAGAAATAATAAATGTATTTGCTGGAACACCAGTTCCTGAAAGTTTCATTCCTACATAAATAGTCCCAGAAACAGAGCTAACTACTAAAACCCCCGAACTATTTGATCCTCCATTAAATGATGCGGTTTTTGCTGTGTTTGAAACATTAAAATTTGAAGTAGGGACAGACAAAATAATTCCTCCCGAATTTCCTACCTTTCCATAATATACATTACTATCACTATAGCTTCCTTGTAACAGACCTAGACCTCCTTGTCCTATAAATCCTGAACCGCTTACTCCTCCGCCAAAAGGAGCGTCTTTAGCGGCTCCTCCTCCTCCAGCATAATACAAAGAAACTCCAGAAATTGAAGATGTTATTCCAATTCCTCCATTTGCTCCAGATGGGGCATTAACATTGCCACCACCATAACCGCCTGTTGCACCCCTTCTTCCAATTCCTCCATTTGCAGTTATAGTTGATATAGAAGATCCAGATAACGATGAGGAATTTCCTGTTCCTCCGTAAGTATAGCTTCCATTGTCGTTAATTCCCGCGCTTCCACCAGATCCTACTGTAGCAACAATAGTATTTCCAGCCTGAATTGTTACGGATGAAGAAACAACATAACCTCCATCCCCCGGCCCAGATCCATCGTTGGAAAGTCCATCTACTGAAATTGAGCTTCCGCCACCACCGCCCACCAAAATATAGGTTAGTGTATATCCAGAAGGAGCAGAAGCAGGAACCTTAAACAAGGCATCTGGAGTCAGCTTTAGCGAAAGATAGGGCATGGCTTATGCCGTATATGCAATGCAAGTTCCTGAAGTAAGCTGGATCGTCGTGAAATTTCCGAAGAAAGTCGTTCCAGCAGGGAAACTAAAACTACCAATCGCTGTTCCTCCACGGGTCGAATCCGTCAACGTAGTGAACACAGTTGCGGCAAGCGTCTGGATGCAATACCATGTTCCTGTGCGCGAGGTTGTATCATTAAAGAATGTTGAACCAGATGCGGCGGCATTGTGATCTTTGACTGTAAATGGCGTTCCAGAAGACCCTTGAGTAACGGCTCCAATCGTGTTCGATCCCGATGCAAAGGCCGGAAGCGAAGCAAGCGAAACTGGCTGTGTTGTCTGCCAGAACGTCCCCGATACGGGAACCGTGCCACTGATTCCGACCGTGCCGCTGACGGGCTGAGTAACTCCAGATCCGTCAATAGGAACACGCCCAGAAACAAGCGAGGGAATTTTTCCCGTATTTGTGGCAATCGTGGCGAGGTTCCCGCCTGACTCAAGCGCAAGGGCGGACGTATTGAGGTTGGTTCCTGCGTTGGCGGTGAATGCCGTGTTGGAGATTGCTCCGATGGTGTTGCTTCCAGCATTGAGACCGACTGTGCCGATGCTATTCGTCCCTGCTGGCGTTGCCGCTGTATTCTGGACGGCAAAAGTTCCAGCGTTGGTGACGGCGTGCGATGGAACCGATGCGAGGGAGACGGGAACAGTTTGATCGCTTGCGATGTTGACAGGAGTAGAGTTGGCTATCGTTGCCGTTCCCTTGGATGGAATCTTTCCTGTGTTGGTTGCAATCGTGGCGAGGTTCCCGCCAGATTCAAGTGCAAGAGAAGAAGTGTTGAGGTTTGTCCCTGCATTCGCTGTTACCTGACCAATAGAATTTGTTCCTGCTGGCAGGGCGTTTGTAATTGACCCAACTGCTGTGACTCCAGCAAGAGTGTCGGCGGGTTTTAGGCGAGTGGACAGAGCAACGTCAAGATTGTTTGTGTTTGTCGCAATCGTTGAAAGCGAGCTATTTGCCGTGGTCTGATTAGCAGAAGTAGCCGCACCAGTAGGAAGAGGAAGCGGAGCAACAAGATCGGACTGAATTGTTGTCAGCAACGCATTCGTAGTGCCCTGCTTGGCTTCGATCTGGTCGGTGTTGAGGTTGAGGTTGAGGTTGTCGAGTTGGACGCCGCCAACCTGAATCTTTCCTGTGGAATCGACCAGGACCGGGCGCTTGAGCCCGTCGGAGGTCTTGCCAATCATGAGTTCTGACATAGTTTTGTGAGTCGAGGGTCGAGGGTTGAGAGTCGAGGGCTTTTAAGAATTCAGGTTTGTTCTTCACCTCGTCATCGCTGAAAAGCGCCCTTGCTGGCCCTGTTTCATTTCCAGCTTGTCCCACTCGGTGTTGAGCGCGGCGATGGCATTGGCGTCATGGGCGGCGGCCTTGTCAAATTGGCCATCCTCACGCTGGGCCTCGGCACAGATGCCGTACTTGACGGCTTCGGCCACGACATAGGGGATCGTCGTGCCGTCCGAGTAGTTGGCCGTGGTGAAGACCTGTGGCCGGGTGGTGAACTGGACCCAGACCGTGGAGGGGATTGAGGTCACCGAGAGCCCATTCTGACCGACAACGATGCCGTCATTCGTCAGCATCCAGTTGACCGGGGTGCTGTACCGGTTTGTCCGGGGATCGCTCTGGAAGACTCCGAGCACCTCGCCAATCGGGGTGAGGGTGGTGCCACCCAGCACCTGGTCGAGTGAGATCGCATAGAGGATCCCGCTGCCGGTCGTGGAGGTGTAGGAGCTGGCCGGAGCCCAATAAGTATCAGTGGTATCGGCAACCGGATTTTGGGAAGAGTTTGCCTGGAGGGCGTAGTAGTAGTTGCCATCACTCCCCAGGACAACGGCGCCGGCGGCGTAGGAAGTCCCGGTCACCCAGGTGGGGTAGAACTGGCGATTCTGAAACCGCACGGCATCGGGCCACGGGTACATCTCCCAAGCGGCACGGAGCGAGGAGTTCGCGTACTCGGTGAAGGCGGTCAGGGTATTCGAGGAGGGAGTGACCAAGGGGTCCAGACCCATGCGGGCAAGGGCTCCGTCAATGACACTCTTGAAGGTAACAGTTCTCACAGGGATGCAGGGGAATGGACTCGCGCAGAGGCGCAGAGGCGCAGAGAGGAGAGGAGAAAACTCATGAAACGATGGTGTCGGTGCTTTCTACCTCGGTGCCATCAACCGTTCCTTCCGTACTAGGTGCAGAGAGCTCGGACTCTGGGAAAGTATGGTCCGCAATGATCTTCCCGGTTTCCACATTCTTACTTTCTGGCGCAAAGCTCATGATCTTGTCCGAAATCCCTTTGACCCGTTGAATAATGCCGTCGCGTTCAAGGGCGTCGGTGAAGGCCGTATCCTTCCAGCAGTCGGGACCGAAGAGGGCCTTCATGTGGTGGTAGAGGTCGGCGTCGATCCGGTACTTGAGTTGGCCGAGACCCTCCATGAGCCGGGAAGAGTTCTCGAGCTGACGGGAGTAGGCATTCACCTTCTCCTGACGGAGGGCCGCAGAGACGGCGTGTTGCTTGAATCCTTTGCGGAATTCTTCCAGGACGGCAGAGCTGGCTTCGATGGGTGCTACGAGTGACATGAGGATTTCGGACCGTGATTGCAGCGCCCGGGGTTGCCCCCGGACGCTGTGTACCACGAACCAGAATTACGCGTTGGCGGCGTCGATCTTGGCGTGGGCCTGTG
>Ga0209085_1000427_pt1 | contig 31047 bp, 26 predicted proteins | sample C_131016_EF_Meta_FD_187310 | JGI IMG/M metagenome (GOLD analysis project Ga0209085, IMG submission 187310) | Freshwater microbial communities from Lake Croche, Canada to study carbon cycling - C_131016_EF_MetaG (SPAdes) (version 2) | ecosystem: Environmental > Aquatic > Freshwater > Lake...
GGACCGGACAGCCGAGGTGGGCGCAATTGATAGCAAAAACCTGGAAATCATTGCCTTTGATGCGTCGCACCCAGCAAGGAATGTCGGCAGTCGAGCCATCCCAGGAACGGCGGATGGGATTTTTGTAATTGCCGAGGCGGGTCTTGCCTTCGGGGAATTTCTCGACAGGTCCGAGGCTCACCCAATCGAGTTGATGGGGTTTTAAAAATGAAGACAAGACATAACCGAGGAGTGGGATGCCTACGGCGGCGCCTGCAACGGCATTTAGGCCGAAACCAAGGGCTAGCATGAACTCACGGCGGGTCTTTTTTTTCGGATCCTCGCAGGGTGAGGAACCGGAGCAAGCACAAGGGGCCTGATCTTGAGGATCTTGAGCGGGGTCTTGGTTCATTTTTTAGCGGGAGCTGGCGTGATGGGTTGATTGAATTCGTTGACGCGCTGGGAAACGAGCCAAGAGGTGATATCCGAGACGGCGGCCGGCGTCATGGGCGAACCAGGCGTGCGATGGGCAAAGTCCGGGCAACCGAGTTCGGGACGGCCTGCGATGGTTACGGTGCGGAGATATTGGTTGCTTACGAGGTTGAGGTAGTCACGGTCCACAACGGAGCCGGCTTTTCCGCCCTTGCCATCAACTCCGTGGCAGGAGGCGCAGGATTGAGCAAAGGCGGCTTTACCCGCGGCGACATCGCCGAGCGGGGCGGTGTAGGGCGGGAGAGGTGCGGCGGGGAGTTTCGAGGCATCTTTCCAAGCAACGAGGCCTTTGACGATAGTGTCAATTTGTTCGTCGGAGAGAGAACCTCCGTTCTCCTGGGCGAAGGCTGGCATATTGTAGCCGGGGACGCCGTTTGCAATGACATCGCGGAGTTTTTCCTCGGGGATGATAGCAAGGTAGAGGGGATTTTTGAGCGCGATCGAGCCGGCGATGGATTTTCCGTCACCATGGCAGGCGATGCAGTTTTGGGCGTAAAGCTTCGTGAAACCCGTGACATCGGCTGGGGATTTCCATTTATCCGCAAGCGTGGGTTTTCCTGGAGGCTTACAGGAAACGAGGACAAGGAGTAGAATTAGAAAGAGGCTGCGTTTCATGGGTTTTCCTCCGGAGCCTCGATGCCGAGCTTGGCGGCGAGTGAGAGCGACTGCATGGTTTCCACTTTTTCCTCCTTGAAGACGACATAGCCGCAGACCATGCCGAAAGCAACTTGGCAAACGACGAACCATGGCCAATCGACATGAACCGCGAGCGCAGGGTTGATGAAACGGATTGTGGCGAAGAGAAATCCGCTCCAGATGAGAGGTGTCATGATGCCGCCCCAGAACCACTCGAATTTGGCGGGAAGCATGGGAAGGAGGACGATGTAAAGGAGTCCGATCATGATGGATACCGAGCCATGGCTGATGACCGCCACGAGGAATCCCACGAGGTGGAATTGAGAAAGAGCGGTCTGGGAGGCGTCAGCAAGATCGGGAACGGCGGCTGCGGCGAGGAGGTTTACTGGATACCAGATGCTGTTGTATTTAAAAAATCCCCAGGCACATGCCAGAATGGCCATGGCAACCGCTCCCACAATGCCACCCTTGACACCAGCCATGAGGGGTGGGACTTCAACAGGGAGGCGCATGCGGTGCCCACGCTGACCGATCTTGAGGTATTTGATAGAACGAGCTGTGGTGTGAGGTTGAGGTGCTTCTTCAAGCGCAATGGTGAGGTGTTTAGGATGTGGAAAAACATCCAAGAACCAACCGGCAAATCCAGCGATACTGATTAGGACGCCGATGAAAGTGATAAAAAAGCTGGTCACCAAACCGGCGAAGAGGAGCACCAAGCCAAATGCAGCGATGATCGGCCAGCCGGTAGGTTCGGGAACTTCGATGAATTTCGGGTCTTCCGAGTCAGGAGTATTCATTGTGGGACGCGGACGCTGAGGATGTAAACGACAGTGAGGACGACGATCCAGATGCAATCGACGAAATGCCAATAGTATGAGATGGCTTCGACATGCTCGGTGTGGTCGGAATGCAGGCGTCCGCGAAGAGCGGAAATAAGAATTCCAATCAAGAGGAGGACGCCAACAATCACGTGAAAAGCATGGAGACCGACAAGGGAGTAAAATGTGGTGCCGAAAGTATTTGTGGCGATCGTGAGATTTTTTTCGAGGATGAGATGATACCATTCCGCTCCGGTGAAGTAGATAAAGAAAATACCAAGAGAGGTAGTGATGCCCCACCAGAGGGAGAAACCGGGCTTGTTGCCAGCGCGGAGGCAGCGTTCGGCCAAGAAAATCGTGCCACTGCTGCTGAAGAGAGCAAGGCTACCAAGAAGAGGAAATTCCAAAACATCAGCAGGATACGGTCCGTTGAGGCTTTTTCCCATGTAAAAAAGGTAAGCAACGACGAATATCGTGAAAAGAGCCGACTCGGCGAGGATGAGCGTCAGGATGCCGAGTTTCCTTGCGGATGGCAATTTCCAGTCGGCTGGATTTTCTGTGGTGGCGTAGTTCATTCGTGTTTCCAGTCTGGATCTTCTGGATGTTTGGCATCCCAGAGCGGGCGGCGGCTTTTGACAACGGGGAATTTTGCGAAATTGTATTCTGGTGGTGGAGATGTGGTCGCCCACTCGAGTGTCCAGGCATCCCATGGATCATCGCCTGCTTTTTTGCCCCAGATATAGGAGTAGATGAGATTAAATACGAAGAAGAGAATGCCGGCAGCTTGGATGGCTACGCCGATGGTCGAGATGAGGTTCATTGTATCCCAACCTCGACCATCTTGATAGGTGTAGATACGGCGGGGCATTCCGAGGAAACCAAGGAAATGCTGTGGCAGGAATGTCATGTGGAAGCCAATGGAAAAGAGGGCGAAGTGCCAGAGACCGAGTTTGTAGTCCGGCATCTTGCCAAAGGCTTTCGGATACCAGTAGTAGATGCCCGCGAAGATTGTGAACAACAACCCACCGATCAGAATGTAATGGAAGTGGGCCACGACGAAATAAGAGTCGCTGAGCTGCCAAGTGAATGGTGCCACGGCCAGCATGACCCCCGTGAGACCCGCGATGAGGAACTGGAAGAGGAAGCCGATGCAGAAAATGAGCGGCAACTCGAAGCGAAGCTTTCCTCCATACATCGTTGCAAGCCAGTTGAATATTTTGATACCCGTCGGCACAGAAACGAGGAGAGTGGATGTTACGAAGAAAGCATTCGCGAGTGAAACCATGCCGACGCAGAACATATGGTGCGCCCAGACGCCTAAGCTAATGAACGCAATAGCCACGACGGCGGCCACCATGATCGGATAACCAAAGATCGGTTTGCGGGAGAAAACCGGAATAACCTCGGAGGTGATCGCAAAAGCTGGCATGATGAGGATGTAAACTTCGGGATGGCCGAAGATCCAAAAGAAATGCTGCCAGAGCACGGCATCACCGCCAGCTTGGGTATCAAAGAATTTTGCTCCGAGGTAGCGGTCCAACGAAATCATGATCTGGCAAGCCGAGAGGCAAGGCAGGGCGAGGATGACAAGAAAAGACAAAACGACCATACACCAGACGAAAATAGGCAGGCGTCCGAGGGTCATTCCTGGGCAGCGCATGCAGAAAACGGTGACGAGGATGTTAAGCGCAGTCGCCACGCTGCCGACGCCTCCAAGGAGCAGCGAAAGTGTCCAGTAATCCGTGCTATGTCCACGAGAAAAGGCCTTGGCAGTGAGAGGCGAATAAGCAAACCACCCAGCGTCGGGCGCCGAGCCTGCGGCGTAGAGGCCTGGAGCTCCGATATAGCTGAAATACAGGAATAAACCACTGAAAAAGAAAACCCAGAAGCCAAAAGCGTTTAAACGCGGAAACGCCATGTCTCTGGCACCAATCATGAGGGGGACGAGGTAGTTGGCAAAGCCAAAAGCGAGCGGCATTCCGACGAGGAAAACCATGGTTGTGCCGTGCATGGTGAAGCTCTGATTAAACACATCCGGTGGAAGGAAGTGGTTGTTAGGGAATGCTAACTGCATGCGCATGAGCGCCGCGAGGAAGCCGGCGATGACGAAGAAAAGCAGCCCTGCCCCGATATACATGAGGCCGAGTTTTTTGTGGTCTACCGTGAAGATCAGTTGTTGAAAGACGCGGGTGAGCGATCCGGTTTCCTCCCCTACCCTCACGGGTTCAGGCATTCGGTAGTTCGCGTCAATGGTAATTTCCTGAGACATGGTGCTGTTGGCTACTTGAGAGTTTGGAGATAGGCCACGAGCGAGTCGAGTTGCTGAGGCGAAAGTTTCATATCGGGCATGTAGCAACCGGGTTTGAGTGCGTCGGGGTCGACAAGCCAGGCGTGGAGATTTTCCGCTGTGTTTGCAGCAACACCAGCACCGAGTGTCTGGCGGATGGCAAATTTCGTGAGATCCGGACCAAAAACGCCCTCGGCTGGGGTCGAATCGATTTTGTGGCAGGACACACAAGAGAGATCGTAAAAATCTTTTTTACCCTGAATGGCAATGGCGTCTTTAGGCTCAGACGGGAGTTGCTTTTGATTTTCCACCCATTTTTGAAAATCCTCCGGCGTTTGAACGATGACACGCAGGAGCATGTTAGCGTGTTGTGTGCCGCAATACTCAGCGCAATTACCCAAGAAGACGCCGGTTTTGAAAGGCTCGATCCAAGTGTGATTGACGCGGTTTGGGACGAGGTCGGTTTTTCCTGCGAGTTGTGGCACCCAGAAGCTGTGAATGACATCGGCGGACTCAAGAATGATGTGTGTCGGTCGGGGGGGGCCGTTCTTGCTGCTCACTGGGACATGAATCTCGTTGGCTGTGATGATGCCGAGGTGCGGGTATTGGACTTCCCACCACCATTGATGCCCGATGAGTCGGATTTTTAAAGCATCCTCCGGCATGGGTTGGTCTTGAATTTCCACGATTGAGCGGGCGGAAACCAAGACGAGCACGAAGACGATTAGGCAGGGAATGACCGTCCAAGCCATTTCGATATTGTAGCTACCGTAAACTTGGGGAGGTTCCTCAAGGTGGTCTTCAGGCCCGCGGGGGCGGAATTTGATGAGGACGTAGACCAGCACGCCCATGACTACGATAAAAATTCCAAGGCAGATGAGAAGCACGAGATACGTTGGCTCGAGAAGCAACTCAGCAGGGCGAGAGAGCGGCGCAAAGATGTCTGCGATACGATGAATCTCAGAGCTCGGCGAAGCTTCTGGTTCGGCTGCGAAAGAGGCTGCGCCCGGTGCGAAGAGCAAAAACGAAGCTGTCGCAGTGGGGATGAAAGGTTTTAGAAAACCCGAAATGTAAGACCTGATCGGCGACACATCTGTCATCCAAAATGGGAACGCCGGATGTTGGAAGATTTTTTTTTAGAAAAAATTCGTAACATTTCTCCGCGCGCCGACTGCCGGGCGAGGCATCGTCGCGCCTGCGGACGCCGCTTCGCGGCTGAGGTTGGGGTCATGCCGGCGGATGCCCCTCCCGCTGGTTTCACAGTAGCGCGGCGCTTTATTTCAGGGTTTGAGGATGGCGAAGGTTTTTTGACCCGAGCGCTCCACGAGGAGAAGCATGCCTCGTTCGCTGTCCATGCCGCCCAAGATGGTTTCAAAATCCTTCTTGCTGAGAATGGGTCTGCCGCCTGCCTCGGTGATGATGTCCCCGCGCTCTAAGCCGGCTGCCGCGGCGGCACTCGTAGGATTCACCTGTGTCACGAGGACGCCTCCACTGGATTTGCGCTGGATGTTCATTTCCTGCAGCAGTGCCGGAGTTGCATCGCTCACGGTCAAGCCAGGGCCGACGGGATGGGCATCGCCATTTGCCTTTGGGACTGGCAAAGGATTGGGCTTTCTGCTCGGCGAGCGCATCGAGGCTCGCACAAATTTGTCAGGCTGCTCGGCAGTTTGCACCGTGACCCGCAAAGTGCGGCCCTTGCGCCAAACTTCGAGTTCCACGGACTGGCCGATTTTTTTCCCAAGAATCTCGCGTTGGAGATCGGCCGAGACGCTTACGGATTTCCCGTCCACTTTGGTGATTACATCTCCCGGGATGAGATCACTGCGCTGGGCCGGGGCTCCAGGCTCGATGCCGCGCAGGACGACGCCTTCGTCTATGCCGGGAAAGAGTTGGCGAAGTTGGCTGTCCTCTTCCAGACTAGCTATAGAAATGCCCAGCCAGGGACGGCTCACACGGCCTTTTGACATGAGCTGGTCGGCGATGTTTTTTGCCGTGTTGATAGGAATGGCAAAGCCGACACCGCGATTGCTGCCGCTGATCAGGGAATTGATGCCTACGACGCGCCCGTCGATGTCGCAGAGTGGACCGCCGCTGTTGCCGGGGTTGATCGAAGTATCTGTCTGAATGAACTCGTCGTAATAGCCGCCGAGGGCGAGTGTGCGGCCTTTGGCGCTGATAATGCCCGAGGTGAAGGTGTAGGGCAGCTCCATGGGCGTTCCAATGGCAAAGGCGAGCTCTCCCACGCGGATGGCATCGCTGTCGCCGAGGGATGCGACACTGAGATTCGGAGCGTTGATTTTGATCACAGCCACATCGCTACGCTCATCGGCTCCGATGATCTCAGCATCGAATCGGCGTCCATCGCGGAGCTTGACCTTGATCTCGCTGGCGCCGGCGACGACATGGTTGTTGGTGATAATGTAGCCGTCCTTGGAGAATACAAAGCCTGAGCCGATATTCGGAGGCGTGTCAGGGCTTGCCCCCGTCTCGGGAACCACGCGGTAAGGGGCACCGTTCGGGCCTCGAAAAAAAAACTCCAAGCCGCCAGGGAGGCCGGACACGGGATTTTCTCCAGCTTGACGAGATTCGATGACAACGACGGAGGGCGCAGCCTTTTCAAAAACAGCCGCAAAGGAATCGCTCAACTGCCGCAGGGCGGATGGCGCGGTGGCTACTTGCGGAACAACAGGCTCTGCGGCCGGGGCGGTGACCACCGGGAGACAGAGCAACGGAATAAGCCATGTCTTTTTCATGAGGGCGAAAAATACAGCCACCGCAAGTGATTTCAAGCGGGGGAGATCACTTTTTTACAAAAAAAGCGAACCAGAGTTACTGGTCCGCTTTGCTTGATAAAACCAGAAATATTTCTATTCCTCTTCGGCAACCACTTCCACAACCTCGTCGGCTTTACGAGAGAGTCGGTTGGAAAGAATGAAAAAGCTTGGAACCCAAAGGCCGATGAAAATGCCGAAACGCTCGCCATAAGCGCGGTTCTCACGCGCTGCGGTGAACCAAGTTGCGACCGAGGCGATGATCGACAAGAAGCCGAGATACAGGCAAACATCCGAGAGAAGGCGGAGATTTTCCCGATTGTAGCTATCGCGGGCGGGTTTGAGGAATTTATTGAGATTTGTGTTATCCATAGGGAGCCACTCTGTGTCAGGCGCCTTGCCGTGTCAATGGATTTGGGCTTAGTTGAACACTCCATGAAAAAAATCATACTCGGCCTTGTCATTGTGGCCCTCCTGATCCTTGGCGGCGTTGTGTTGTTCAAACGCTCGGGAGGCGAGTCTCAGGCTGCAGCCTTGGCCCCAGAGGACACCGTTGTATTTGTAAATATCCCGAACATCCCCCGGACTGGTTTTCGGTGGATCGGGACAGCGCTTGCGCAAATCGCGGCCGATCCGGAGATGCAGGCCTTTCTCGAGCTGCCACTAAAAAACCTGAAGGAATCGCCATCCACCGGCGAGGCCAGTGGAGTGCTGGTCGGACTCAAACCTGGTAATATCTTCCTGGCCGCAACGCATGCCGACGGCCAAGGCGCGCAGGGCTTGCTCGGCTTTCAGTTCTGGGGGAACCGTAAAGACTATTACAAAGCCATAGCCCGCCTGCGCAAAGAGCTCCCAGAACCTGATCAGGAAGTGGTCAAGGACACTCACAACGGCTTGGAGATCCTGGCGACACGGCACGGCAGCCTCACGCTCTACTCCGCCGCCGCTGGGCGCTGGGGATTTCTTTCCACAAGTCTCGACCAAATAAAAACCGCTCTCGACCGGGCCACGGGAACCTCGCCACTGACCTCGCTGAAGACGAATCCACGCTTTGTGAAAGTCATCGCCCAGCTGCCAGCCGACCCGGAGCTGTTGTTTTACTTCGAGCCTGAAAAAGCGGTGGACTCCCTGCTCGCTGTCGGCCGATCGGTCGGTGCGAACCAAATCCCCTCGCAGATCGAGGAACTCAAATCCGCCGAAGCTATCGGCGGCATTCTCAAAATTGATGGACGCTTGCAGCGCGATGCCATCTTTGTGCTCCGTCCATCGAGGGAAGACTCGCTGCCCAAGCTGACCCATCCAGCCATGGCGCTCACAACTCAGGACACAACAGTATTTTTTGATTTCGCGCTGAATTTCGCTGCCATTCCGAGTCTGGTGGAGGGTCTTGCCGAAGCCTATCCGAGAGTTGCCGCCCTCATGGGACCGCTCGCCGAAGCAGCAAGTCAAATCTACGGGCCAGAGTGCGCGCTCGTTGCAAACTGGCCGGACGGCAACATGACGCCCACTCCCCTGCTTGCCGTGACGGTCAAAGATGAGGCTCGTTCGAATGATTTTCTGGCACAGAACATCGGCAGCGTGCCAGGCGCAATCCGTCAGGATTTGAGGGGAAACACCGTTTATTCATTCCCTGCCGGCTACACCTCATTATCGGTGGCGCAGAGCAATGGGTTTCTCCTGCTTGGGATGAACCCCGACGCATTGGTCCAAGCCGGGGAGATCAAAACCAGCGGAGGCACACTGCGGAAAGCCTCGGATTTCAAAGACGCTGTCTCTGCATTCCAAACCGCCAACGAGGCTTTCTGCTACATCGACACGCGCACGGTTTTCACTCGGGTCTACAATTCCTTCTTGCCAGTTATCCGTTTTGGAGCGGCCATGATGCCGGACTTAAAAAAACGCATCGATGTTTCCAAACTGCCTAAGGCTGAGATCATCGCCAAGCACCTCCCGCCCATCGTGCTTTCGCAAAAGCGCACCACCGAAGGAACTCTCATCGAGTCCAGCGGCCCTGTGAGCATGACACAATTCCTGCTGCTCACCGGCTCGGGAGTCATGGCGGCAAACCAAAGCCTGCTGGGCAACTGACCTCACCGCCACTCGTCACTACTCGGAAGCGCTTGTCTATTTTGCGACTTGAAAGTCATAAAGCCTAACAGTCCGTAATGCGAATTACCCTTTCCATACTCGATGCGATAGCCCATCGCTTTCAAGCGGCTGTTCCCCCTCGACAGCGCTCGCGCTTCGTAAGCCGTCTCTTGGAGGGCAGCTTGGCAAGTCACGAGGACGATCTCGCCGCAGCTTGTCGGGCAGCCAATGAGGATACGGAACTTGAACGCGAGATTGGTGGCTGGCAGGCTAGGAATACCGACTTCTCGGCGGCCATGGCTTGCGACTGAGCCTGCTGGGCAACTGACCTTACCGCCATTCGCGCTTCAGATACTGGCGCTGGAGCTGTTGTTTCAGACCGGGGAGATTCGCAAGAAAATATCCCTTGAGGAGTCGCACGCAATCACGGACGATCCAACTGTGCAAACGGTCACAGCCACAAAAGCGCGATCCATGATCTACAAGCTCATTAACGATGCCTTGGACTCTCATGAACCGATTCAGATCACTGGCAAGCGCTCCAATGCTTTTCTCGTTGCCGAGGACGACTGGCGTGCCATTCAAGAAAGCCTGTATTTGGTTTCGATTTCAGGTATGCGGGAATCCATTCGTTCCGGACTTGCCACACCAGTCTCAGCGTGTGCCAAGAAGCTTGATTGGTGAAATACCTTCTCGTCTTCACCAAGCAAGCGCAGAAAGATGCGAAGAAGCTTATGAGCCCTGTAAAATGGTCGATCCTTATTTAAATTTAGATTTCAGTTATCGGATCGCTGCCTTCCAATGACATAAAAATGAAAGGAAATCTTAGGATAAAATTTTTTGAATCTTTTCTAATGTATAGTAGTAAAATTGCTTGGGAGATATTTCTTCAAGTTCAATACATTTTCCACAATCTAAACATCCAGCTTCACCATAATAATAGGGGCTTGCGATTTTTATCAGTTCTTTTCCATTTATTCTATCTCTTGAAAAAACCTCTAAGTTCCCCCGAACTAATTCGCCACATATAATTACAATATCATGTATTTCTGCTTTTTAAGGACTAGGAATAGACTTTGCAAGCAAGATTGGTATAAGAGCAGCCGCACGCGCATTTTTTGAGCCCGCCCAGTTACAGGCAATCAGCTTATCTTCCAAACAACTAAGGTTTTCCTGTATATGGTTCCAGATTGTTTTGTAATCATTATTTATATCATTCATTTTTAGTTTTCGCTATCATCAAGACCACCAGAAAATTCCATTTCAAGCAACTCAACCAAGTAATCCAAAGTTGGGATTAGCTTAATTCTAAATTTTGCACCTCTTCTTGCGCCATTCCACTCCAAAACACCGATCTTGGTCAGCAGTGAGGCAATACATGAACCATCAGGCGGATTGAATCTTTCAGTTCTAACCTCGTAAATTGCTGTCCCGAGACCGTTTTCTGCATTATTATACGGAAGCTCGGCACTTACATCGAGAGGGAAAAATTCAATAGTCCCATATCTTTCCACCAGCCATAGTAATGCCTTTTGAATTACGGCTAAATCGATTTCAAATTTACTTCCGACAGCCTTTTCAAATTGGATTGAATATTTATCCAGCGTAGCGTTAAATTCACAGTTTCTTCCCAAAGTAGAGTAAGGGCAAATAGTCTGATTATTTATATTAAATTGCTCTAAATGATTTTGTTGAGTATTTTCTTCCTCATTTTTTGGCAAATCATAACCGATCATAAACAGGCCAGCCTCAATAAAGCGGTGCTTGGAAATTATTAGGCCACTGCAGCTTAGGTCGCTTTCCTCAATACACTTCACTTTTTCGATGACAGCTTCAATAATCCAGCTCGCTCTGAGCATGAAGACTGAATGCAGATAAGGCCGATTGCTCAAGGAGGGAAAACTCACACCATGGAATGAGCCGGGGTCACGATTGAGGGGATTGACTGCTGTTTCAGAATTTCGAGGGGGCGCATATGGGAAAAGAAGCTCTTCAGGAATGGTTTCCCAATTGTTCTCTGTTGCGCATCGTTTGACCAAATATCCGAGTGCTGCGCCAACGCGACTGTCATAGATAATCATTCCGGCAGAAAGCAATGAATAGACTTTGGAGAATCCTGCGTTCATGTTCCAGACTTTTCCAAGTTTGCTATCGTCCCCACCCAGATTAAGTTCTGATTCTGTGGCAGTATAATTGCTTGGAAGGTCAACTGCGTGTGCAATAACTCTATTTTTATTACCACTTAGGACTCCTCCCCATCTGAAAACATCGATGCTGGCGTCCCTCAAGTCTATTGCATTTCTTGACGCAAGCGCCGTGAGCAATGCGCTTTGGTATCCTCGTAATGCTTTAACGCTATCGCAAAGCAGATTATTGGATCCTCGCCAAGGCCAGCGATAATTCAGAGCGGCATCTTTAATGTTTTTGCAACTCCACTCTTCTCCAGTTTGGCGAACTAAGTAACTATGTTCAATCTTTCCGCAGATTTTATCTGTAAAAAATTCGATAAATTCCTCAACTTTAGCTTTTGTTATGTAGGCGGAATTATTCATTTTTGGGGCTTTCGTTTGAGTTTTTTCCAATAAAGTTATTCAAATAAGGTTTAATGATATCGGACCGGCAGTTTGCGCCATTTTATGACTTTGCCATCGTCATCGCGTATGCCCTTTAATTCCTCTAACATTGAGTAAAAATGATCAAAATCTTGTCGTGAAATTTTTGGCTCATTTCGATTTAATCTTATTTGTAATACTTCATTCATAAATAAGTCCCATAGGATTGACCTTCCGTTACTAAATATAAAACTTCCCGACTCGGGAGATGAACGACTATCATTGTAATTTTGACTGAGTGAAATAAGTCCAGTCGATGTTTTTTTGACAAAAATGCTTTTTGCAGAAGACCAGATTTGCTCTTGTGGATTGCCAATCAATTCGCGCTCAAAGACGCTAAGACTCTCCAAATCAATGGATCGAGATAGCAAAAGTTTAGTTCCCCTAAACTCAGAACCTAAAAGTTGAGTAAATGAAGCTTCCGCAGATTTTAGATCGCTATACTTAATAAGATATTTTGTCAAACCATTCTCGCTGATGCGCCGATATCTATAACTACTTAAACCAGATCCAAAAAAATCAAGGATTGTCTCAAGATTATATTTTTCTGGTTGAATGCCGTCGAATTTTACGAATACTGAGCTTGATACGAAATCCACATTGTCAAATGAAATTTTATCTAACACTATTTTTCTGCAAATATCATAAGAAGAAACGGGATCGGTTTTATATTGTATCGAAGTCCTAATTTCCATTGAGTGAGCATCAAGAAACTCACTCGATGCGCTTTGGATATTTTCATTAATATAAGCAATATCCCGTAGCATTTTTGTGTTATCGATAAATTTCTGAATTGTCATAAAATAAATAATGAGACTGTGTTTTATAAAAAATGTCGAAGAGACATTTACCTCGACCTTTGGTTAATCATCCGCTGGTATTCCTGCTGTGTTCGTTCCAAGTTTTGCTTGAGAATGAAGAGCGTTTTTGCAGTCTGCTCCATCTCCGTGGAGTTTAGCCCTAAACTCTTACTCATCATTTCCACATTGGAGACATAGCTTTCAAACTGAGGATCGCGCCATGTTTGCCTGAGATTTTGGCTGTAGCTATGCATGGAATTCCGGATGGTGGCAAGTTGCTGGCTCCATTGCCGGAGGCGTTGGATCATGCCGTCGAGGTCTTGAGGTGAGATATCGAATTTCATGGTGTTTATATGGTTATGGTATCGTAAGTCTGGAATGGCGTTGTTTCTCCGCTGGATTCATCCGAAAGAACTCCGGAATACTCGCCGATGTTCTTTGTTGGGGCGTCGTAGCCAAGAAGTGTTTCGGCTTCGTCCGATCTGAAGGCAATGCGGGTCGCAAAGTATTGCATGTTTAAGCGGTCAAATTGGCCGATAACCTTGGTCGTTCTGGCGAGGCGCGATGTGATGAGCACCATGTGGATTCCCACTCTCGGGCCTTGCTCAAGAAGGGTATTGACCTTCGATGCCGCCGGGGAGGCATCCATGCCGTTTCCGATTGGAAAGGCTTTGTTAAGTTGCGGCTCCACAAGGAAGAAAACCTTGGTCGGAAAAGATTCGCTCTGCTCGTCCAGTTTACGATTCTCAAGCTCCATCGTGAGTTCATCCAAAGCGGTGTTGACTTGCACTGGAGTTCCAAGGAATTGCACCCCTTTCTCCACGAAGTCCACCCAACGCTCTTTGGCCAATGGCAAGGAATCGGCCACGAGAATTTGAGGATTGAGGGGGCTTTGCAGAAGTTGAGCGGCCAGATTGTTTGAAAGTGTATTCAGAATTTCCATCCCTTGCCCGAGGGCCAGCAGGTTGGCGCCGTCCTGCTGCTCAAAAGTCACTGCCACAGGATTCGCCGTGATTTTCAGCGGCTCGCCGATGAAGGCTTGGAGCTTGTCAGCTGAAATGGCCGGGATGCGACCGGCAGGATTCACCGGCATCTCGCCGTGAAAAATCCGCGCCTCTTCCACAACGGCACGACCAAAGCGCTGCGTTTCCCTTTCCCGAAGGGCACTGCAGCGGGTGGGAATCTCCGAGACATCGACAAAGGCCACTTGGAACTCGGCATTGCCCTCGGGCCGCCCCTCAGTTTCGTTGTAGAGGGCTTGGCCTGGACGGTTGAAGCCGGTTGGCACGGAGTTATCATGATTCAAAAACTTGGTTGTCTCCTGCTCGCTGAGTCGCAGGCAAACTCGCAACCCAAGCGATGTGAGGGTGGAGGACTCCATCTGAACATTTGCGAGGCTTTGCGTGGAGAGAATCAGATTGATCCCGAAAGAACGCCCCGTGCGGACAATATCGTCGAGCAGCATGGACACCTGCGAGCCGATGCTCGGGTCTGCCAGCAGGCGCTGAAACTCATCCATGAGCACCAAGATGCGCGGAAGCTTTTGCTCCGTCTTTTTTATGTAGTCAGCCAAGTTGGCTACGCCGGCTTTTTTAAAGAGTGTGGCTCGGCGCATGCGCTCGCCGACGAGCCACTCAAAGACACTATGTCCGAAGTGGAGTTCGCTGGCGATGGAGAGCACTCGCATGTGTGGAAGCCCCTCGTAGCAGGCGAACTCGGTGCCCTCCTTGAAATCCATGAGGATCATCTGCAAATCCTCGGGAGAGTAGAGGTCCGCCGCATTGAGAATGATATTATGCAGCAGGATGGTTTTTCCCGTGCCCGTGGCTCCTCCCACTAAAGCGTGATGGACGACAGAGTCATTTCCGAGTCGAAAATGCATTTCTTCCTTGCCTGCTTTTCCAATGGGAATGGCAACACCGCTGGCAGCGCTGGAGGCCCACACATCGGATTCATCTACCGACACTGAAATTTTCTTTTGCTTCGGCTTGGCCTTGAGCGAGGCGTTTAGGAAATCGACAAGCTCTGCGGCATTCTCCGGGAGAGCGTCTGGGATGAGTGCTAAGTCAGAGAACTCTCCAGCGCCGCTGGTGTCGATGTCGCTGTCAACAATCTCAGCTTTCTCGCCATCAGTAAAAATGTAAGGTATGTCGGCAAAACCTGACTGGTTGGGGCGCTTGCCCTCGGAGCTGAAGAAAAAATAAATGCCCGCCCGCGCACCGCACTCTTCATGGAGCAGTCGCTGAATTGTCTGCAGGTGCTCTTCTTCAAGTCCCGTTGGGAAGCCCGAGATACAGATGAAATGGTATAACTCAGCTTCGTCTGGATTTGCCGCATTATAGTCGCAGATCCATTCATGACGACTTAGGCAACTGCGGGTGATCGTGGCTACGCGCTCCTCCATTTCATTCAAAAACTTCGTAACGGCATCCGGCTTGCCTGGAGCTATGGGAGCGAGCTTCTGATCCAGTGAACTCAAACTTGCAAAAGCACGCCCGCGCGTTGGCAAATCTATCAAGTGAACCTGAGCTGCACCAACTGGCAAGCTGCATAATAGCCGCAGGGCGGCGGATTGAAGAACAGTCTCGGACTTGCCAACTTGTCCCTCCGGCGAATGGAAAAACAGGCCTTTGCGCTTAGGGATCGAAAGGAAAGCGGGCAATGTCGCCGACCCCTTGTCATCACCCATTTTTTCATTGAATAACTCGCCAATACGAATCTTTGCTGGCATCGAAGGCTTGGAGCATGGATTGTCGCCGAGCGTCTCTGGTGTTAAATCAGCCCACGGAAGGGTTGCTGCAACTTGCTCGGAATCGTAAGCTTCATCAAAGGCTTGTTGCGCGAGATCCTGAAGATCGCTTTCCAATTCCGACTTGCGCTCTTCGATGCGCTCATAGATAACATCCAAATCGGATTGTGGCTCGTCCTCTACAGTTTCTTCATCCTCGTCCGGTTCTTCATTCGATTCCTCTGTATCAGAATCTTCTTCATCAAATTCTTCGACATCTTCATCTGATTCCTCGTCGACACTTTCCAAAGATGCAAACGCCGTGAGAAGACGCTTGCGTTCGCCGAATTTATCAATCCCCAACTCGCGGAGGTCGTCATCCGAAAGCTCTCCAAGAATGGAGTCGGTGACTCCTTGATCCATAAAGATCGGCAGGAGGTGCTCAAGTTGGTCTTTTTTCAGTATTGATTTAAGTTTTGCATCCATCTTTTTTAAAAATTATTTTTTTATAGAGAGTTAGCTACGCTTTTTGGTGAAGACCAACAAAAGAGGAATGCCAACCCAAAAGAGCCAAAATTTGAGTGCCGGCGCTATAGGCATTCCCAATGTAATGATTATAAGTAAAATGGATAAAAGCGCGCGCTTCCAAGATACGAAGAAAAGCGGAAGGGGTCCCATAACAAAAATGCCGATGACCAACCAGATTCGGTTCAGTGGCTTGGCTGCCGAGGGTTCGCTCTTCGTGCGGGCAACTGGCGCTTCGGATTTAGTGATAGCTTTTTCGCCCGTAGATTGCACCTGAGTCTTTTTCTGTTTCGGTTCCTCCGCTGAAACCGGCTCTGGACGAACAGATTTTGAGGTATCCGGGTTTTTCTGCGAGGATTTTTTTGTGCCATCCTCGGAGCTGTTTGCTGGCGCACTCTGCGCTTCGTTGGCACTACGAGTTGCCGTAAGGGCTGCAAGCAATCTTTTGCGCTCGCCGAGCTTATCCACCCCGAGACTCTTTAAGTCACTTTCGGAGAGATCTGGCAGCATGGAATCAACGACGCCTTGCTCAAGAAGTTTGGGAATCAAGTGATCCAAGCCCTCGGCTTGGAGAATGGATTGAAGTTTATCTGTCATAAATAGTAGTTTAAATAACTTATTATCTCTGCTCTTTGACTCGCTCGCCCCCGCTCGCCCCCGCTCGACTCGCCCTTCGGGCCAACCTCCGGTTGCTCTATCTTATAGAACCCGCCTTTTCGATTGTGGTTAATTTGGCTCAATGCGAGAGGGGCGGCTTTTCGATGCACGAGGCAAGCCGAATATCCAAATTGGCAAAGTATGCCAAGGAAAAAATGCCTTTGTGTCAAATTTGTCACGGAAGCAAGCGAAATATATGACAGAATTAGCATAATTATCTCAATGTAGCGGCCAGAAGGCAAGTTTGGGAAGTTGGGTTTGCGGCAAAGCCTCTGTGGCAGGTAACTGGTGGTGGGAGAAAAGGCAGAAGTAGGAAGCATGAAATGGCGGCTTGACGCCGGTCTCTCGACTATCGCCGTTTCTGGGACTCTGGATGTTGGATTAGCTGACGTAAACAAGCATTTCAACGAACGGTTGTTTTAGCCGGTCAAGCGGTCGAAAAGCAGGGGTGAGTGGCGGGAGAAAGTCAGAAGGAAGAGGAAGAAAGAAAAAAGTTTTCAGTTTTCAGGGGGGCGGAAAGCGACCATAAGAGATAGCCGGTAACTGGTAGCGGGTTGCTGCCGATGGGGACATCGGCGATCCGGAGAATGGAAGATGGATAAAAAAACGATTCTCAGAGGGCGCAATGCTCTTCGGCAGCGGGGCCGAACTCCGCGAGCAATCTCGAAAGCCGGAGAACTTCTTCGGCCTCGATCTCAAGCAGATCGGCGACCTCTTGAACTCCAAATCCCTTGCGCAACATTTTGAGAACCGCCACTTGTTGCCCGAGTAGCTTGCCCTCGGCAATGGCGTCAGCGAGGAGCGTGCGCTCTACGCTCACGCCGTCCCAGTATTTGTCATAGGTTGCCAGCTCGCCTTCGCTGAATCCCGATTCTTTGACATACTCCACCGCCTCGCGCACTTCCTGCTGTGCGAGTAGGTCGCCTGAAACCTCTGCAGACTTCTCACCGACTTCGGTGAGATACCGCAGCCAAAGGACTTGAAGACGCTTCTCGGGCATCGTTTGCGGGCGAAACTTCGGCAACTCAACAAAGACGAATTCCAGCCCCTCGATCTGGCGGTCTGTATCGAGGGCGTGAACAATCCGATAATGATGATACCACTCGGGACTGTCCTTGATGAATGTGTCATCGACAAGGTTGAGTGAATAGACGGGCTGGAGCAGGTGGTATTCTTGACCGGTCTTCAATTGCTTCACATACGCCTTCGACGCGTTGAATAACACCCGGTTCATGAAGCTATCGGTCCAAAGCATCTGCATCTCGACGATGAATTGGCGTTTTTTCTGATCCACACAGCGCACATCCACGATGCTGTTGCGCACCTCTGGAACTTCGGGGACCAACTCGCTGGGGAGATACTCCAATTCCTCAATCTGGGCATCAGGCTCCAGAGGCAGCAGCGCATTGAGAAAACTCTTAAGAAGATGCGGATGCTGACCAAAAACCTTCTTAAAGGTGAGGTCATTCTTGGGATCCAAGTAGCGCATTTCGGCAAGACTACGCACGGGCTTTGGTGGGCGCAAGCCCGCTGGGCAAAGAAAATTCCCTTTGTGTCAAAATTGTCACGCAAGGCGGTATAACCCTGGACCAAATTAACATAATTATCTTAACTTGAACAATAGAGTGCGCTGGCGTTTTGTTGGTTTAATTACCCTTCAGAGTGGTCGTAATTCCAAGTCTGCCAGAGCATGAAACCCTCATCGAATCCAGCGGCGCGGGAGTCTTGGCGGCAAGTCAAAGTCTGATCAGTAACTGGCCTCACCGCCACTCGTGCTTCGGATATTGGCGCTGGAGCTGTTGTTTCAGGCCGGGGTAGGTCTCGGTCCAAAAAGATTTGAGGCTGCGCGTCACCTGAACCGGACGGTGGCTCGGGGCCAGGATATGGAGGGTGAGCGCATGGCGGCCGAGTGCGATTTTGATGTCGTCTGTGACTCCGTAAAAATCTTGGATTCTGGCAGAGAGGAACGGATCCGCCGTCTCGGCATAAGTCACCTTCGCTCGGCGTCCACCGGGAAGTTCGATTCGCTCGGGGGCGTGTTTTTCGACGAATTGCTGCTGCTCCCAAGTGAGGAGTGATTTCGCATGGGGCAGAACGGTAGCGTCTTTGATGTCGCGGTAGCAAACCGCACCATCGCAAACCAAGAGGATGATATGATGCCGCTCGTCCTCGCCCATGGCGGGGAGGTTTTGTTCGGGACAAAGACGCGTGAGGAAATTGATGCGGTGGAGCCACTGCTCGACGGCGTCATCCCAGGCATTCAGGCGCAGATTTCCATCCAGAACCTCCTTGGCAAGACACGAGGACGCCTCCGGACCAGGTTCGGCGTCGCGGTCTCGATTCTCGAGGATCAGGTCACGAAAGACCTTCGCACGCCGCACAACAACGCGGTTCTGGCTTTTGTCAAAAAAATGATCCCCCTTCTCCGAGAAATCTTGCGGGAACATTTCGCGGAGCCAGGCTTCTTGGATTTCCGTGGCGAGGCTGAGGAGGACGCGGGCATCGCCGTCACGGCCCTCGATTTCAGCAATCTCAGCGGCAACGAGGAGGGAACTCCCGGTGGCTACACTCTGCCGCGAAAGAAGCCCCCTGCGGCCATGAACGATATCGCAGACGAGCGTTCCTGTGCCACGGCGAACGGCCACCTGATCTGCAAAACCCGCCAGCACGCATTTGGCGATATCAGAGTCATTGGGAGGTGTCTCCTCAACAAGCAAAGCCTCGGAGTGAGCGATGTCGAGGAACTGCTCAAAAAGCTTCGCCACCTGTCGGGCGGAGTCGGAGTGAATGCCAAGAGTGCGGCATTCGTTCATTCGAAAATCCCGCGACCGTGCCCACTCGAAGACACGCATAAGAACAAGGAAGTCGGAAGTGCCACCGCTGAAGATTTCCGCGCGTTCGTCCTCTATTTTTTTATCCACCCTCAGCAACATCGAGCGGGTCTGAGTGATCGCAGCAATGAGGGCCGCTGAACGCACGCAGCCAAGCTCCTCAGCAGCGATGAACATGCGGGCATAGCGAGGATGAACTGGGAAATTCAACATCCGGCGGCCGATCTTGGTGATGTCACCAACGGAATCCAGAGCGCCTAAATCGCGAAGAAGGGTCTCAGCGCGGTCAAGCGCCTGAGCCTCAGGTGGCTCGATCCAGCGGAATGCCTGTAAATCCCCCACCCCGGCGGCCTTCAGGCTCAGGAGAGTTTCGGCGAGGTCGAGGCGTTTGATTTCGGAGAGTTCGCGGAGCGGGCGGCGTGTATGATCGCGCTCGGTCCAGAGGCGCACGCAAAGGCCCGGCGCGGTGCGGCCTGCACGGCCTGCCCGCTGGGCTGCGGAGGCGGCGCTGATTTTTTCGATGAGAAGCGTATTGATGCCGCGATTCGGGTCGTAGCGGGCCACCCGTGCGAGACCGGAGTCCACCACGAGCGTCACGCCATCGATCGTCAGGGATGTCTCGGCGACGTTGGTGGAAACAATGACCTTTCGCCCATGCGAGAGACTCACCGCACGGTCCTGCTCGGCGGCAGGCAGCTCACCATGGAGCGGCAAAACGGTGCAACGCCCGCCAAGCCGCACCTGCAGCTCGCGGATGGTGCGTTGGATTTCATAGGCACCGGGCATGAAGACCAGCACATCACCATCAGTGTTCTCAAAGTGCTCTGCCACGGCATCCGTCGCCGTTTCCCAAACCGGCTCGTCTTTTGGGTCGTGCGAGAGATGGCTGATCTCAACAGGAAACATGCGCCCCTCGGAGGTCAGGATTTCTGCGGGTTTGAGGTATTCCTGCAATTCGGCGCCGTTGAGTGTTGCCGACATGACAACGATCCTCAAGTCGGGCCGGACTGTATCTTGGAGATCCAAAGCCCTTGCGAGCGTGATATCGCCGTAGAGGTGCCGCTCGTGGAATTCATCGAAGACCAAAGTGGAAATGCCCCGAAGTTGTGGGTCGGCCAGCATTTGACGAAGAAGAATACCCTCGGTGACGAAGAGAATTTTCGTCTCCTTGGAAGAAACATTATCGAGGCGGATTTGGTAGCCCACCTCACCGCCGAGGCGCACTGAGCGCTCAGAAGCCACGCGGGTTGCCAGCATACGAGTAGCCAGGCGGCGGGGTTGAAGGATCACGCAGCGCCCACCACCGAGAACTCCGCCATCAAGGAGAATCTGAGGAACCTGAGTGGATTTCCCCGATCCCGTCGGAGCCTGCAAAATGAGACGGTTCCCGCGCGTGAGGGCGGAAACGATTTCCTCATCGAGGTCGTAGATGGGCAGGGCTTGAGACATCCCCAGTTAAGGCTGCGTGGATTTGAACAGGTCCAAGGTAATATCTCTCGCCACCGAGTGATCGACAACCGGCGTAGGATAGCCCTTGGCCAGACGCAGGCCCGGAGCGGGCGGGTCTTGGAATTTCGAAGCATCGACATCGCGGAGCTCGGGAATCCAGCGCTTGATATAGACGCCTTGGGCATCGAAGCGCTTCGTCTGGCTCCATGGGTTTTGAATACGGAAATACGGGGCTGCATCGGCACCCGTTCCGGCGCTCCACTGCCAACCGCCGTTGTTACTGGCGATCTCGCCGTCCGTGAGCGTTTGCATGAAATAGGATTCGCCGTGGCGCCAATCAAGGTGGAGATCCTTCGTCAAAAACATGGCGGCGATCATTCGCGTGCGGTTGTGCATGAATCCCGTATCGCGAAGCTCGCGCATAGCAGCGTCCACAATCGGAAAGCCGGTCTCTCCGTTCTTCCAACGCTCCAGATTCGCCATCTGGCCAGGCCAGACCATACCGCGGTATTTGGAATTAAATTCCAGTTCCAGCACCTCGGGATAGTTCCAGAGAATCTGCATGTAGAATTCGCGCCAGACGAGTTCGGCGATGTATTTCATCGCGCTGCCTCGGCCCTCGGCATCGAGCGTCTCTGCTTTTTTGAGGCACTCCCGATGCAATTCGCGAATCGAGAGCAGACCGAAGCGGAGGTCCTGCGAGAGGCGGGATGTGCCACCACCTGCAGGCAGGTCGCGAGTTTCACCATAGCAGGAAATTCTCTGATCCAAAAATTCCCGCATGCGCGTGCGGGCGGCTTTTTCACCAGCCTCCACCACACCTCCCGCCGCTGGCGACAAATCCCAAAAGGAATTTTCGGGCAGCGGCAGCGAAGCCAGTCCCGCAGGCGTGGTGAGGGCTTTGATACGGGGAGAGATGGCTGGTTTGGGCAATTTCTCCCACGCTTTGGAATAAGGCGTGAACACGCGAAAGGTCTCACCGGCCCCTGTCAAAACCTCACGCCGCTCGTGAATGGCCACATCCTTGAACGGCCTGATGGAAATGCCAAGCGCCTGTCCCATTTTCTCCAACCTCTCTTCGACGGCGCGCCCGTGCGGATCCGGGTCGCGATTGAAAAAAATCGCCTCGGCTTGGGTCTCGACAGCAAGTTTCTCCAACTCAGCCAAAGCATCACCTTGGCGAAGAATCAATCGACTGCCGATGGCCTGAAGATTGGCATCCAACGAACGCAGCGACCCACACAGGAAGTGCTGGCGGTTCGGACCGGTCCAGCGATGGTTTTTTTTCCAGTCGCTCAAGATGTAAACCGGCGTGACCTGCGCGCCCGCTACTGAGGCAGCGTGGAGAGCGGTGTTGTCAGTGAGTCGAAGATCGCGGCGGAACCAGTGGATGACGTTTTTCAAAATGCGGTTGGGATGGTGTGTATATGGAAATACCACACCATCGGGCATGCGGCCAAATACGGACTGCTGTTCCTGCCAATAAACAAAGAGACCGGATGGCAGCACTTGCCGCCATCCGGCTCCCACCTACCCATGAAATCAAATCACACTGGGGATTCCACCTTGGAGCGTTCTTTTTTATTCAAGGCCCTACGGAGTTTGTTGAGGGCGATGTTTTGCACTTGGCGGATGCGCTCGCGGGTGACGCCGAATTTTTCGCCGACTTCCTCGAGTGTCTTAAGCTTCTGGCCATCGAGTCCGAAACGGGAATTGATGATGCGGCGCTCGCGTTCATCCAGGACGTCGAGGAGATCGCCGACCTCGTCGCGGAGGTCTTTGTCGCGTAGGGCCTCATAGGGGTCCATCGCTTCATCGTCGCCGATGATGTCACCGAGAGCGGTGGAGTCCTCGTCGTTGATCGGTTGATCCAATGAAGTCGGGCGGATGGCTGCGCTTTTGAGAGCGGCTACCTTTGATGCGCCCATGCCGACTTCCTCGGCGAGTTCCTCATCAGTGGGCTCGCGGCCGAGTTCCTCGGTCATCTGGTTGGAAACGCGGCGGAGCTTGGCAATCTTGTCCACGAGGTGGACGGGAAGTCGGATCGTTTTGCTCTGATTTGCGAGGGCGCGTTTGATCGATTGCTTGATCCACCACGCCGCATAGGTGCTGAGTTTTCCGCCTTTTTTGGGGTCAAAGCGCTCCACAGCCTTCATGAGGCCGATGTTACCCTCGGAGATGAGATCGAGGAGAGGGAGGCCAAAGTTACTGTAGTCGCGCGCGATTTTCACCACGAGGCGGAGGTTTGAGCGAATCATGATAGCTCGCGCCTCCTTGTCGCCGCGTTTGATGCGGCGGGCGAGTTTGACCTCCTCTTGAACAGTGATGAGGGGATAAGCGCCAATCTCGCGCAAGTAGAGTTGAAAGCCGCTGTCGTTGTCTTCGAATGCCATTGTTTTGTTTTTTTAAGGTTACGAGTTGAAATTGATCGGGGTTGCTTGGGACGTTGTTTAGGCGACACGTTGCAACGATTATTCAGACCTCTGGCTTTCGAATTCGTTCAAAAATTTTCCGCATCACTGGACTTCATGCTGAGATTGTGGGATGACTCGCTTCGTGACCGTTCCAACGTCATATTGCGCATCAGCAGAAAACCCCGGGATTTTAGGTCAATTGGCTGGCCCCCGTCTCCAGATTATGGCCTTAAGTGCTTGGACAGCTGGAATTTTTGTATTTCTTTACGTGCCAATTGCCTTGCTCGTAGTCTTCTCCTTCAATTCCTCGCGATTGAATATTCAATGGGAGGGATTTTCCACACAATGGTATGCCGCATTGTTCTCTAACAAGGTTTTGCTTGCCGCATTTCAAAATAGCCTGATCGTGGCCTCGACGACGACCGTGCTCTCAACTGTGCTGGGCACACTCGGCGCTTGGATGCTGCACCGCTACCGGTTTCCATTTCAACAAGCTCTCGGCTTACTGATTTTCGTTCCAATGGTGATGCCAGAGGTTTTGATGGGAGTTAGTTTATTGGTTTTATTTGTGCAGGTTCTAAATATCCCTCTTGGGTTCACAACTATGATCATTGCTCATACGACGTTTTGTTTTCCCTTCGTGCTGGTGGGAGTTCAAGCGCGGCTTCAAGGGCTTGATCCCTCGCTGGAGGAAGCTGCGATGGATCTCGGAGCCACGCCTTTTCAAGCATTCTGGAAGGTCATCCTGCCCTTTCTCACGCCCGCCATTGTCGCAGGTGCGCTCATGTCTTTCACCCTGTCTCTGGACGAATACATCGTGAGCGTTTTCACCTCTGGAGCGCAGTCCCAGACTCTGCCGCTGAAGGTCTATGGTATGGCCAAGGTCGGTCTGAACCCGCAATTGAATGCACTGAGCGCGATCTTCATCGCTGCGACTTTTACATTTGCCCTCGGTGGCCACTTTTTGGGAAAGAAGAAAAATCTATGAAAAAAACAATACTGCTCCTGTGCGCGCTGACTGTGCTTGCCTTGGGTTCCTCCGCACGCGCCGCAGCCACAAAAAATCTGAACATCTACTGCTGGTCGGAATACATCCCTCAACCCATTATCGACGAGTTTGCGAAAGAAACCGGGGTTAAAGTAAATGTGGAAAACTACGCTTCAAACGAAGAAATGCTTTCCAAACTCGCTGCCGGCGGGGGCGAATACGATATTATCCAACCCAGCGAATATGTTATCGAAGCGCTAGTTAAAGAGAAAGTCCTCCATCCGATCGACCATTCGAAGATTCCCAACCTCAAAAATATCGATCCTCAGTTTTTGAATATGTCCTTTGATCCGGGCAACAAATTCAGCATTCCCTTCATGGCCGGAACCGTCGGCATCATCGTCAATACCGACCTCGTGAAAGACGAAATCAAAGGCTACGCCGATGTCTTCAAGCCCGCAAACAAGGGTAAAATTGTTGTATTGGATGACGCGCGGGAGATCGTTTCCTGGGCCTTTCTGAGCAACGACCTCAACATCAACCAAGTCACAGAAAAAAATCTGAATAAAATCAAACCCGTCCTCGAACAATGGCTCCCGCTTGTGAAAGTTTACGACTCGGACAGCCCGAAGACGGCGCTTCTCAATGGCGATGTCTCCTTGGGCGTGGTCTGGGGCGGTGAAGGCGCGATTTTGCTGAATAAAAACAAGAAGTTCCGCTGGGTTATTCCAAGTGAAGGCACCCACCTCTTCATCGACAGCTTGGCCATTCCCAAGACAGCGAAAAATGTTGAGAATGCCGAGGCGTTTATGAATTTCATTCTCCGTCCCGAGATCAGCAAGCAAATCTCCGAGGAATTCCCCTACCTGAATCCGAACCTCGCTGCGAGGGAACTCATGACCAAGAAACAACTCGAGAATCAGGCGAGTTTTCCGAGTGATGAAGAGTTGAAAAAAATGCAGATTTTTAAAGACATCGGCACCAGAGGGTCCGACGTGGAAGAACTCATCACAACGCTCAAAGCACAATAGCATGCCCGATTTTCTCGGGTCGAGAACTGGCGTCCCGCCAAAAAGCAGGCATCACAGAGCACCTGGCCTTTGGGCATGGATTTTTCTCTCGCCCTTGATTCTCTGGCTCCTGCTTTTTGTTATCGCTCCGACAGCCATGCTCACGCTGGTGAGTTTCGCTGAGCGAGATTCCCTGGGGCGCATTCTGTGGAATTTCAGCTTTCAGCATTATGCCCGCGCCTTTGACTGGGTGTGGTTGAAAATCCTCCTCGATTCGCTCTATTACGCTTTCTTGACCACTGTCATCTGCCTGGCTTTGGGCTACCCTGCGGCGTATTTCATCGGAAGGGCGCCGGAACGCTGGCGGGGAATTTTACTCATGCTGGTAATGGTTCCGTTTTGGACGAGTTTTCTCATCCGCACCTACGCTTGGATCAGTATTCTGAGCAAGGAGGGACTCCTGAACAGCCTGCTGATTTCAGCAGGTATTTTTAGCGAACCGGTGTCCCTCCTTTACTCGCCTTTCGCCATCGTTCTGGGTCTCGTCTATAATTTCCTGCCATTCATGATTCTCCCGATCTACACGAGCGTGGAGAAACTCGACAACGCCATGGTCGAAGCGGCCTATGATCTTGGTGCCGGACCGCTGCGGGCGTTTTCGCAAGTCATCATTCCCCTCACCCGCCCGGGCATTGTAGCAGGAGCGATGTTGGTTTTTGTGCCATCCATCGCCATGTTTGCCATCACCACACTCATGGGCGGTGGGACAAATCCCACAATCGGCGAGGTCATTTTCAAGCAATTCACCGCAGGGCGAAACCAACCCTTCGGCGCCGCTCTCGGAACCATCCTGCTTTTCGTATTCATCCTCACCCTGTGGCTCGCAAGGAGTCAGCGCGAGCGAGAGGATTGAGTGCGGCCGTGGCTACGAGGCGACTTTTTTTGAGATATACTGGATGACCTTGTCGAGGCCCTCTTTGATCTCCGCGCAGATTGGAATGACCTTAAGTTTGGGAAAGCGGGTTTTGAAGGCCTTCAGGTTTTCTTCTGACTCCGGCAGGTCCATTTTATTGGCAATAATACACGACGGCTTGGCTGTGAGTGTGGGGTCGTAGAGGCGGAGTTCCTTGCGGAGCGATTGATAGTCATCAATCGGGTTGCGCCCCTCGCTGCCGGCCATGTCGAGGACGAAGAAGAGCGATTTGCAGCGAACGATGTGGCGAAGGAACTCGTGGCCAAGGCCGCGATTTTCGTGAGCGCCTTCGATCAAGCCGGGGATGTCGGCCATGGTGACGCGCCCGTATTCGGGAAGATCAATGACACCTACGAGCGGGTGCAGGGTGGTGAATGGATATGCCGCCGTCTTTGGCTTAGCAGCGGAGAGTTCGCGAAGGAGCGTGGACTTCCCAGCATTCGGATACCCCACCAGCCCGATATCGGCGATCGTCCGCAGCTCAAATAAAAACCAACCCTCTTCGCCGGGATAGCCTTTGGTGACCTGGCGCGGCACACGATTCGTGGAAGACTTGAAATGCGTGTTGCCCTTTCCGCCATCACCACCTTTGCTCAAGATGAACTCCTGTCCCGGTTCGGAGAGATCCGCTATGGGCTCTATTTCCACCTCATCCCGCTGCGACTGGCCTGCACGGTAGATCACCGTGCCGATAGGAACCTTGATGTAGTTATGTTCGGCACTCCGGCCATGTTTGTCTTTCCCCTTACCGTGCCCACCACGCTTCGAGCGGATCAATGGTTCGAAAAACAATGCCACCAAGCTGTCCACATCATGGTCGGCTACCAGGATGATATCGCCGCCCTTTCCGCCATCACCACCATCCGGACCACCGCGCGGGACGAATTTTTCGCGGCGAAAGCTGCAGCAACCATTTCCTCCATCACCCGCTTTGGCATGCACGCGGATCTCATCAACAAATTTCATGCACGCAAAGTGGCCGACATGACTGGACAAGTCGAACCCGAATTGGAAAAGCAAGGGCGTTTTGAGTCTGGAAGCCCGAACGAACGAGTGCTAGGGTTTGGGCATGACTACCAGCCCATCGATTGAAACGCTGCGCGACTTGGACCGTCAATACCATCTGCATCCCTTCACGAATCATCTGGACATGCACCAACCGGGCACCCATTTGATCAAGTCTGGCGATGGATGCCATCTCATCGATGAGAACGACCGCCGATTGCTCGACGGGCTCGCTGGCCTCTGGTGCGCGAATGTGGGCTACAATTGCGCCGCCATTGTCAAGGCCGTCGAGGCCCAGATGACGAAGCTGCCCTACTACCCGTCTTTTTTTAACACCACCACAGAACCTCCGATTCGCGTTGCCGAGTTTTTGGCAAAAAAAGCCCCCGCCCGCGTGAACCACACGGTTTTCTCGAACTCAGGCTCCGAGGCGAACGAGACCGCGCTCAAGCTCATCCGCTCCTATCACAAGCTGCATGGCCAACCTCGAAAAAAGAAGATTCTTTCCCGCACCTTTTCCTATCACGGCGTGACGCTGGCGACCTCCAGCCTCACCGGCCTGCCGACGGTGTATGAGCCATTCGATCTGCCGCTGCCGGGCTTCATCCATGTTCCGGGGCCGCACCCTTACGGATACAACTCGCCGATGGATGCCGAAGCTTTCGGTCGCTGGTGTCTCGAAGAAACGTCCCGCGTCATCCGCGAGGAAGGACCGGAGACCATTGCCGCCATGTTCGTCGAGCCGATCCAAGGCGCAGGCGGAGTCATTCCCCCACCACCTAGCTACTTGCTTGAACTCCGCGAACTCCTCCGAAAAAACGACATTCTCTTCGTAGCCGACGAAGTCATCACCGCCTTCGGACGCGCTGGCGACTGGTTCGCAAGCACACTCTGGAATCTGGATCCCGATATCATCACCCTGGCCAAAGGCATCACCAGCGGCTACCTCCCACTCGGTGCCACCATGGTCAGCGACGATATCGCCAATACTGTCTTCAAAGGTGGCTACTTCGCCCACGGCTTCACCTACTCCGGCCACCCCACCAGCGCCGCCGCAGCCCTCGCCAACCTTGAAACCATCGAGAACCTCGGCCTGGTCGAGCGCGTCCGCGATGATGTGGGACCCTACTTCCAGAAAAAACTCCACGCCTTTGCAGAGCATCCCGCCGTGGGCGAAATCCGTGGCCACATGCTCATCGGTGCCATCGAACTCCTTCCCAAAGGCGGTCGCGAGGCCATCACCCCCGCCACCTCGCTCGGCATCCCCGCCGCAGCCCATATCCGCAAGGAAGGGTCCATCGTCCGAGGCATCCGCAACCTCATCGCCTTGGCGCCGCCGCTTATCATCACCCACGCCGAAATCGACGAACTCTTCACCAGCATCGAGCGTGGATTGGAGAAGCTTTGGGAGTGAAAGAGTAAAGAAAAGGGCGAAAAGCGAAGAGTCGCACCAGCGGCGGCCAGTAAAAGCCATGGCCAGGAACGAGAATTGAAGGAAAATTGTTACCGACCCAAACACCTCAAGCCATGTGGGTTTTGAGCTGCTCCAGGAGTTGTTTGGCCTTGGGGCGTGTGTCCAGAAGGCGTTCGTGCCAGGCGATGCCGATTTCGCGGCGGTATTTGGAGAGCCAGGGGAGTTCGATGCGGGTGGCGCAGTCCTTCAGGGCGATTTCGGCCACTACGGGGAGGATGGCGGCGGCGACTCCTGAGCGGACGAGTTGTGCGGCTTGGGTGAAGTTGGTGCAGAGGTGCGTGGGGGTGAGGATTTTCTTTTTCTGGGCGGCGGCCTGCCCGAGTTCTTTGAGAAACTCGACGCCTTCGGTGACGGCGAGCTTGGTTGTTTGCGGTCGCTTTTTTGCCCAGTCGGCAGGCTCGTAGAGGGCGTAGCCGATCTTGCCCAGCGGCGTGTATTTGAGTGGTTCGACTACGGCGGACTTGCGGACGAAGCCGAAGTCGAATCGGTGATCCAGTAGCCCGTTCACGATATCCCTCGACCGCGTGTCGTAGAGGCTGAGATGCAGGCCGGGCACTGCCGCTTCGATTTTGGGCAGGGCCGGAATGAGCATCCACTCCAGCACGCTGTTTCCTGCGGCGAAGCGGTATTCCAGCGCTTCGTTGGCGCAGCTCAGCTTGAAATCCTCTAGGCTCTGCAGCTGGAAGCGGATTTGCCGCGCCAGCTCCAGACCGGCGGGAGTGACCTCCAGCCCCTTGCCTTTTCGGCGCGTGAGTTCCGCGCCGAAGAATTCCTCCAGCTCGCGGATCTGGCGGCTCATGATGCTCTGCCGCGCCGGGTCGCCATCCGCCGCACGCGCTATGCTGCCCGCCTCGGCGATGTCGGCGAAGTTTTTCAGGCGCTCGAAGGAGAGGCCGCGCCGGGAGAGTAGTTTTTCAAACATAACCTTTCGGTCATATTACCTGCGCGATCTCCCATTTTTTAAAAGAACAAAAAAATCCATCACCGCGCTCGTGAATAAAAAAAACACACCAGCGTCGGCCTCCATCAAATCCCAAGCCTCCTTTAAAAAGACTCCCAAACTTGAGGAGGGTTACCGCGTGTATCTAAACAAACACCCGCACCTTCCCGAGCAATCCGGACGCGCCCTCTTCTTCGAGTCGCACAGCTACCCAGCCGCCGTGTTTTTCTCACAGCAGCTTGTGCGCAACAGCGTCGAGTGGCTGGTCGAGGATTTCCACCTCCACGACTCCTACGCGGGCGATGCCGTGGAGCGGTTCCGGAAATTCGTGGAGAATTTCTGGATCGAGCCAGTTGGCCCCACCCCAGAGCCAGACCGGGCCTTTTGCGCCCGAAGACATGCCGGGAAGCTTCTTGAGACCCATCCGCATATCCTTGCCAAGGTTTCACCGCTCATTTTTGGGGATGAAATAAAAAACTGAGCCCTTCCGCCTTGGAAAAATCTGCCCAAGCTGGCACTCTCCGCAGCCATATGCTCACTGGCGATATACGCAGCAAAGTCGATGCCCTCTGGAATGCCTTCTGGAGCGGCGGCATCGCCAACCCCATCGAAATCATCGAGCAGGTCACCTACCTGCTCTTCCTCAAGCGCCTCGATGACCTAGAGACGCTGGAGGAGAGCAAATCCGCCCGCCTCAAGCAGTCGATGGCCCGCCGGATTTTCCCCGAGGGTGCCGATGCACGCGGTCGCGCCTACACGGATATGCGCTGGTCGCGCTTCAAGCACTTCGCTCCCGCCGAGATGTTCATCGTCATGAGCGAGCATGTCTTCCCCTTTCTGCGCACCATGGGCGGCGATGGCTCCACCTACGCGCACCACATGAAGGACGCCCGCTTCACCGTCCCCACGCCTGCCCTGCTGGCCAAGGTGGTGGATATGATCGAGCAGGTGCCCATGGAGGACCGCGACACGAAGGGCGACCTCTACGAATACATGCTCGGCAAGATCGCCAGCGCCGGGCAGAACGGCCAATTCCGCACCCCGCGCCACATCATCCAGTTCATGGTGGAACTCACCGCACCGGGGCCGAAGGATACGATCTGCGATCCCGCCAGCGGCACTTGCGGGTTTCTCGTCGCTGCGGGCGAATACCTCGGCACCCACCACCCCGAGATCCTGCGCGACGACGCGCTCCGCGAGCACTTCCACCACCATGCCTTCCACGGGTTCGATTTCGACAACACCATGCTGCGTATCGGCAGCATGAACATGCTTTTGCACGGTGTCGAAAATCCCGACATCCGCTACCGCGACTCCCTCGCGCAGGACCACGCCGGGGATGAGGAAAAATACTCGCTCATTCTGGCAAATCCTCCCTTTGCCGGTTCGCTGGACTACGAGAATTGCTCGAAGGAAATCCTCCAGGTCGTGAAGACGAAGAAGACCGAACTTCTCTTCCTCGCTCTCTTCCTGCGTCTGCTCAAGCCCGGCGGTCGCGCCGCTGTGATCGTGCCCGACGGCGTGCTCTTCGGCTCGTCAAATGCCCACAAGACCCTGCGCCAGATGCTCG
>Ga0209085_1000430_pt1 | contig 30946 bp, 25 predicted proteins | sample C_131016_EF_Meta_FD_187310 | JGI IMG/M metagenome (GOLD analysis project Ga0209085, IMG submission 187310) | Freshwater microbial communities from Lake Croche, Canada to study carbon cycling - C_131016_EF_MetaG (SPAdes) (version 2) | ecosystem: Environmental > Aquatic > Freshwater > Lake...
TTGATACAAGATGACATTGTCAAATGAGTTGCCAAGAATGCGAGTGAGATCACGAATATCCTCATCGCGCCGATCCCCGGCCCCACTAATGACAACATGACTCTTGCTTGGTTTCATGGCCTGAATAGCACTTGCTAGGGCGCGCATGGCATCTGGATTATGGCCATAGTCTGCAATTACAGTCGCACCCTGATGTTGGAACTGATTAAAGCGACCTGGTACAGAGTTGGCATTACTCTCAAAGCTATGTAAGCCTCGTGCAATTTTTTCAGCGTCTAATCCGAGTGCCCAGGCTGCACCAATTGCGGCCATCACATTTTCTACTTGGAAGCCTAGTACACCATTTTTAGTTAGTGGAATATCACTCACAGGGAAGCGGTACATGACGCGCGAACCTTTTGAGGCAACAATGTAGGTGCCATCGAAATAGATTACCTTTTTATTCTTTGCACGATGTGCAGCAATAACGGGATGATGTTGGTTCTGGGCAAAGAAAATCACCCGACCCGCACACTTGTCACCCATCTTAACCACCATGGGGTCAGCAGCATTTAAGACGGCAGCACCAGTTGACTCTACGTTTTGTACAACGACGCGTTTCAGAATGGCTAAATCCTCAACACTTGTAATGTAATTTAGTCCAAGGTGATCGCCTTCACCAATATTTGTCACCACGGCTACTTCACAGCGATCGAAGCCAAGACCTTCACGTAACATACCGCCACGTGCAGTTTCTAAAACGGCAGCATCGACATCGGGATGCATCAATACATTGCGCGCGCTCTTCGGCCCACTACAATCGCCAGAGTCAATCAAGCGATGATTAACGTAAACCCCATCAGTCGTCGTCATACCAACACGAAGTCCATTCTCATCTAACAGATGGGCTATCAAACGAACAGTGGTTGTTTTGCCATTAGTCCCAGTAACTGCAACCACTGGAATACGGCCATCTTCGCCAGCAGGGAATAAGGTATTGAGAATGTCCTCACCAACGGGGCGACTCTTGCCATATGAGGGTTTGAGGTGCATGCGCAAACCTGGAGCGGCATTGACTTCCACAATACCGCCGCCTTGCTGTTCCAAGGGTTTATAGATGGCTTCACATAAGATATCTACACCAGCAATATCAAGACCAAGCATCTGTGCAGCAGCGACTGCACTGGCGGCAACATCAGGATGTACATCATCAGTAACATCGGTGGCAGTTCCACCTGTACTTAAGTTTGCATTATTGCGAAGTAGTACACGTTCACCAGTTTTAGGCGTGTACTGCGGAGTAAACCCATTGCTGGCTAAGTGGGCAAGGGCAATGTCATCAAACCGTATTTTGGTAAGCGCTGTGGCATGTCCATCGCCGCGCAAAGGATTTTTGTTTTCCATTTCAACTAGTTCGGCGATCGTGTGAGCGCCATCACCAACCACTTGGGCGGGCTCCCGACGTGCTGCAGCAGAGAGGCGATTGCCAACTACTAGTAAGCGATAGTCAGCTCCTGGAAGGTAGCGCTCAACAATGGTCTCTCTACCAAAGCCTTGACTCACCACAAAACCAGCGCGGATATCCTCTTCGGTTTGTATATTAGCGACAACACCTTTGCCTTGATTGCCGTCTTTGGGCTTGAGAACTATCGGGCCACCAATTTTTTGCGCTGCACGCCAAGCGTCATCAGCAGTAGTGACCACTTCGCCTACAGGTACTGATACACCAGCAGCAGCAAGTAAGTTCTTGGTTAATTCTTTATCTTGGGCAATCGCTTCGGCAATTGCACTCGTATCGCTAGTTTCAGCTGCTTGAATACGTTTTTGTTTGCTGCCCCAGCCAAACTGCACCATGCTGCCTTCGGTCATGCGACGGTAAGGAATATTGCGCTGAACGGCGGCATCAACAATAGAGCCAGTACTGGGACCAAGACGTACATCCTCGTATAAGGCCTCTAACTCAGAGAGAGCGGCGGCGAGATCAAAGGGTGCATCGTTTAGGGTAGCTTGAATGAGGGCAAAGGCAAAGTCAAAGGCCATGCGACCAACCACTTCTTCGATGTATTCCACCACAACTTGGTAGACCCCAGCATCAATCGTTTGAACAGTGCGGCTAAAAGTGACGGGGCAACCTGCTTGTGCTTGTAAACCTAAGGCAGCATGTTCTAAAGCATGCGCTAAGGAAAGTATTTCATTTTGACCGCCTCGGCGCATGCCTCCCAATTGTGGAAAGCGTTCACGAATCTTGGTTTCAAATTGGGGTATCGAGTCAATGGAGCGTTCAGATTCTTCGCAAGAAACAATCGCCTCCAAAGAGGTATGGCGGCTCCATAAATTAGGGCCGCGCAACATACGAATACGGGTGATTTCCACTTAAGCCCCTGTTGCAGTGCTAAGGTCTGGCACAAATGTTTCTGCACCAGCTTCAATCACATTAAACGGAATATCTAAAGCCCAAGCGGCAGCAATCGCTGCACCAAGGTTCATCCCCCGCCATGGAGTAGTCGAGTCTGATTCTGAGTGGCCTGGCACTGGAATAGACTTCTGATCCAGCTTGCCAGATTTGAGCGTGATTTGTTGTTTACCAACGAGTACTACACGACCACTATTTTGTAGATGGGTTTTGATGACTTCAGAATTGGGGTCTTGACTAAAGAAAATGACTTGACCATCACAGAGCTCTGCCATCTGAACGCACATGGGGTCATCTGCATTGAGAACAGCAAAGCCGCTCGGGAGCACAACGTCAATTTGGGTACGGATAATGCTAAAGACTTGTTCTTCGTCATAGATTGCATATTCGGGAAAGCTTGCCTTAGGGTCTACATTCAGAACTACACCAACTTGGCAACGATCGTAAGCTAAACCCTCAATCAGCATCGAGAGGTGATTGTTTTCAATCACGACTGCTTCTACTGCGCGGTTTAATAAAGTGCGACGTGCATTTTCCCAATTCGATGTATTAGTATTTGGAATTGCGCGATTACCAAAATATAAGCCTTTACTACAGGAAAGGCCAACATAGGCATTGGTAAGACGCAAAAAGTGCGCAATCATTTCTGCAACAGGGGTTTTGCCATGTTCACCACAAATGCCTACAACCGGAATACGAAAATCCGTCTCCGGAGGGAAGAGGTGATTAGCAATCTCTTTGCCCACGGGTTGTGGTTTACCGCTGGCTGGCTTTAAATGCATTAATAGACCAGGACCGGCATTTACTTCCACAATGGCAGCATTTTGCTCTGCCATGGGGCGACTGATATCTTGCGCAACAAGATCAACGCCGGCAATTTCAAGACCAACTACGCGCGCAGCTAAGGCTACTTGGTGGGCAACGTCTGGATGAACTAAATCAGTTACATCAAAAGCAACGTTACCATTGCTCTGGATAAGCACTTTATGATCAATCGTAGGAATGCTATCGCCTGTGAGTTGTTGACGTGCGAGCTCTAATTCAACAGCTGAGTCAATGCGAACAGGATTCAGTGGGCATTCTTCTGCAGTACCGCGACGAGGGTTAGAATTAATCTGAATCTGAATGAGTTCGTGAACGGTGTTTTTACCATCGCCAGTAACCCAAACGGTTTCACCTTTGGCTGCAGCAACCACTTTATTACCAACTACCAGTAAGCGATGTTCATCACCAATAATATGGCGCTCTACCAAAACTTCGCTACCTTCATCAATAGCTACTGCATAAGCAGCTTGAACTTCTTGTTGGGTATAAAGATTAATAAATACGCCTCGACCGTGATTACCGTCAATTGGCTTGACCACTACAGGTAAGCCAATATCTTGCGCAGCCTCCCAAGCATCATCCGGGCTAGTCACGGTTCTGCCTTCAGGCGTAGGAACACCTGCGCTACGCAGCAAGCTCTTCGTTAAATCTTTATCTCTAGAAATTGTTTCAGCAATTGCACTGGTTTGATCAGTCTCTGCAGTCCAGATACGGCGCTGTTTGGCGCCATAACCCAATTGGACTAAGTTGCCTTCGGATAAACGGATTGAAGGAATGCCGCGCTCTTCGGCAGCATTCACAATACATGCTGTGCTTGGCCCAAGCAAAAGATCATCACCTAAATCACGTAGCTCTTCAACAATGGTTTGAACTTGTGCAACACAGTCTTTGTTGTCTTGCGCTAAAGCGAGGAACAGATCACGTGCGCACTTAAGGGCAGTCAGAGTCACCTCTTGATTGATGGCGCTCACCATCACTTTGTAAACTCCTCGGCGATCCCCATCACGTGCCTTGCCAAAGCCACCTGGAATGCCGGCTAAATTTTGTAGTTCAAGCGTGAGATGCTCCATGATGTGAGCAGGCCATGTACCTTCTTTAACCCTCATCAGAAAGCCGCCAGTTTCCCCAATGCTACAGCGATGCTCCACAAGGCTAGGTAAGGCTTCAACCAAGCGGTCATAAAAACCAGGAATGAGATTAGAGGGGTAGTCCTCTAGATCGCCAATATCAACCCAAACCTCAATGACGGGATGATAGGTCCACATATTGGGGCCTCGGAGATGCTTAACACTCAGGATCTCGATAGATTTATCTAGTAATTGGGGCATTTTTAGGGTGTTGCGAGTGCTTAAGCCAGTTTTCGGCTAAGACGCGTTAGACAGTCTCTCTATTTCTAGTTTTTATTTAAAACTCACAAAATTCGCAAAAATGCATAAAAAGGGCTACTTTCACAATTCAACGCTTTTAGAGCCCCAAAGTTGACAACAGCGATAAATCTAAAAAATCTAGCTCCACTATACTTTTACTGTCGATGAAGCCAGAAATTCTACCTTTTGCACCAAGCTTGCCAAGCCATTGGCAGTTGGCTTTGCAGGGCGAAAAATCCCCGGTCCGCAGCCTAGATGCATTGCTGGCATGGGTTGAGTTAGATTTAGATGCAGATCTGCGCTTTGAAAAAAGCCTCCTTTTGCTCAGTGAGGAGGGCCTTTTTTGGACCGATGGCAAGCAATTTGAGTCTTGGCCTCTAGAGCACGACCAGCATTTGGCTCATGGGGACCATGCGGGAGTCGGCCATCTCAGACTGGAAACTGCTGATAGCTTGCTCCGAGCCTGGTATTTCACTCTTGCAGTAAATCCACAAGTTCTGCGTTTGCAGTCGAGTTTTAAGCAACTCACCAGAGGTGAAGAGCAAAGTAAGGGTGATGCAAGCGAGTACGACAAACAAGTTTGCCCAGTTTGCTTAAGTCCAAAATCTTCTAATTCAGATGCATGTCCTACCTGTGATCCAGAGGATGACACTCCGCCTTCTACGTGGACCTTATTTAAACTCTGGCGTTTTGCAAAGCCATACAAAAAACAACTTGCACTTGGTTTTGTGCTGACTTTATTGTCGACTGGCGCAACACTCATCCCGCCTTATCTCACGATGCCGCTGATGGACCATGTCTTGATTCCCTATGAGAAAGGTAATCCGATTGATTTTCATTTAGCCAGCATGTATTTGCTCGCCTTGTTTGGCGCTGCAATTGTTGCTTGGGGTCTGGGTTGGTGGAAGACTTACTTACTTGCTTTGGTGAGCGAGCGCATTGGCGCCGATTTACGCAACACTACTTTTGAGCACTTACTCAAGCTTTCTCTAGAGTATTTTGGCGGTAAACGTACTGGTGACTTGATTGCCCGCATTGGCGCAGAGACTGATCGTATCTGCGTTTTCTTATCCTTATACGCTTTAGATTTTATAACCGATGTATTGATGATCACCATGACAGCAGCAATCTTGGTATCCATTGATCCTTTGCTTGCTTTGGTGACATTGGCTCCATTGCCCTTCATTGTCTGGATGATTCATGTCGTGCGTGATCGCTTGCGTTTTGGTTTTGAAAAAATTGATCGCATGTGGTCTGAGGTAACCAACATCTTGGCTGATACTATCCCGGGCATTCGGGTAGTTAAAGCATTTGCTCAAGAAGATCGCGAGCTAAAACGGTTTGTTGATTCCAATAAACATAACTTACAAATCAATGATCGCGTAAACCGTGTCTGGGGATTATTTTCTCCTACAGTGACTTTACTGACTGAAACAGGTTTACTAGTTGTGTGGGGTTTTGGTATTTGGCAGGTTGCGCATCAAAAAGTAACCGTTGGTGTATTGATTGCTTTCTTGGCCTACATCGGACGTTTTTATATACGCCTAGATTCAATGAGCCGGATTGTTTCTCATACCCAAAAAGCAGCTGCAGGGGCTAAGCGTATTTTTGATATTTTGGATCACGTATCGAGCGTTCCTGAACCCATCAACCCAGCACCATTAGGACTAGTTCAGGGGCGCCTCTCTTTGCGGGGCGTGGGTTTTCGTTATGGTAATCGCGCGGTATCCAAAGGGATTGATTTAGATATTGCTCCTGGTGAAATGATTGGCTTAGTTGGGCATAGCGGTTCGGGTAAGAGTACCTTAGTGAATTTGATCTGCCGCTTCTACGATGTGAGTGCAGGCTCAATCTCTTTAGATGGGCGCGATATTCGGAGCATTCAGATTGCCGACTATCGCAAACGTATTGGCTTAGTCTTGCAAGAGCCATTCTTGTTCTTTGGCACGATTGCAGAGAATATCGCCTATGGAAAGTCTGATGCGACTCGAGAAGAAATTATTGAAGCTGCACGCGCTGCGCATGCCCACGAATTTATTCTCAGACTACCTTTAGGGTATGACTCCTTGGTTGGTGAACGTGGTCAATCTTTATCGGGTGGTGAGCGGCAACGTATCTCCATTGCACGCGCACTCCTGATTAATCCGAGCATCTTGATCTTAGATGAAGCGACATCATCAGTTGATACTACGACTGAAAAAGAAATCCAGCGCGCATTAGATAACCTCGTGAAAGGTCGCACAACTATTGCGATTGCACATCGCCTCTCGACCCTGAGAAAGGCCGACCGCCTAGTGGTGCTTGATAAGGGCGAGATTGTCGAGATTGGCTCGCACGAGCAATTAATGGAAGCTCAGGGCGCTTACTTCACGCTGTATCAGGCGCAACTTCGTCATGCTGCCGAGTTGGTTGGGGGCGGTGCGATTGGCGAGAGCCTTGAAGAGTCGCAAGAAGAAAAGCAAATAGAAAAATTAGAAGTCATTGCCAAGAACATTGGGGGCGGAGTATGAATAAGACCCATCAACTAGAACGGGACGCACTTGGTAATCTGATTTTCATCGACGCAAAGGGTGAGCGCCATATTGGCGTATATCCAGTGCGAGCATTTCCGATTACTGCACCTGCTGCTGGCATTGGCATCATGAATCAGTCTGGCAAAGAAGTATGTTGGTTTCCAAATGTGGCACTGATTCCAGAAGTAGAGCTCACTCTCATTAAAGAAGAATTGGCTGCCCGAGAATTCATGCCAGTCATTGAGAGAATTACCCAGGTATCCACATTTGCTACGCCAAGTATTTGGGATATTGAAACGGATCGTGGTCCAACGCGTATCCGCCTGAAGGGCGAGGAAGATATCCGCAGAATCGCTGGTAATACCTTGCTGATTGCTGATTCAAATGGTCTGCAATTTATTATTAAAGACTCTACGCAACTTGATAAAGTCAGTAAAAAGCTTCTCGATCGTTTCCGCTAGAGTCAAAACCGATTTGCCGCTTTAGCTCAGTTGGTAGAGCAGTTCATTCGTAATGAAAAGGTCGCCAGTTCGATTCCGGCAAGCGGCACCATCTTTTTAGGGTAAATACCTAGATGTAATTCAAGACAGGCTAGACAGATAACCATACTCATTTTGTACCTTTTTTGTGCATTAAATGCAGTTTTTTAGCCTAGATGTAAGTACACTGAAATTGTGTTTGGCTTGATTGATAGGGGTTTACACTCGCTTATAGACACTTGTGTTGATCGATTTTGAAATTATTGATGGTGATCAAGTTCAAGTTATCTAGCTTGTTTAAGAATCACACACATTCAATAAGCCAAAAATAAATTGGTAAACCATTTTTAGGAGCGCATAAATGAAGATGAAGTTAAAAGGGGCATTGATTTCCACCGCTTTAGCCCTCGGTGTCGCTGGCGTTTCACCTGCATTTGCTGCATGGGAACCAACTAAACCTGTTGAGTTCATTATTCCTGCCGGTCCTGGCGGTGGTGCCGATCAAATGGCTCGCATGATTCAAGGCATTGTCACTAAAAACAATTTAATGAAGCAGGCCATTATTCCTGTAAACAAAGGTGCTGGCGCTGGTGCTGAAGGCTTCTTGGCCATGAAAGAGGCTAAAGGCGATCCAAATAAGATTGTGATCACACTCTCTAACCTGTTTACTACTCCATTGGCAACCGGTGTGCCATTTAATTGGCAAGACATTACTCCAGTAGCCATGTTGGCGCTTGACCAATTTGTTTTGTGGGACAACGCAGAAAAGCCATATAAGACAGCCAAAGAATATATCGATGCTGCTAAGGCCGCTGGCCCAGGTAAATTCAAAATGGGCGGTACTGGTTCTAAGCAAGAAGATCAAATCATTACAGTGGCAATTGAAAAAGCAACTGGCGCTAAGTTCACTTACATCCCATTCAAAGGAGGCGGTGACGTTGCTGTACAGCTTGTCGGCAACCATATTGACTCTTCTGTGAATAATCCAATTGAAGCAGTGGCTCAGTGGCGTGCCAATAAATTACGCGCATTGTGCGTATTTGATGACACCCGTATGCCTTACAAAGAAAGGATTACTGACACTCAATCATGGTATGACGTGCCAACTTGTAAAGAGGCTGGCGTTTCAACTGACTATGTGATGTTGCGCGGTATTTTCATGGCTCCAGGCGTAACGCAAGAACAAGTCGACTTCTATGTTGAGTTGTTCAAAAAAGTACGCGCCACTCCAGAGTGGAAAAAGTTTATGGCTGATGGCGCATTCAATCAGACATTTATGACTGGTAAAGAGTTTAGAAACTGGCTCACATTGAACGAGGTTTTGCATAAGCAGTTAATGACTGAGGCTGGATTCTTGGCTAAGTAATTGGTAGCGAATAAGGTAGGGCCTCTCATCGGAGGTCCTATTTTTTAAGTACCCGTATGAATCAAATTAAATTAGCGAATAAAACAAATGTCTGAACAAGCAAATAATTCAAATCAAGAATCGGCGATCAGCGTCAGAGTAATGGATATCATCACTTCGATCGTGTTCCTTGCGATTGGCATCACTGTAATGGTTGGTAGTCTGAAGTTAGGCGCGAGTTGGGGTGCTGACGGTCCTGAGGCCGGGTATTTCCCTTTCTATATTAGTTTGATCATTCTGCTTTCAAGCACAGTCACCCTTTACCAAGCTGCAATCGTCAATAAGAAAAAGAAAACAGAGTCATTTGTCGATAGCGAGCCCTTAAAGCAAGTCATGGCTGTGCTTTTACCAGCGACAGTTTTTGTGCTGGGTGTGCAATTGATTGGAATTTATGTTTCTTCAGCCCTCTACATCGCAATCTTTATGGTGTGGTTAGGAAAATATCCAATTTGGAAGGCAGTTGCAGTATCCGTTGGGGTGAGCGTAGCCCTGTACCTCATGTTCGAGTTCTGGTTCCAGGTTCCATTACCACATGGATCATGGTTCAATCCGCTCGAGTTTGTTGGCGTGAACTAAAAAATAAAAAAGATTAGATAAAAGGAGTACAAGTTGGAAGAAATTAACGCTCTATTCAACGGCTTTGCCATTGCAATGACCCCATTTAATCTCTTGCTCATGCTTGTGGGAGTAACACTCGGTGTGATTATTGGCGTATTGCCAGGATTAGGTGGTGCAAACGGTATTGCAATTCTGTTGCCATTGACTTTCACCATGCCGCCAACATCAGCCATCATCATGCTCTCCTGTATTTATTGGGGTGCTTTGTTCGGTGGTGCGATTACATCCGTCCTATTTAATATTCCTGGTGAGCCCTGGTCGGTTGCGACAACCTTTGACGGTTATCCAATGGCTCGTAATGGCAAAGCAGGTGAGGCACTCACAGCAGCATTTACATCTTCTTTCGTTGGTGCGTTCTTCGCTATCGTGATGATTACCTTCTTGGCGCCATTGGTGGCCAAGTTTGCGCTCCAGTTTGGTCCACCGGAATTCTTTTCGGTTTACTTGCTCACCTTCTGTAGCTTCGTGGGCATGAATAAAGGTTCGCCGTTTAAAACGATTTCTGCCATGATGCTGGGCTTCGCCTTAGCTACTGTCGGTATGGATACGGTTACCGGTCAACTGCGTTTAACTTTTGGTAATCCAGAATTAATGCGCGGTTTTGACTTCTTGATCGCCGTGATCGGCTTGTTTGGTATTGGCGAAATTCTTCTATCAATGGAAGAGGGACTTGCATTCCAAGGTGCTGCTGCCAAGATCCGCGGTAAGGTTGTCCTTGAGACATGGAAGCAATTACCGAAATACTGGGCTACTTCATTACGTAGCTGCTTAATCGGCTGCTGGATGGGTATTACTCCTGGCGGCGCTACTCCTGCCTCATTTATGGCTTATGGAGTTGCTAAGCGCGTATCCAAGGACGGTGATAAGTTTGGTACCGGCAAAATGGAAGGTATTGTTGCTCCAGAAACTGCGGCCCATGCTGCAGGTACGGCAGCACTTCTCCCAATGTTATCTCTGGGTATTCCAGGTTCACCAACAGCAGCAGTATTGCTTGGTGGTCTCTTGATCTGGGGCTTACAGCCTGGGCCATTGCTTTTCGTTGAGAAGCCAGACTTTGTTTGGGGCTTGATCGCCAGTATGTACTTGGGTAACTTGGCTGGCTTGTTCGTTGTTTTAACTTGCGTACCATTGTTTGCCTCTATCTTGAGAATTCCATTCTCAATCATTGCGCCAGTCATTATTGTGATTTGTGCGGTTGGTGCATACACTGTTCACAATGCCATGTTTGATGTTTGGTTGATGATGGGCTTCGGTGTTCTAGGCTATGTCTTCAAAAAACTCGACTACCCAATGGCACCCATGGTATTAGCCTTGGTATTGGGCGACCGTGCAGAAGATTCTTTCCGACAATCCATGCTGTTCTCACAGGGAAGCTTAGATATTTTCTTCTCTAACTACTTGGTGGGCGGCATTACTTCTCTAGCCTTGTTACTGCTCTTCTGGCCATTAATTGGCAAGGTGATTGGCAAGAAAAAGTCTGCTGCGGCATAAAGCTTGGCTGGTCAGAAGCCAGGCTGATCTCATTAAAAAGGGGCGCAAGCCCCTTTTCACATTGCTAAGCTCAAAAATCAGTTGGTTGTTTGGAGGGTTAATCTGAATGCTATATGACCTTTAATAGCGCTGGATAGGACCAGGCAACATTTTTTTGTAAGTTGAGGTCAAATTATAATTATGCGAACTTGGTTAATGAAAAGAAATTGTTCCTTCTCGCCTAAACAGGTGGGGCTTTTCTATTTATCAATTGTCAGTTTTTCTCTGCTGGTGGCAGGTTATTTCTTGTTCATTGGTGTTTGGATGATCATCATCTTTACTTCGATTGAAATTCTGGCTCTAACGATAGCTTTGTATGTTTATACAAGACATGCCTTAGATTACGAAAAAATAACGATTGTTGGTAAGCAGCTCTTTGTAGAAAGAAGTTGGGGTGGAAAGATTCAGATTGATGAGTTAAATACTCTTTGGACAAAGTTGCATCGCAGTGGCACTGGAAGGCCGTCTTTAACTCTCAAGAGTTCGACCAAAGAGATACCCATTGGTTTTTTTGTGGTGATGAATGAGCAAGAGCAGTTTGAAAAAGATCTCGAGAAATATCTCGGGGTTTAAGGTTAACTAAAAGGGGTATATATGAAACGTAATACATTGGCTTTATTAGTAGTAGCTTTGGGCTTTGGTTTTTCAGTGCAAGCGCAAGAGGTAAAAGTGGGCTCAATCAAGGTTGACCATGCTTATATCCGCGCCACCGTTCCTGGTCAGCAAGTAGCCGGTGGCTTTATGAAGATTGAAAATAAAGGCATCGCTGATCAATTGCTATCTGCAAGCTCGCCTGCTGCTGGTGAAGTGCAATTACATGAAATGGCCATGGAAGGCAGTGTGATGAAGATGCGTCAGGTAAAAGACATTCCTGTGCCAGCTGGTGGTTCTGTTGAATTAAAGCCAGGCGGCTTACATCTCATGCTCATGAATATCAAGGCTCCATTAGCTGCTGGTGAATCTGTTCCGGTGAAACTCAAGTTTGCCAAGGCTGGCGAAGTAGAGGTAAAGATGCCAGTCAATGCCATGGGTCAAGCTGGTGGAGCAATGAAGCACTAACTAAATACTAAGTAAGCACTCAGTATTTAGTTTTTTATTTGAAGTAAAAAAAGCCCCTGGTTTTATTCAGGGGCTTTTGTTTTGTCACTCTACTGATTACGTTAAATCTAAATCCAAATCAGTTACCGCTCCTTTGCTTGCGCTACTTGCAGTGCTCGCGTATTTAGCCAGCAGGCCGCGGGTATAGCGTGGCTTAGGCTGTTTCCAAGCAGCTCTGCGCTTGGCAATTTCTTCATCGTTGACGTTGAGCTGGATGAGGAGCTTATGCGCATCGATAGTGACTGAGTCGCCTTCATTGATTAGGGCAATCGTACCGCCAACGTAGGCTTCAGGAGCAACGTGACCAACCACCATGCCCCAGGTCCCACCAGAGAAGCGCCCGTCGGTGATGAGGCCTACAGACTCACCTAGACCTTGGCCAACGAGAGCTGAGGTAGGGGAGAGCATCTCACGCATACCAGGGCCGCCTTTAGGACCTTCATAGCGAATGATGACAACATCGCCATCTTTGATCTTTTGGGCCATGATGGCTGCCATAGCATCATCTTCAGAATCAAATACACGGGCTGGGCCAGTGATCGATGGATTTTTGAGGCCGGTGATTTTGGCAACACAACCCTCTGGGGAGATATTGCCTTTCAGAATCGCTAAATGACCTTGCTTATACAAAGGATTATCTAAAGTGCGAATCACCTTTTGATCTGCGCGTGGCACAGGAGGAATATCTTTCAGTACTTCTGCAATCGTTTTGCCAGTAATCGTCATGCAATCACCATGGAGTAAACCACCATCCAAAAGGATTTTCATGACTTGTGGAATGCCGCCAGCTTGATGTAAGTCAGTGGCCAAATAAGTACCAGAGGGTTTCATATCCACAATGACTGGAACACGCTTGCGAATGCGTTCAAAGTCATCAATCGTCCAGTCGATTTCAGCAGCGCTAGTAATGGCCAAGAAATGCAATACTGCATTAGTGGAGCCACCTACTGCCATGATGACGCTGACTGCATTCTCAATCGATTTTTTAGTGATGATGTCGCGTGGGCGTAAGTTATTTTTGATTGCCTCAACCAACACACGAGCAGACTCGGCAGCACTTACTACTTTCTCCTCATCCACGTTAGCCATGGTTGAGGAGTAGGGTAGACTCATGCCCAGGGCCTCAAAAGATGAGCTCATGGTGTTTGCTGTATACATGCCGCCACAGGAACCACTACCTGGACAAGCATTCTCTTCAACGCCTTTTAAATCTTCTGCGCTTAATCTGCCGGAAGTAAATTCACCAACCGCTTCGAAGGCGGAAACAATATTGAGTTCTTTGCCTTTGTAATGGCCCGGCTTAATCGTGCCACCATAAACATAGATCGCTGGAACATTGGTGCGGGCAATCGCCATCATGCCGCCTGGCATATTCTTGTCGCAACCACCAATGACAACTACGCCATCTTGCCAGAGGCCGTTGACGCACACTTCAATACTGTCAGCAATCACTTCACGTGAGACGAGGGAGTATTTCATACCCTCAGTACCCATACCAATACCATCAGAAACAGTAGGGGTGCCAAAAACCTGAGCCTTTGCACCTGCTTCTTCTAGAGCATTCACTGCAGCATCTGCTAATTTCTGTAATCCACTATTGCAGGGCGTGATAGTCGAATGCCCATTGGCAACGCCAACCATTGGCTTTGAGAAATCATTTTCCTTGTAGCCCATGGCGTAATACATCGAGCGGTTGGGTGCGCGGGCGACTCCCTCGGTGACCATGCGTGAGCGTTCATTAAGGCGTTTCATGCTTTATTACTCCAGAAAAGGTTGGTGTCGAAAGGCTCTATTGTGCCGTGAGAACTGCTCGGCGGCTAAGCATCCTATTTGTCGCTGTGAAGGGGTCAATATATTGCAACGCAATAAGAAATAATGAATAAATTCAGAGAGGTAGGCAGTAATTATTAGCCATGAAGCTAATAGCTTGATGTAACTTACTACTGTAAATTAGATGAATCATTACTTTTCCCTTTAAATTCAATGACTAAAGTGGGTCATATCTTCTTAATTGATGATGACGAATCGATGCGTATCTCGCTTGCGAGAATGCTTGGTGAGTTAGGGTATTTGGTAGAGGATTACGCCTCAGCCAGTATTTTTCTAGAAAAGTCTGTCCCGGTATCGCCAGCAGTCATTCTCTTGGATATGCAGATGCCAGATATGACGGGCTTAGATCTGCAAGAGCAATTGCTCAAATTGGGCCGTAAGACCCCGATTATCTTTGTCAGCGGCCAAAGTCACCCCCATCAAATTGTTTCAGGCCTGAAGAAAGGGGCGGTCGATTTCCTATTTAAACCCTTCAATTTAGAAGAATTGCTCAAGGCCGTAGCTGACGCGGTTGATTTTGACAGGCGCCAGTTAAAGCGCATCTCGCAAGATGTGGAAACTAGAAGGGATTACGTTAGCCTAACGCCAAGAGAGCGTGAAGTCTGTGGTTGGTTGGTTAAGGGGCTCCTTAATAAAGATATTGCTATCAAATTAGGGACCACTGATGCCACCATTAAAGTTCATAAAGCTAGGGTAATGTATAAGATGCATGCAGATTCACTGCAAAGCTTGGTGAAGAAGTTTCTAGAGTCCGATTTGGGGAGCCACCCTTTAAACAATTAGCTTTACGGCTAATTACTGCTGCACCATTTTGGGGTTAGTATCATTTTTATTACTTTTATAAAAGATAGACAGTTTATTGTGGATAAGCTATCAACGCTAGGAGAGATTCGCAAAGAAGCTTTTACTAAGGCTAGGGAAAGTCTTGGCTTAAGCACGAAAGATTTATCGGGTATGGCTTGCCTCTCAGTGCGCCAAATAGAGCAAATTGAAAATGGGGGGATGACCTCCTTCTATGGTCCTCATATCAAATTTGTCGCCGCAAAAAAAGTTGCGGCCCTACTCAAATTAAAAGAAGAGGATGCTTTTGATTTTGGTAAGAATGCCCCGCCAGAAAAAATAGTAGAGCCTGTTGCTGAAGAAATAGAAAAAGTAGGCATCGTAGAAAAAACACCGTCACCAAAAGAACAATCTAAACCACAGCATGTAGACGAGACACCCAAAGCTATCATCAAAAGTCCCGAGCCAGCAATACCCTATCAAGCTAGTAAAGCAGTGGCCCAAAGTAATCCTCAAAAGAGACTCATTATTTTATTAGGCGTTGCTGCAGCACTTGCGTTTGCAATAGTGAATCTGCGTCCTCTGTTTTTCCCTGAGCCGCCTAAACAAGAGATTGTGTTGGTGGAAGCGGCCCAAGAGGCTCCTCCAGTTAGTGCCGCTGTAGAAGAGAAGTCGGCCGTACCAGCACCAATAATAGCCCCAAGCCCATTAGTAGCGGCTGCTGTGCCTGCTGCGATAATTTCTACAGAGTGCCCAGCAGTGGATGCATCGGCAGTGACTTATAAGCCTGATGCCCCTAAAAAGTCTGGCGATATGGTTTATGTGCAAGTAAAGATGGCGCAAACCGTTTGCGTGATTGATGCTTCAGGTAAGAGCCAAAGTAAAACTTTGGAGCCTGGGGCAGGGGTAAGCATTTATGGCAAGCCACCTTTTAAAGTGCTCACATTAGGCCTAAATCAAGTGGACTTATATTTCCAGGGCACTAAGGTGCGTGCAGGCGCTGCGAGCAAGACGGTTATTTTGGAGGCTGCTGAAGTAAGTCAGCCAGTAGCTTCAACAGATTCTCAGTTGCGCTGAGAATCTGCTTTGGTTTAGGCAGTGATTAAACTGCAGCTTCGTCAGTTTCGCCGGTGCGAATACGAATCACTTGCTCAACAGCAGTAACAAAAATCTTTCCGTCACCAATTTTTCCAGTGTGTGCGGCTTTGGTAATGGCTTCAAGTGCAGCCTCAACGCGATCGCCTGGAACAACGGCTTCGACTTTGACCTTAGGCAAGAAGTCAACAACGTACTCAGCCCCACGATAGAGTTCTGTATGACCTTTTTGGCGACCAAAGCCTTTGACTTCGGTCACGGTAAGGCCAGTAACACCCACTTCTGCTAAAGCTTCACGAACTTCGTCAAGTTTGAACGGTTTAATGATTGATGTAATTAATTTCATGTGTTCCCCCTAATGCAGTAATCATACCTAGAACTCAAATATAACGCTAAAAACAAGCGCCCCAATTGATTTTTAGGCTCTAAATTGTGAGGTAATGGGGTAGCGCCAGTCGCGACCAAAAGCACGGGTAGTTACGCGAACTCCAGGCGGCGCTTGGCGACGCTTGTATTCATTTAATTTGATCAGGCGGGTAACCTTCTCTACGCTCTCAGGATCAAAGCCAGCGGCAATGATTTGGGCGATGGATTGGTTCTGTTCCATGTAGCGTTCTACGATAGCGTCTAAGACTTCATAAGAAGGCAGACTGTCCTGATCGGTTTGGTCAGGGCGCAATTCGGCTGAAGGGGCGCGTGTCAAAATACGTGCGGGTATGACAGGTTTAATCTTATTGCGGTAGTCGCAGAGTCGATACACCAAAGTCTTGGCAATATCTTTAATGACTGCAAAGCCACCAGCCATGTCACCATACAGAGTGCAATAGCCAACAGCCATCTCACTCTTATTGCCGGTTGTCAAAACCAGACGTCCGGTTTTATTAGAAAGAGCCATGAGCAGGGTGCCACGGACGCGAGCCTGAATATTCTCTTCAGTGGCATCTATCTTCAAGCCTTTGAACTGATCTGCTAAAGAGGCTTCGAGAGCATCTACTGGGCCGCTAATGGGGATCTCGTCATATTGCACACCCAGATTCTTGGCTAGTTCACTGGCATCAATCCAGGAGATGTCTGCTGTATAGCGCGAAGCCATCATCACGGCGCGCACTTTATCAGCGCCTAAAGCATCAACGGCAATGGCCAACACTAAAGCAGAATCTACGCCACCCGATAGACCAATGATGACCCCTGGAAAATGATTTTTAGTAACGTAGTCACGGACACCAAGAACAAGTGCTTGATAGGCTTGAGCCTCAACACTTTGGGGCGGGCTAATGAGCCCCTTTTCTAATTGACCGGAGGGGTTGATGTCAACAATGCCTAAGCCAGATTCAAACTGGGGCATCGCCATAACAACATCGCCTTGACCATTTAATGCAAATGATCCGCCATCAAAGACTAATTCATCTTGACCGCCAACAGCATTGACATAGATCAAAGGCATCTTGGTTTGCGCAATATGTTCGCGTAGCACATCAATCCGCAAGGCCTCTTTTTTTAGGTGATAGGGCGATGCATTGGGAACCAGTAAAACTTGAGCCCCTGTAGCATGGGCTTGTTTGGCGGGGCCAGCATGCCATGCATCTTCACACAGAATCACGCCGTACCGAATACCTTCGCATTCAAATACGCACGCCTCTTTGCCAGGAATAAAGTAACGCACTTCATCGAATACTTCATGGTTCGGCAATTCTTGCTTGGCATAGCCTGCGATCACTTTGCCATTTTGTAAAACGGAGGCATAGTTTTGTAGACCAGCTAATGTATTTCTGGGATGCCCTACAACTACAGTGAGACCTGAATATTGGGCGAGCTCTTTCATTAAGAGATCAAGCTCTTGCTTTGCCGCTTCTATGAAAGCAGGGCGAAGTAATAAATCTTCTGGGGGATAGCCAGTGAGCGCAAGCTCTGGAGTTACTACAAGTTTGGCACCTTGCTTAAAGGCATCTTGAGCAGCCTTGTGAATGAGTTGCGCGTTCCCAGCCAAATCCCCCAGCATCGGGTTCATTTGGACTAGGGCAATTTTTTGTGCGCTCACCTCGAATGACAAAGCCTTTTAAATTAAGCGTGCTCTTTGTTGTAGCGTTCGATGCCTTCAAGAATTTCTGTATGCGCATCTGCAACACCACCCCAACCTTTTACCTTAACCCATTTACCTGGCTCGAGATCTTTATAGTGCTCGAAGAAGTGTTGGATTTGATTGAGACGTAATGGATTGATATCCGCTGGCTTTTGCCAGTGAGTGTAGATCGGCAAAATTTTGTCTTCTGGAACGGCCAATAATTTGGCATCTTGCCCGCCTTCATCTTCCATTTGTAAGACCCCCAGTGCGCGACAGCTTACAACCACGCCTGGAATGAGTGGGAATGGGGTAATGACAAGTACGTCAACAGGGTCACCGTCACCAGCAATAGTTTTATTGATATAGCCATAGTTACATGGATAGTGCATCGCAGTACCCATAAAGCGGTCTACGAAAATCGCGCCACTTTCCTTGTCAACTTCATACTTAATTGGATCCGCATTCATAGGGATTTCAATAATGACGTTAAAGCTTTCAGGTATCTTTTTTCCCGGCCTGACGTTGTCCAAACTCATAAAAACTCCAATTGGTGATTAGTAAATACCCTGATATTAGCAAATAGGCTCAGGGGTGATTCTGATACATACTGTTACAGCTTTAGAGCGCTAGTTTAAAGCTTTAAAAAACTGGGCTGATTTAAGCGCGAGTTATATAAAACAATCGGATCAACTTTAGGGAGTTCAAGCATGAGTAATCTCAATTTAGGCTTGTATTTTGCCTTGGCATGCGGTGTCCTGGCCGTGATTTACGGTTTTGTGATGCGCAGCTGGATTTTGAAGCAAAGCACGGGCAACGCCAAAATGCAGGAGATTGCAGAAGCAATTCAGCAGGGCGCTGCCGCTTATTTATCACGTCAATATAAAACGATTGGTGTCGTTGGGGTGATTCTCACCATCCTGATGGCACTCTTCTTAGACTTTGCAACCGCGATCGGTTTTGTGGTCGGCGCAGTACTGTCTGGAGCATGCGGCTTTATTGGTATGAATATTTCAGTTCGCGCCAACGTGCGCACAGCGCAAGCGGCTACCGTAGGTATGAACGAAGCACTTAATGTGGCATTTAAAGGTGGCGCAATTACCGGCATGCTGGTGGTTGGTCTTGGCCTCTTGGGTGTTGGCTTGTTCTTTATGTTCCTCGTATCGATCGGCGCAGGACAGGATCTCTCTTCTGTGTTGCATCCACTGATTGGTTTGGCATTTGGTTCATCATTGATTTCGATCTTCGCCCGTCTAGGTGGCGGCATCTTCACCAAAGGTGCAGACGTTGGTGCTGACTTAGTGGGCAAGGTAGAAGCCGGCATTCCGGAAGATGATCCACGTAATCCAGCGGTGATTGCCGATAACGTCGGAGATAACGTTGGTGACTGCGCGGGTATGGCAGCAGACCTCTTTGAAACTTATGCAGTAACACTGATCGCAACAATGGTGCTTGGTTCCTTGATGGTTACTGGTGCCCCAGTAGCAGCCATTATTTACCCATTGGTTTTGGGTGGTGTCTCTATCATTGCTTCTATCATCGGCTGTTCTTTTGTAAAAGCAACGCCTGGTATGAAGAACGTGATGCCAGCTTTATATAAGGGCTTAATCATTGCAGGTGGTTTGTCATTAGTAGCGTTCTACTTTGTGACGAACTTCATCATGCCGGATGATGCTTTGGGTATTCCTGGTAGCCAGTGGCGCTTATTTGGCTCTACAGTAGTAGGTCTGCTACTGACAGCAGGTTTGGTTTGGATCACTGAGTACTACACCGGCACTCAATTTAAGCCAGTGCAGCATATTGCTGAGGCTTCTACTAAAGGTCACGGCACTAACATCATTGCAGGCTTAGGTATCTCTATGAAGTCCACTGCATATCCAGTGCTCTTTGTGTGCGCAGCAATTTTCGCAGCTTACTGGTTAGCGGGTTTGTACGGTATTGCGATTGCAGCGACCGCCATGTTGTCCATGGCAGGAATTGTGGTTGCTCTGGATGCATACGGCCCGATTACTGATAACGCAGGTGGTATTGCTGAGATGGCAGGTTTGCCACAAGCAGTTCGCGATATTACTGATCCATTGGATGCTGTTGGTAACACCACTAAAGCAGTGACCAAAGGATATGCCATCGGCTCTGCTGGTTTAGCCTCGCTAGTATTGTTCGCCGACTACACCCATGCCCTAGAGGGTATTGGCCAACAAGTCTCCTTTGACCTGTCTAACCATATGGTGATCATTGGCCTGTTTATTGGCGGCATGATTCCTTACTTGTTTGGCGCGATGGCAATGGAAGCGGTGGGTCGTTGTGCTGGCGCTGTAGTAGAAGAGGTGCGTCGTCAGTTCCGTGACATCCCCGGAATTATGGAGGGTACTGCCAAGCCTGAGTACGGTAAGGCAGTAGACATGCTCACTTCTGCAGCGATTAAAGAAATGATTATTCCTTCTCTATTACCAGTGGTTGCGCCGATCGTAGTGGGTCTCTTGTTAGGGCCTGCTGCATTGGGCGGCTTACTCATGGGTACGATTGTGACCGGCTTATTTGTGGCGATCTCAATGTGTACTGGCGGTGGTGCTTGGGATAACGCCAAGAAATATATCGAAGAAGGTAACTTCGGCGGTAAAGGTTCTGAGGCACATAAAGCAGCAGTGACTGGTGACACTGTAGGCGATCCCTACAAAGACACTGCTGGTCCTGCAGTGAACCCGCTCATCAAGATCATTAACATCGTGGCATTGCTCATCGTGCCATTGTTACCAGTGATGAGTCGCTAAGAAACAGCATCAAAGCAACAAACAAAAAAGCCTAGCAATGCTAGGCTTTTTTTATTACTCATTCAGTTAACGCTTAATCCAAAGTTTCCAAATAACGCTGCGCATCTAATGCAGCCATACAGCCTGTGCCAGCACTAGTGATCGCTTGACGATAGATGTGGTCTTGCACGTCGCCCGCAGCAAAAACGCCAGGAATATTGGTAGCAGTAGCATTACCCTCTAAGCCCGAGTGCGTTTTGATGTAGCCATTGTTCATATCTAGCTGACCAATAAAGAGTTCGGTATTGGGTTTGTGGCCAATCGCAATAAAGGCGCCAGTCACGGGGATATCTTCCGTGCCGCCATCTTGTTTCTTGATGCGTACACCAGTCACCCCTTTTTCATCACCCAGAACTTCATCTAGTGTTGCATTGAGCTTGAGTTCTACTTTACCTTCGGCAACTTTGGCCATGAGGCGATCATTCAAGATGGGTTCTGCACGGAATTTATCACGACGATGAATCACAGTAACCTTCTTCGCAATGCCAGTAAGGTAGAGCGCTTCTTCAACCGCAGTATTACCACCGCCTACTACGCAGACATCTTGATTGCGATAAAAGAAACCATCGCAAGTTGCGCAACCAGAAACACCGCGACCCATAAATGCTTCTTCACTTGGTAAGCCAATGTATTGGGCAGAAGCGCCAGTAGAAATAATGAGGGCATCACAGGTATAAGTTCCAGAGTCACCAACCAAGCGAATTGGCTTCTCTGTGAGCGCTGCTGTATGAATATGGTCAAAAATGATCTCGGTATTAAAGCGCTCAGCATGCTTCAAAAAGCGGTCCATCAGCTCTGGTCCTTGAACCCCATCGGCATCTGCTGGCCAGTTTTCGACATCTGTAGTGGTCATTAATTGACCGCCTTGGGCAAGGCCAGTAATGAGGGTAGGCTTTAAATTGGCTCGGGCAGCATAGACAGCAGCTGTATAGCCAGCAGGGCCAGATCCGAGGATAAGAACTTTGGAGTGTTTTAGGGTATTTGTAGTCATAAGCAAATTATAGGTTTGCTTGTTTACAATCGGTGGAACATGGCAAGAACCGTATATCCGAAGTCAAAGGCTCCAATGAGCCCCCAGCCCCCAAAGATGGATGGGCAGGGTAGGATGCCCCGCCTTCTCCTAGAGGCGCGCTGGTTCATCTCCCTAGGCCTATGTCTGGGTTTATTTGCCATTTTGCTGACTTATTCCAAGGCTGATCCAGCCTGGTCTCACGCCAGTTTTGAGGCTCCCAGAAACCTCGGTGGTCGTTTTGGGGCTTATTTAGCCGACCTGATGCTCTATATTTTTGGCATTTCTGCCTTTTGGTGGGTTGCCCTCTTTGGTCGCCGTGTTCTCAATGGCTGGCGTGAGCTCTGGAGCATCCCGCTTCCACCCGATCCTGATGCCAAGCCTGAATCCCTCGTGGTTCGCTGGTTGGGCTTTGGACTGACCTTGGCTTGCAGCATGGGTCTTGAGTCGATTCGCATGCATTCCTTGTCCTGGCAGCTTCCAAGACCTCCTGGAGGGATCTTGGGTGAGTTGATTGGCGATCCCATGCAGATGTCGCTTGGCTTTACTGGGGCAACTTTGGTTCTCCTTTTTGGCTTGTCAGCTGGCTTATCCCTGTTTTTGCATTTCTCTTGGTTAGATATTGCTGAAAAAGTAGGACGTTTTCTGGAAGTGACTTATGACCGTATTTTGGAGCGTCGCGATAGTGAAGAAGATCGCAAGCTAGGCGAAGCTGCTGCGGAAGAGCGTGAAGAATTCGTAGAAGAATTCCGCGGTCGTGTGGAAGTAGCAGCGCCCGTACAAATTGTCCGTGCGCCAATAGAAATTCCAAAAAGTGCCCGAGTTGAGCGTGAGAAACAACAACCATTGTTTGTGGATATCCCTGACTCTGAATTACCACCACTGGCACTGTTAGATCCCGTACCGGAAGCAAAGGAAACTATTTCTGCAGATGTATTGGAATTTACTTCCCGTTTGATCGAGCGCAAGTTAGCTGAATTTAATGTTCAGGTAACTGTCATTGCTGCGTACCCTGGCCCAGTGGTGACGCGTTATGAGATTGATCCAGCGATTGGGGTGAAGGGTAGTCAGATTGTCAATCTCTCACGTGATCTGGCACGTTCGCTAGGCGTTGTCAGTATGCGCGTCGTAGAAACCATTCCAGGCAAAACTTGCATGGCTTTGGAATTACCAAACCCTACTCGCCAATCCGTTTATCTCTCTGAGATTCTGACCTCGCAGGTTTATAACGACAATCATTCATTGTTAACTCTTGCTTTAGGTAAAGATATCTCGGGTAGCCCAATGGTGGCTGACCTTGCGAAGATGCCGCACTGCTTAGTTGCTGGTACTACTGGTGCTGGTAAGTCGGTTGGTATTAATGCCATGATTTTGTCACTACTCTTTAAAGCTAAGCCGGATGAAGTACGTCTGATCATGATTGATCCAAAGATGCTCGAGATGGCAATTTACGACAAGATTCCCCATTTGCTTTGCCCAGTAGTGACAGATATGAAGCAGGCTTATAACGCTCTCAATTGGGCGGTGAATGAGATGGAGCGTCGCTACAAACTCATGAGTAAGTTTGGTGTGCGTAACCTGGCTGGCTTTAATAAAAAGATTTTGGAAGCTGAGGAGAAGGGCGAGAAACTCACCAATCCATTTAGCTTAACTCCAGATGATCCTGAGCCAATCTACAAAGCACCAGTCATTGTTGTGATCATCGATGAGTTAGCTGACTTAATGATGGTCTCCGGCAAGAAGATTGAAGAGTTGATTGCGCGTATTGCACAGAAGGCTCGTGCTGCTGGTATTCATCTGGTGTTGGCAACACAACGCCCAAGTGTGGATGTGATTACCGGATTAATTAAAGCCAACGTACCAACTCGGATTTCATTCCAGGTCAGCAGCAAAATTGATAGTCGTACGATTTTGGATCAGCAGGGCGCGGAAGCGCTCCTCGGTATGGGTGACATGCTCTATATGGCCCCAGGCACTGGCTTACCAGTGCGTGTGCATGGAGCATTCGTATCGGATGATGAAGTGCATCGTGTGGTGGAGTGGCTCAAAGAGAAGGGCGAAGCCAACTATATCGATGGTGTACTCGAAGGTGCTGACGAGTCTAATATCGACGCTCTAACAGGTGAAGGTGGTGGTGAAGCGGATCCACTGTATGACCAAGCCGTAGCCATCGTTCTCGAAAACAAGCGCCCATCCATCTCTTTAGTGCAACGTCACTTGCGTATTGGCTATAACCGCGCAGCACGCCTTTTAGAAGATATGGAAAAAGCAGGACTGGTATCGAAGATGGGCAATGGCGGTAATCGCGAGATCTTGCATCGTCCTTCAGAATAAGGCAGTCATTTTGCAAAGATTCTTATCTGCAGTAATTCTTGGGACAGTTTTTCTGTTTTCAAATATAGCCAACGCTCAAAGCGAGAGTGGTGCCGATCAATTGCGTCAGTTTGTCCGTAACTCTAAAACTGCTGAAGGTGATTTTGTACAACAACAATTGCGCGCTCCTAAGGCCAATGAGCCGCAAGATAAAGGTTTAAAGGTGGTACGTCAGACGCAAGGTCGCTTTGTATTTCAGCGTCCAGGTCGATTTATCTGGGACATCCAAAAGCCATATGAGCAAAAACTGATTGCCGATGGAAAGCATCTGACTTTGTGGGATAAGGATTTAAATCAAGCCACTATACGTCCTGCAGGGCAATCATTGGCTGCCACACCAGCGGCAATTCTGTTTGGCGAAAGTTCCTTAGATCAGCATTTTGATTTGGTAGAAGGCGAAGAGCGCTTGGGTATGAAGTGGGTTGGTCTATCTCCCAAGAGAGATCCTAATGCCAAGAGTGGCAATGATCTTCCATACACCAAGATCTCGATCGGGATGGCTAATGGCTTACCCAAAGCCCTGGAATTGATTGATGGCCTAGGAAGTGTGGTGCTAGTGACCTTAGATAAAATCCAGTTGAATGTGAATTTACCGGCAAATCGCTTCACTTTTACACCACCAGCCGGCGCTGAGGTCTTACGCTTAAACTAGAGCCACAATATTAATTAAGCACCAAACAAACCAAACAGAGCAATATATGATTGATCCGCAATTACTCCGTAAAGATATCGCCGCTGTTGCAGCGCGCCTAGCCACTCGTAAATTTCAACTCGATGTTGAGAAATTCAACACCCTAGAGTCTGAACGTAAATCTTTACAAACCCGCACTGAAGAATTACAAGCCACACGTAACCAATTGGCCAAAGCTATTGGTATGAAAAAAGGTAAGGGCGAGGATGCCTCTGCGGAGATGGCAGAAGCAGGTCAGATCAACGTCGATATGGAAGCTGGTGCAGCCCGACTAGCCATTCTGCAAGCGGAGATATCTGATTTCTTAATGGGGATTCCCAATCTTCCAGATGAGTCTGTGCCAACTGGTAAGGACGAAACAGAAAATAAAGAAATCAAGCGTTGGGGTACAGAACCTAATTTTGATTTTGAGATCAAGGACCATGTGGATCTTGGCGGCCCATTGGGTTTGGACTTTGAAGTAGCGGCGAAGATCAGTGGCTCACGCTTTGTGGTACTCAAAGGACCGATTGCGAGACTGCATCGTGCTCTTGCACAGTTCATGATCGATACTCACGCAACACATCATGGTTATCAAGAAGTGTATGCACCTTATATGGTGAATGCTGCTTCCATGCGCGGTACTGGACAGTTACCGAAGTTTGAAGAAGACCTCTTTAAAGTTCCGCGCCAGATGGGTGGCGAAGACGAGGGTGGAGAATCAAAAACAGAAAACTTCTACCTGATTCCAACTGCAGAGGTGCCCGTAACCAACTTGGTAAGAGACGAAATCGTCAACGCAGATAATCTGCCCATGAAATACGTTGCGCATACGCCATGCTTCCGCTCTGAGGCTGGTAGCTATGGTCGTGATGTGCGGGGAATGATTCGCCAGCACCAGTTCGACAAAGTCGAGTTAGTGCAAATCACCAAACCAGAAGACTCTATGCAAGCATTAGAGGATTTAACAGGGCATGCAGAGACAATTCTGGAGTTACTCGAGCTCCCTTACAGAAAAGTATTGCTGTGCACCGGCGATATGGGATTTGGCAGCACCAAGACTTATGACTTAGAAGTATGGGTGCCATCTCAAAAAGCGTATCGGGAGATTAGCTCTTGCTCAAGTATGGGAGACTTCCAAGCAAGACGGATGCAAGCGAGATTTAAGGCGGGCCAAGGCAAACCAGAGTTGGTACACACCTTAAATGGCTCAGGTCTTGCAGTGGGCAGAGCATTAGTAGCTCTGATTGAGAACAAGCAACAAGTCGATGGCAGTGTTGCTATACCAAAAGCACTGCAACCTTATTTGGGTGGCTTAGAAATCTTAAGACCGAATTACCTAAATAATTAGGGTTTTTAGCTTCAATCGAGCTGCATTGTCTTCCAGTACTTTATCTAGTGTTACAAGCATTTTTGCTTTAAAAAACTTGGCAGCTGCTAGATGTAGTGCATCTCCTGCACGCAATTTAAATGAACTGTCTAAAACTAATAAGCCGGCAGAATAAAACACCTTACTATCAATCGGCAGTAATTCAAGATCATTGCCGCAAATAGTCTCAAATAGCTTCCAGGCGTTTCTACTCTCTTTCGAGGTAATCTGACCCGTTCTCTCCTTAATGCCTAGAGCGCTTGCAAATTCTGTAAAAGTCCAGTTGGACGAAATTAATTTTGATTTTTTAACGCTTCCGTACCATTTAAGAATGGCATTACTTTTTACTTCTTGAGTGCACAGTCCCACTAAAACGCATGAATCAAGATAAATCATTAATATGGACCCTCTGCTCGGACCTCATCCATTACTGATGTGCCCATTTTCATGGAGCCTCTTACTTTCTTAATAAGCTCAGCAATTTCCTTGCGGTCCAGCTTTTGAGGTTTGATGACAAGCGCTCCCTCGCTAGTCAATGTGGCCTCAACTCGGTCACCATCTTTTAGCTTGATTTCTTTGATGAATGAAGCTGGAATACGAAGTGCCAGGCTATTGCCCCATTTTGAAATTTGGATATTCATGTCGTAGTCCTTATATAGATATACATTAATGTATATCTATATTAAAGGAGCAAATCCATTTTTACCAGTCAATATTTAAGTCAACATCGGCCGTATGGCTTTATATATCGATAGCTATAATGATCCCTCGGTTCGGAGAGGTGGCAGAGTGGTCGAATGTACCTGACTCGAAATCAGGCGTACTGTCAAAGGTACCGAGGGTTCGAATCCCTCCCTCTCCGCCAAGTCAATAGGTATTGCAAGGGTTTTCGAAGGTACAAAAGACTCTAAGTATCAGAGCATCAATCATCTATTGATTTAGTCTAGTTCAATAGATTTTGTATAAAGCGATCCTTGAACTTGAGAATTGCAAATAATATAGTTTCTTGGCCGACTAACCAAAACTGAGGGACCATTGATAGAGGGTAATCAGAAGGGGTAGTCAGTTACAAAGGGATGCGTAGATGCACCGCAAGAATGGATGATCCGCTTGAATGCAGTTGAGGTAATGCAATTGCACAAACCCATTCATAACAAAATTCTGGAAATACCATGGGCATCACTGTCCAGTTGTTGTAGCCTGTTATCCCCCCGATTCCAATACCCAAATCCCATCCATCTTGGCGAAAGTAGGAGTAGCGTCCATAGGCATAGGCACTGCCACGATAATCACTGTTGTAATACCATCCCCCGGCGATATTCCAATTTTCAGAAACTGCTTTCTCGATGCCAAGACCTGGATTAAATCCATTGTTTCCTGATTTTGAATGAAGGCTAGCTCCATTGACCTGAACATAGGTTTCCTGCGCGTATCCAATAAGGCTTTGCAATACTAGTGCAACAAAGACTGTTAATTTGATCAATTGTTTCTCAGTAGATCTTTTCATATCCACTCCTTTGTGCGCTCAACCTAATTTAGGAGGCTAAGATTCAATGTAATCCTTGCCAGTGAATTGGTATGTACGCTATCGAGCAAACAGAATATTTGCGCAATTTAATGCAGCTATTTGGCTAGGTCGTAGGAGTCTTAGATGGCATCTTAAATCGTAACGGCTCATTTTCGACTAACAATATTTTTCTGTAGGGTGTTTAAAAAAGATATGCTTGTGTCTTGATTTAGTCGACCTTCAATCTATGGACTCAGAATTAAAGGTCAATGGATTTATTTGCTGTTGACAATACTGCCTGACCAAACAGTGGAAAAATTAAAAGTCCATTAAATGAACTGACCCGCACAAGCAAGACTAAAGAATGCTCAACGTTCAGGTGAGATCAAAGCACGGGAGTAAGGATTGGTTGATCCATCGCTCTCCTGATCCACCAAAACTAATCAATATTTTTCATCAAGAGTTTATTGGCTGTGGCTGCGTAATCATTCATTGTCTTCGCAAGCTTAGCGGTCGGACGAACATACTTGATCCGCTTATCAGACTCATCTAAATAGTGCTCAATCCAGCCGTCATTGACAAACCTGAGATAGTGTCCACGTACAGCTGTATAGGAGTGAGGGACTGAGGCAAAGAGTTCCTTGATTGAGATATTATTTTTGGCGTAGTTATTAATAGCTAAGACAAGAATTAAATCGTAGGCAATCAAAGAATTTTCTATTGGGAGGTGATCTTTGGTCCAGGCACGCAAGGCAAAAATGCTGTCGATCATTAACTCATGAGTTTTACTAAACATCATCTCAATTTATCAGCTATATAGCTCAATAGATAGCTAAACAGACATCTTAAAAAGATATATTTATATTAATTGAGATCATCAGAATTATTTCTAGAATAGAATGACTTAATTCTCGATCACCTATGTTCCCTATGAAACCTACTGTTTATCTACCTCTCATTCTTGCTTTTGCTTTATTTGCCTGCGGAACTTCAGATAGTGAGTTTGGGGTATATAAACAATCGGATGGTGCGATTGGGGTCCATGCCCCAAAAGGTGCCAAAGAGAATGAGGTTCAAGCAATGGCTCTTGCAGAATGCAAGAAGCTTGGAAAGCAGAATGCTGTTGCTGCTGAGAGTAGGAAAACGGTCAATGACCGTTTTCCGATGACTTATATCTACTTATGCCGATAAGTTGCGATGAAGTGCTGTTAAGCCGCTAACTAACTTAGCAACCATTTCTTAATCGACTTATTGACGCACATGGCATCTAAAGCAAGTCCGAAGAACTCAGAGCCATTGGTGACCATACTCTCGATTGCTTCCACCTTTCCAGATTTAATGCCGCGTAAGTACGTTGCCGCACGATAGCGCAAGAAGTGCTCTGTTTGGCCTTCTTCATTTTCAGTGGTGCATAACTCCAAGCTACCATAGCGTGTTTCTGGGTTGATGTTCAGAATCGACAAGCCTAGCGCACCAATCAATTTATCTGGAACTGGAATAGGCACATAGGAGTAGAGCGAGATCAGCATTTCTTGCTCGTCTACTTCAATAATGTGGTCAATATCGAGAACGTCTTGTTCGGTTAATTCTGTTTCACCAGAATCGCCACCACCAAAAGTGGATTCAAACTGCAACATTGCAGTATTGCTGCCTTTGGAAATCTCGATCATGTCAGGGTAGCCAAGCAAACCTTTCCACCAGTACATCAATGTGAAGGTACAGGGCTTCACTTCTACGAGACCTTTATTGGTAGATTTGGCAAAGTAAAGACCATAAAACTCATCGTCTTTCTCAAGACCGTATTGATCTACTTTAGAAGATTTCGCTGCGGCTTTCTTGACCGCTTTTTTAGCTACCTTCTTTGCTGCTGGCTTTTTGACTGCAGACTTCTTGACTACTACTTTTTTTACTACCTTTTTAGCAGTTTTCTTGGTTGCCGGCTTCTTAGCCGCCACCTTCTTAACAGCCTTCTTTACAGGGGCTTTTTTTACCACCTTAGTAGCTACTTTCTTTTTTGCTGGAGATTTCTTTGTAGCCATGGTTTATTACCCTTCTTTTGCTGTTAATCTGCTTCAGTACTAATAGATATTACTGCAAGTTCCTGATAGTTTTAATACTGGCCATATGGGGCTTGTCCTGCTAATGAAAATGGGGCTCACTATCCCTATGAGCTCGATATAGAATGAATCTGTAATGAATAAAACTTTCAAAATCATTCTGATCACCTTTGCGGCTATCTCAGCCCTAGGAGCCCTGGGAGTTTGGTATGCCGCTTCATCGATCAACCCAACGCAATTAACTCAATTGCTGAGTTCTGCAGTAAAAGATGCCACTGGGAGAGATCTCAAGATTGCAGGGCCAGTAAGCCTCAAGATTTTTCCTTCAATTGGGGTCAAGGCTGAACAAGTGACCCTCAGTAACGCATCTTGGGCAAGTCAATCCCAAATGCTGGCTTTAAGGCAGATTGAGCTTGAAGTGAAGCTGTTACCTTTATTTTTAGGGCATGTAGAAATTAGCAGTATCAATCTTGCTGGACTTGATGCTGATTTGCAGACCAATCAAGCAGGGCAAAGCAATTGGGATTTATCACCACCAGTAACTACTAGCAATTCAAAAAGCACTTCTAGCACTCCTCCCCAAGCATCTTCTAGTGACAGTACTTTTGTGGCAATCGAAGCTATTCGTCTTTCTGATGCACGCATTAGCTATCAGAATGGTAATAACCCAGTCAGGCTGTTAGAGATACCAAAGCTTTCTCTCATAGCTGATGGCAGTAAAACTGCCATCTTGCTTGATCTTCAATACACCAATTACAAACTAGGTCTTAAAGGTAATATGGGCTCGTTGCGCCAAGCTATCGTCGATTGGAATCAGGCACCTGTGAAGACAAGTCTAGATTTGACGCTGATACTGAATGGAAAGTCCTTAGATATCACAGGTAAGATTGATAAAGAGCCTAAAGTATTACCGAAATTCGATATCAAGTTGGAGTCTAAATCGTTTGACTTGGCTCCACTGGCTGCAGCCTCACTTATATCCTCCGATGGAAAATTGACGGTAGCAGCAAAGCCTACCATTAGCCAGGGTAGATATTTCTTTAGCGATGATGCATTACCGTTTAATGTGCTGCCAAATGCTAATGGAGTTATTGCACTCAATATTGATGAACTCAAACTTCTAAATCAGACACCCCTGAAGCATGTGAATGGCACTATCG
>Ga0209085_1000431_pt1 | contig 30943 bp, 27 predicted proteins | sample C_131016_EF_Meta_FD_187310 | JGI IMG/M metagenome (GOLD analysis project Ga0209085, IMG submission 187310) | Freshwater microbial communities from Lake Croche, Canada to study carbon cycling - C_131016_EF_MetaG (SPAdes) (version 2) | ecosystem: Environmental > Aquatic > Freshwater > Lake...
ATTTAATATTGGAAACATATGCAAACATTCCCGTTGAGAATTTATTTACCGATACATACTTCACCAAATACGTCACGGGTTGGGCAAAGATGCAACAGGGTAGACTCCTGGGAACATTTGATTTCACTTTACCTGGTGGAGTAAAATACAATTCACAAGATATGATATCTCAAGGAAAAGATGAAATGAAAGAAGTTGAAGAGGAAATAAAATCAATGAGTAATAGTTCATTTTTCTATATGATAAGAAAATAATTAAGATTTTTTAAAAATGAAAATGAATGAAATGAACAAAATTTTCTCTTATAGAGATTTTACCCAAGACACTCTTTGGGTATTTGATTTAGATGATACACTTGTAAATACACCATCATTTGAATCAAGGGCTATAGAATATCTCACTGAGAGTAGTAATATAGAAAAGATGTTAAATCATTCAGTTTCCATTATTGGCAGGTCTTTGAGTGATTTATGCATAGAAAATGGTCGAATATACATTGAGGATCCCCAAAATTTATTCAAAAATTATGGTGTTTGGATAAAGAAGGGGAATAGATTATATCTAACTGCCCCCGAAGAATTCTCCACTTCTGATATTTCTATTCCAACAAGTGTCAGAGAAGATATTATTTCAATCTATAAGAACTCTAAGAATAAATCAATAGTCACTGCCAGATCCGAGGAAATGAGACCGAAAATAGAAAAATGTCTTTTGGATCTGGGAATAGAATATCCAAATTTTGGACTCCACATGTATCCATATAAATCATATAGTAAAGTTGCTATATGGAAATCAGAAAAAATAATTCAATTATCAAAAGACTTTAATTTCATGAAAGTTAAATTCTTTGAGGATAATCAAAAATGGATAAGAGATATAAGAAAGCAAGTGCATAATAAATATCCATCTTTAGATTTTGAAGCTTTCAAGGTTTAGATCAATTCGGATTCGAGTTTTTTGATCTCATCCATAACCTTTTTGAGTTCTTCCTTTTTTTGGAGCATTATCTTCTTATTCCTTTTTCTATCTGCAAAAACATCTTCTAACATTTTTATAGTAGGTGAGTTTCTTTTCTCAAAAACGACTCCATTGCTACACAATACATGTTTTTTGGTATCTATCTCAATTCCATTATCACAAAATTTATCATTTGATTTGTCTTGGACTCCTATGAAATTTTCGGGTGATATATAGAATTGTCTTTGGACAGTTGGATATAGGCTAGAAAAGTCATATGTCAAACACCATTGATTCATACCCAAGACTGGATCTTTAACCCAACCACCTGAGATTTGACTCGAATCAGATTTATCTCTTTCGGGTTTAAATAGTATTATATTATCCTGCTCTCTGAATCTGTTTCTGAGTACACCCTCGGTTATGGCCAAAGACGCAAGTGCATTGTTTGGCTGGGAGATCACATCCACTATTCTAATCTTCGATAGTGCCGATATGGCAAATATGATCGAGATATAGTTTCTCGAATCGTGTATTTTCTGAACAAGAACTGAGTCAACACAGTTGTAATACATGAATTTCTCAAAATCTTCCTCATATAATTTTTGTAGCGATCCCGAGTATTTTATCTTCTCGACACCGACCAATTTACTTGAAACGAAATCTAAGGAAGATGATTCTTTTACTTTAATTGAAGTATCACATACCTCATAGAGTTGCATGTAATCGAATATCATTCTATGAGCAGGGATTTCTTGATTGGTCATCCAGACTTTATTGAGTCTTTTCGTGGGAGATGATACCGATGGATCTATCGAATATTGTCTTCCGTCTAAATCTTTTTTTATTTTCCTAGCTCTGTTTACTAAATAAATCCAGTCATAATTCAAAAAATTCCATCCCGTTATGAGTGGCATCTTGGGAACCATTTTATAGAAGAAGTTATGGAGCATATCGAATTCATCTTCATATTTTATATATTTTAATTTATAATCGGCATTGAATTTCTTAAAATATTTATTGGTGTTATCTTTTATTCTGAGTCGCATATCTTCAGGCATCTCTTTGAGACCAAGTAAGACGATCTTATCTTCAAACACGATCGATATAGATAAAACCCTCGTCGGTGCAGTCTCTGCATCGGGGAATCCAACCTCATTCAATATCTCAGTTTCGATATCGACAAAAAATATCTTAGGTATGTTGTATTCAAATATTTCGTCTTTGACATCATCTGGCAAATAATCTAAAAATTCATAAATCGAATATCGGTCTGGGATCGAGACTGGTTCTGATTTGACTGCTTTCTTGTCCCAAGATCTAAATATTGGATTTTTATCTGGGTCATCCTCAGAACAATTTACATATTTTGTCGGATTTTCCCAATCAAAATATTTCAATTTTATCTCCCTGTCCTTATCGACATAGCTTATTACTAATTTTTTACTGTTTGTTAAGTATTGAGTATCTATGAGCATTTTTTAAAAATCTATATCGAAATAATTCAACTCATTTCCATTCCCATCTGACAGTAATAGATCCGAGTTTTTAAAAACTTGGTATTGATAATATCTTCCTATTTTAAATAGGCTTTTTATGAAAGGTATATCTACATTATTTATGTTTATCCGATCTTCATCGACCATAAGACATAATACCCTTTTATCATCATCGGTGACATAGTTTACGATTTCCTCGTTTAAATCTTTATCAACCCCCTTTTTAGAGAAACAAATAAATTTGGTTTCCAATACTTCCCCCGTAGGTAACCATTTAATGAAAACATCTGTGTATGGGTCTATCTCCATTTCTTCTTTGAGGTAAACACGAACCCAAAAGAATACCCTTTGTTTTTCCTTAACTTCAACTTTCAAATCAAAATCCACTTTTTCAAAATCCACATTACTCACATCAATTGATTTTATGCGATCCTTTATATCATTATAAAGGGCATCGATACTTTCTAGATTTTTTTTAATTTCTTTTCTTTTGGGGAAAACATAATTATTATCTATTTCGATCATACTAGTTCATTTAATTTTTTGGGAATGGCTCACTATTACAAAATGATTATATACAAATCTGTAGCCACTTGGGCCAGTTCTGATTTACTATCTTGGCGCTTCTTTGTGTACCATGAAGAAGCTTAATAATATGATATATATATTATGCTTAAGGCATTTGTTTACATGCTTGAACCAATCGTATCTTGGAGAGAAGCAATTTCTTTCATGAATGTCCTCCAGCACCTAGGTTAAAATTCTACTAATCATCAATGTCAATTGAAGAATTAAAGAAGCGTATTTTTGTCGGGGTCGTTGAAGACAATAATGATCCAAAAAGATTGGGTAGGTGCCGAATTAGGGTAAATAATGTTTTCGATGAACTTCCCGTTGAAGATATCCCATGGTCCACACCATGGAAAGATTTATCTGGACATGAATTTGATTTACCCCCAGTCGGTAAGGTGATGGCAGTCATATTCGATAATGGTAATCCTTATAAACCAGAATACATCTATGCTAAACATTTCAATGCTAACCTAGAAAAGAAACTCACAAAAGTATCAGAAGAGGATTACTTATCATTTTCCTCTGTACATTTCGATGAGATGACCCAAATTTACAGAAATAAAAGTGAGGGACTTAAAATAGATCATGAATATACAAATATAAATTTAGATAAAAATGGAAATATAAATCTAAATCTGAGAGACAATGATGCCAAAGTATTAATTGGGTCCCCTGATTCCGCACAAGCAGCCATCTTAGGAACTTCATTCATGGCTTGGATGGATACTCTTGTCGACAATTTATTAGGTGAAAATGGGGGCCCATATTTGGGAAATCTTGGGGCTCCAGTTATAGCGAATCCAGCACTTATTCAGTGTTTAATAGAGTATAGACTTTCTAGGGATCCAAAGTTCCTATCAGAACGTGTTTGGATTGTTGACAATAAAGAAGTGAAGAGCCAAAAAAGAGACTATGACAACACTCAGGGTGATAATTGGAAATCAACCGTGAAGGAAAATAATCTAACAAAATCTTCTCCCGTTTCCTATGCCCCACCAGATAGTCCTGTTACGGGGAGACCCGAGGTACTGGATCCATCTATACCAAATGATATTCACTCCCAAACCATTACCTCTGAGGCAAGTATGAAAACTGTCAACGTATCCAATTATGATAATGGTCAGATACCACTCGATAAAATGAAAAAGAATAAATTTTTATCCAAGAGCCTAGGTGGAGATTCTTCTTATCTGATGTCAGAGGCTTCTGATTCTTTGGATGCTTTGATGAATGCCTTCAATAATGCATCTTTCAAGGGAAAGCAATCAATTACTTTTACCGATGGTTATCGATCCTTACAGAGACAAGAAGCCATGTTTGCCAAATATGGACAAGGAAGAGCGGCAAAACCAGGTACATCTAACCACGGATGGGGGATAGCGATAGATATATATTGGGGAATTAGGACTAATATGTTTAAGGATATAGATTCTAGACCATCAGCATTTAAGCATCCAAATTATATTTGGTTTTTTGAAAATGGCCCAAATTTTGGTTGGTTTAATCCAACTAAACTTAGAGATGATAGTAAAACGGATGAATGGTGGCACTGGGAGTATCATGGTAAGAGCCAAAAACAAGTTATTTTGGTGAGTAGATATAAGGGTGACTTCACCGAAGATGATATATCAAATATAAAAAAATTCGGAGGTACTTTCAATGGAAATATTTCTTAAAGTGAGATCTTAATTTCTTTATAGGGGTATTCTCTTTCCTTATAAAATTTTTTTCTTTCTATATAGTGTCTATATAGAGAGTTATTCATTTTAGATGAATCCAGAATGTCAACCAAATCGAAAATATTGGCGACCTTCTTTTGACCGTGTTTACGTAGAGCCCTTCCTATAGACTGTATTATTATTTGTTCGGATTTAAAAGAATCAGCAAATATTATATTTGTTATGGCCTTTATGGATATTCCCGTAGATAGACATCCATAGGAACCGACTAATATTTTGACTCTACCATCTGTTTTTTCCATTTCTGATTTTATGGAATTTCGTTCCTTTCCAGAAATACTCCCATCTATGTAATAAAAATCTTTATCTGGGATTTCTTCTTTTAATTTATTTAATATTTTTATACCATATTCTATCGTGTAAAATAATACAATCGTATTGGAGGGACATTTATCTACGAGTTTTTTTATGAAATCGAGTCTTTTTTGAGAACTATGCACTAAATCCTTTTCGTATTGGAAAGCTTCTTTACCCCCTCCCATTTTTCGAGCTTTATATAACTGATCATTAATTAATTTGGAATCGTGATCCATGAGAATGGAACGTATCATCATGGGGGTTATTTTACCACTATCGACTAATTCCTTGGCCTTTATGTTATTAATATTTGGACCCAAAACGGATCGAATACTGAGTATTTCCAGACTATCATCGGGCGGGAACGTTCCTGAAACTCCGAATCTATTATAGGCATGTTTAAATGTATTAGTTAGTATTTTTTTTAATGAATTAGATTTAGCAAAATGTGATTCATCACAGGCCACTGTATGGAATTGTTTAAAAAATTCTTTTGGCCATTTTTCCAATGATTGATAGGTCCCTATGTAAATATTTGGATCTTCAGTTCCCACCCATTTTCTTGGCTTCTCTGACATAACCTCTTCCATTTTTATGTGACAAGGATTATAAGAGGGGTATTTTTCTTTAACATCATCAATCAAATTTTGAGAAAAGTCTACTTTATTTTTGAACTCATGTAAAAAATTCACTCCAAAATTAGCTTCCATAAAATCTTCATAAAATTGATTTACTAATAAAATGGAAGGTACAATTATTAAAAATTTAGCATTTGGGTCAATTTTCTTCAAAGTATAAAAAATGACAATCGATATTACCAAGGATTTGCCCCCTGATGTCGCTATCTCGGCCATACAGTATCTATTTTTTAATATCCTAAATACAGTTTCAATCTGATAATCATATGGTTTAAATTCGACCCATTCTTTCTTTTCCTGGTCTAATACTTTATGCCCACTGAAAAAATCATTGCAGAATTCTCTTACAGATTCTATAGTAACATCTCTATTTATGGGGAAATCTTCTTTATTTTCAATAATAAATTCGGCACCAATTTCTCTACAAGCCTTCAAACATTCTTTCCATAGACCAAGAGATACCTTACCGTTATCAAAATAACTAGTTTGTCCATCCCAAACTCCCATTTTAAAGGCGGGCATATATCTATGTGATTTAACATATCTAGTTAACCATATTTTCAATTGGTTATATTCTATTCTAGAAGACTTTTTAATTATTAATTTTTCTTCTTTGGGGTCATAGGTAAAAACCATCTCAATTCTTAGGTAATGTTAAGGTAATGATGAACAAATCTACACCATTTGGGTGAGTTTTAATTTACTATCTTGATGTTTCCAAAGATATTGGTAGTCCAAGCACCTCCACGTCCTCACTGGGTGATACCCGTTCTGTATGCTCTTTGATTCGGGACATATTTATATTGATCGTCAAAGAAAACACAGAAGTCTTTACCTTCTGTGATGAATTTGGACTTAAATAATTCTAACACAAGGTTATAATTATTGTTTAATGGTGTTTGGATTAGCTTCTCCAATAGAACATACAAAATAATTTACGATATTTTAAAAACAGTGGTTTAAAATATAATGTATATATTACATTTTAAAACCTTCTTAAAGAAAGTTTAAAATATATGGTAAGGAATTTGCCATTACAAAGATGGAGATCAAATCAGACTTCTGTGAAGAAGCATACTCTGTGAAACCTGAAACACATTAATCTTTAGATAATGTGTAGTTCACGATTTCATCAATCATACCATATTTTAGAGATTCATTTGCAGTCATCCAATAATCTCTATCTGAGTCCCTTTCGACTTTTTTATATTGCTTACCTGTCTTTATTGAAATTATTTGCAATAATTCTTTTTTCAGGGAGTCTATTTCTTTGGCATCTATTTGTAGATCAGAGGCCTGCATATATCCACTAAACCCAGTTAATGGTTGGTGAATCATGGTCCTTGATCTTTTTAGAGATTTCCTTTTACCGATCGACCCCGAGCATAGTATTACGGCAGCCATGCTGGCGGCCAGACCCGTATTGATAGTCACTATATCTGGATTGACATAATCCATCGTATCTATTACACCAAGACCACTGTATACCGAACCACCCCCAGAGTTTATATAAATTTTAATGTCCTTATTAGAATCTAGTTGTTCCAAGTAAAGTAGATTTGCTTTTATTATATCACAGGAATAGTCTTCAATATCTCCTGATATAAAAATTATTCTTTCTTTTAGTAGTTTCGAAAATATATCAGATTGGTTATAATATAATGATGATTCATCGGGAAAATCAAAAGCCTTTGATTGATAATTTTTAATTTTCGATTCATTTATTTTATTCGATTTTAAATATTTTTGAAAATCTAAGCTATTTACCATTTTATTTTTTTATTTTAGGTGGATGTATATCCATATATATCACATCATTAAACTTCTTTAGGTGTGTATTTTTGTATCATTATCAATTAAACTCTAAAAATCATTTTTAGAGTTTAATTGAATTTAAAAAAAAGAGATTTTTACTTTTTGATATATACCAAAGACAAAGACATATCAAGTCTTGTCAAATTTTAAAAATAAATAAAAAAATTATGAAAACTACTATTGAAGTAGCCGATTTTGAAATAAAAATCGAACATCTTGATGACAAATTAATTATTTCTGCTGAGAAAGACGGAGAAGTAGTTGAAGAATTTGAACTAGATTTGGAAGAACCAATGAAAGTACACTCATCTAAGAAATCTAAGAAATCTAATCACCACGAAGAAGAAGAGGAAGAGGAAGACTTCGATGAAGATGAGGAAGATGAGGAAGATGAGGAAGATGGGGAAGATGAGGAAGAAGAAGAGGAATCAACTTTGGAATCATTCTCTAGATTCATAAAAAGACGTAAATCTAGATAATAAAAATTTTTTCTAATTAAGTACTGATGAAAGTGAGTAAATTTGGATTCTTGAGTAAAAATATATTTGCCCTCAATGAAAGCAATGGATTGAAACTTTATTATTATGCATTCGATTGGGATGATAATATCCTTAACATGCCAACGAAGATACTCATGGATAAAAAAGAGGGAGCTAATTGGAAACCAGTTCAAGTATCTACTTCAAATTTTACCATATTCAGAAATGATCCAGAGTACAGATTGCGAAATGATGATCCAAATCAAGCCTATTCAGAATTCAGAGACATTGGGCCCCGAGGTTCTAATGCTTTCCTAGAAGATTGTAAAATAGCTTTGAGAGAAAATAAAAAGGCTCCATCTTGGAATTCTTTTTTAGAATGTCTTTCAAGTGGTTCTATATTTTCTATCATAACTGCTCGTGGGCATGGTCCAGAAGCTATCCGAAAGGGAGTTGAATACATTATAGATAACATATTGACTGATTTGCCATCTGATATAGATGGCATACTCACTAAATCAGATGAGATGTATGAAAACTTGAAAAAGTTTGCTTATTTCTTCAAAGTTGATGATTCATCTATCCCAAATATTTTGAAGGGGGATCCTTCAAAAAATAAGTTAATCAAAGACTATTTAGATCATTGTTTTTTCTTTGGGGTGAGTTCTCCTTATTTTCTCAAAAAATTTAATATGTCGGGAGATTCAAGAAATCCAGAGAAATTAAAAGAAAGAGCTTTAGATTTTTTCATATCTAAATGTAATTATTACGGTCACCAAATCGGAGCTAATTTAGTATCTATTGGATTTTCTGATGATGATATTAAAAATTTGGAAAAAATTAAAGTTTTTTTCCACGAAAAAAATGAATTTCTTAAGGCTGAGACAAAACACGATGTTAAATTATCGATATTTGATACCACAGATCCCACTCTAAAGGGGGGGAGATCCATTAAATTAGAGAGTTCTAACCAAGCTCCTGGTTTAGAAAACTCAGTTATTCCATTCACAAAATGGAATAATATGACCCAATCATTATACCCAAATAGTAGATATGATCAAACTAACGACTATCAGAATAGATTCCTAAATAATGTTAATCAATCTGATGATCTGAACAAAAAATTTAAACCTAAAAAAATAAAAAAAATAAAAATGAGATATTTGAAAAAATTTGAATCATTTGATGACTCACTACAGTACAAATCTAAATTAATAGATGATGTTTATAATCTAGGTGGTTATGATAAAGATGAATTGGAAGGATATTCAATTAAAAAATTGCAAATGCTTTTAAATGAGCCAGAGTCTATGTCAAGACACGAATCCATGGATATGGACCATGAAATGGATATGGACAGTATGTCTCATAGTAGACCTAAATCAAATACTAAGAGATTTACCGCTTCTCAAGTAAAATCTATTATAGATCGTGAATTTCCTGGAAATTCTGCTGAAAAATCAAGACTCCTAAAATCAGCTCTTATTTTTACGGGAAACGCTTAAGTTAAATTTAAAAAAATCGGTAACACAGGTCTAAATCTTCTCTAAGAAGATTTAGACTATGATTCATATTTAATATGAATCATAGTCTAATTCGTAATACCCGAATGGTTTTTCATCATCTAAATTGTGGGGAATCTCATCAATAATTGAGTCAATGTCAATAGAAATATCCAAATCAAAATCTTCTGATTTGGATAAGAGTTCATTTATGCGATCTTCTGCTTCAGGTTTAGTTATTCTTCTTTCAGATAACTCTGTAAGTATGGAGGATAAATTTTTATAAAAATCAATTAATGTCATCTTTGAATAAATAATCTATTTTCTTGTTTCTAAATTCAAATTTAGATATAAATCTATCTTTGGTATAATTAACAACATATCCGAAATCATTTTTTATGGTATATGATATTATTTCATAGTCTTTGTTATAATCTTCTATTATATAGGTTCTACCTATAGTTAGATTAGCCCTTGAATTGATGATACAGATGACCTCTTTGATTGACGTCTGATCAGATTCTAATATTAGTTTGTTTCTAAAGTTCATTCAAATTTGATGTATGTATTTTTTGGTAATGATATGCAAATATATGGATAAAATTTGAATTTAGAAATTTTTTTAGATCCTTAAAAATTTAAAGATCAAAAACCTTTGATTCCAATTCATTTAAACAAATGAATCTAGTCCCACCGATGGTTTCATCAAAAGATTTGTGGTGATGTCCGAAAATCCATAAGTCTGGTTTGTGGATAGTGTACATTTGTTGAGCTAAACTAGAAGTAGCTGTCTTCATGAATTGATTATTGGGTTCGATAATAATTTTGGAAACACACTCTGGGCATTCATGGGATATAATAATTCTTGGTTTTTGAATGGTGTATTCATCTAAAAGATCACAGGATTCCAAATAGGATAATTCTTCATTGGGGAACCAATCAATCCCATAGAATCTATGTAACTTATCGATTGAGAAAGCTCCCCTGAAGAAAAAACTGTGATCTCCAACTTTACCATAGTCACCCATGGAATATTTGGTATGTAAATAAGGTAGATAATCATGATTTCCCATGATTATTTTAACCATACTATCATTGATATCGTCCCTTGAATACAGAATATCCCATTGTTTGGAAAATCCAAAGTCTCCAATTTGAAGACATGGGTATTGGGAATCTTTAACGATTTTAAAGAATTCTTGTAACTTACCATGAACATCTCCTATAACTGTGTATTTCATGTTATTTTAGTGTCAAAGATACGAAACATTTTTATTATTTAAGTATATCAAAGGTTAAATGTTTGACGTATCTTACGTATCCCAGATCGTAAAGTCTATAGTAGATAAACAATTTCCATCTGATATGGAAAGAAAAATCTACTCATTTGAGGGTAGGATTAATTTTAGATGCCCATATTGTCACGAAGGTAGAACAAAATCTAAAAAAAGGGGCAACATTTACTTTGATAAACTACTCTATGTATGTTTTAGATGTGGTAAGAAAGCAAACTTTGTAGAGTTTTGTAAAGATTTCAATATAGTCTTAGACCACGATAAGAGAATGGCAATTATAGAACATTTAAGTTCTAACGTTTCTATTCAAGATGTGGAGCAAGATATAATTGAAACCAATTTAGGCAATCTTCTGGATCTAAAAAAATTACAAGAATGCTTCAATAGTGGAGATCATGGTATAACAGATTTTAAAAAGGTTGAAAAGGATTCTTTGGTCTATAATTACCTATCTTCTAGAAAAATTGATATTTCATTGTGTGAAAACATTTATCAAGCTCGTTATTGGTATAGGGAAGATAAATATGAATCAGTTATGATTTTTTTAAATAAGAGGGGGGATAAAGTAATTGGGTGTCAGATGAGAAATTTGAGGGAGGGCAAAGGAAGATTCTTTAAAATATTCAACTATGAATCTCTATATAAAATGATAAATTATGTCGATGATATAGATGATTTGGATATACAAAAAATATCTATGTATAATAAAATAAGCTACTATTTTAATATATTGAATGTTGACTTCGAATCAACGATCACTATATTTGAAGGATACATAGACTCTCTTTTTTATCCCAATAGCATAGGACTGGTTGGAGTAAATACAGATACAAAATGGTTAGAATCCAATCGTGTTGATCTACAATACTTCTATGATAATGATTATGTTGGATTCAGAAAATCAGAAGAGAAAATAAAAAGGGGATATAGAGTTTTTCTATGGAAGAAATTATTTGAAGATATAGTCTCTAAAAAGAAAAATAAAGACCCACATTCTCTCATGGAAAGAATATCTACAGTGAAAGATTTAAATAAATTATCACAATTGAGAAAAAATCCTTATAAGTCATTAAAATTAGATCAATTTTTTAGTAATGATATTTTAGATATACAATGGATACCTAAAGCTAATTTTAAGAAAAGATACTCAAATGCTTAAGATGAACTACACATCATCTAAAGACTAATGTTTTTGGTGCTTCATATAGTATACTTCTTTACAGAAGTCTGATTTGATCTCCACCTTTGTAATGGCAAGTTCCTTACCATATATTTTAAAACCTTTTTAAGTGGTTTTAAAATATAATATATACATTATATTTTAAAACTCTGTTTTTAAAAAAAGATTAAAGTGTTTAAGTTCAAATTCATCATAGAAGCTAAAGATTTCTGTGTTTTCTTTGACAATCAATATAAAAAATGGTTAAGTTAGAAAGATTTTCTGAATTCTGTGAAAAAAAGTCAGATTTTGATGTAAGGCTTCAAAAATGCATCGAGCTGCTCGAGATATATGAAAATGATTTCATCCATGAGGATATAAACTTCGGGGATGGTGAAATTTTAGATAAGATTCTTCTCTATTTGGAAGATAGTTTAAGTAAGGGAAAAGATCAAATGATCCAACTCGTGAAAGAATTGTTTTCCTACTTCAAACAGAATAAAAAAATTATCATTTTTATTGTGGGTGTTTTGATTGCCAGTTTTTCTTTTAGTGAATTGGACATAACTCGATTGTTGAAAGATTCCAATGTAGATTCACCCACTGAAATTATAATTCAATCAAAAAAAGAAACCGAATCGTCTAAAAAGCACGATCTAAAAAAATTTTTGAACGATTTGTCAGAAAGAGAATCGAGTTCAGATCCTCATAAGATAAATACGTATGGATATCTGGGAAAATATCAATTTGGTAAATCAGCCATCAAAGATATTTTGGAAAAAAATCCAAATGAATCTGAATCAGAGTATATGAAAAGAATTAATTCTTTTTACCCCAAAAACTTTAAAATAATAGAAACTGATGATGATTGGGAAGAATTTCAATCTAATTTCAAAAATAAAGGAATTAAATTTTGGAAGGAGTCAAAGCAAGATAAAGCTATGATTGAGCTTCTAAAGAAAAACTTAGCTCATTTAGGTGATTATGCAGATAAATGGGATGGGAAGGTGAAAAAAGGTATTAAAATATCCAAAGCTGGGCTCTTGGCCGGATCTCATTTAATGGGATCATCAAATGTTAAAAAATTCCTAGACGATGGTATAGTCACTCGCGATGCCTACGGGACCCCCATAACAGAATACATGAAAAATTTCTCAAATTACAGAATAGAGATTTAAAATCTTTGGAAAAAATCGGATTTTCCATTACCTTTGTATATCACTACCTGTTTTTAGTTTCTCTCATCGATGAGAGAAACTAAAAACTTGCTTTAAAAATATAGATGAAAAAATATACACTCATTGTACCTTTGATTGTCCTAATAGGACATGTAATATTTTTTGAGAGAAATGACGATATGCACATGATTAACTGGCTTGAGTTGATAATCATAGAATTCATAGCCCAAATATTGATTACTAAAGATTGAAAATTAAAAAATGACCTGGACTATATCCAGGTCATTTTTTAATTTTCGTTTTCGTATCTATATTTGTCATATCTATTAGTGAGTTCAATCAGGAATTTATTTCTAACTATATCTTCGTTGCCAAATTGGAAAGTTGCCAAATCATCCATTCCTCTTGTCATTTCAATAAAATTTATATAACCCGAATCCCTTTTTTTGACATCATATTGTGAAGTATCTCCCATCATGACAGCCTTAGATTCTTTACCAAGTCTAGTCGACCAAAGCATGAGTTGTGTTATGGTTGAGTTTTGACACTCATCGAGCATGATCAAACAATTATCATATGTAGATCCTCTCATATAAGAGAGTGGTTCGAATTTTATCTCATCTGCCGAAAACATAAGATCAACTGTTGATTTATCGATGATTTTACAAAAATTCGTATAATAGGATTGTTTATATGGGTCCACTTTTTCTCTTATGGTACCTGGAAGTAATCCTATTGTAGGTCCACTTTCGACATTTGGTTTTGTTATTACAATCTGTTCAATTTTTTTTTCGGCCAAAAGAGATAAGGCTGTATAACAAGCAGTGAATGTCTTTGATGTGCCCGCTGGTCCATGTACAATAGTTAATGTGTTTCTTCGTATCTCATTGAATAGTATGTTTTGTTTATCAGTTAGGACAACATTACTTCTATTGAATGTTTCCCTCGATAAAATACCTCGTTTCATCATCTTTTCATTCTTGTAAGATTCGAAACTCTCATCAACTTCTCTTTTGCTCAATTTGGATCTACCCATTTTGTATATTATTTTTTTTAATGAGGGGGAATAACGCCCACACTTAAATTATATATGACTTGAAAAACCAATACTTTAGGACGAACCCCAATAAAATTGACAAAATCAAATGCCACAAAAAATAAATATTTTTTGTGGCATTTGATTTTCATATCATTATCTTTGTAGTCAAAATTGATCGATTGACCATGATTTAGATCGAATTAATTTCCATTTTTTTAAATGATAATCAAGAATATACACGAAAAGCTATCAACATCTATCCAGATGATGCTCATAGACACAAAGATAAGTATGCCCTATTATGGGAATTTTCTCTTGTTTGTAAATTTCACCGAGCGTGAAAACATCGGAACTTGTGCAGTAAATGTTGGGGTGAGTGGTATAAATTTTTTCTATAACTCAGAATTTCTAAATAAACTTTCTCAAAAAGAAGTAAACTTTGTATCTATACACGAAGTTCTGCATCTTGTATGGGACCATCCCCGAAGAACGATTGTAGGAGGTATGGATATTGGTATCTCTAACATAGCTCAGGATATGATCATAAATCACTCTATATTGGAGATGGGATCCAATAACAAATTTGCTATGTCGAATTTCATCGAAATACCAAAAGATGATCAGGGTAGAAATATGGCACTTTTTATCCCCTCTGAATATAAGGGAAAACATATCTTCGAAGAACTCTATGAATGGTTAAAATCTAAAAAAGAAAAAAGAGATCAAGAAAACAAATCTAATGGATCAAAGACTAACCCTGACTCGGATAATGAAAAATCCCCTACATCTAATTTTCCAAAAGATAATCAGAAATCAAATGAATATGGTCCAAATGGGAAAGATCCAAGAAATCCCAAAACTCCTTTAGATACATGGTCATTGGATCATATTTTAGATAATCTAAATCATAAGGGCTACTTGGACACTCACCTAGCTGATGAGGTCCCCGAGGAGGTCAAAAAGACCGTTGTCAAAGACTTAATGGATAGACTTGAATCGAGGGGATTTAAGTCTGGAGATGTTGAACATACTTTAAATAAAATACGAAGGAGTAAAAAAGACTATTTATCCTATATAAAAAGGTCTGTTTCATCTAATATACTCGGCACTAAGAAAAAAAGGACCATAACTAGACCCAATAGGCGAAATATACTTGGCCTAAAGGGGAATAGAAAAGTAAAGAGTACAATAAATTGTATATTGGATACATCTGGTTCTATGGGGGGTACCTTTGAGAAAGTATTATCTTACATCTACAGAAATGATATTGATGTGAATCTAATAGAATCAGATACAGAAGTTAAATGGGTGAAGTTAATAAAATCTAAAAGAAAATTAGAAAGTATAAAAATACATGGACTCGGTGGGACTATTTTGATGTCAGCAGTTGATTATGTTGAAAAAAACTTCAATCAATATAATACTCTTATAATAACAGATGGATATTGCGATAGTCTAGATTTATCTAAATTGCATGGTAGGGTACTCATAATAACTATTGGTAAAAAGGTAAATATCATAAGTGGGAAAAGAAACGTAAATCAAATACAAATTACTTTGGATTAAAAAAATGAATCTCTCAATTTAAATATATAGGAGATATGCGAATTTTAACTTTTGATAATTTTTTAAATGAATCTAATCTAAATATAGCAGAACTATCCAAAAAGTATGGGGGCGAAAAAAGAGGGGATATATTATTAAAAAATATATTAGATGGTGAGGATTTAGAACTGGTCAATGATAAAAAAGTTAAAGTCAGTAAAATGTTATCTAGTGATGGTCAATGGTTAGATCCAAGTGAAGTAGTTCCTTCTATACAAGATCCAAATTTTAAATATTCTCCAGATAAGGCAGATAACTATTTTAAAAAAAGAAATAAATACATTGATGTATTCGAATACGAAGACAACCATAAGGAGACCGGGTTCCGATTAACAGATATAAAGAAAACAAAAAAGTATGGAGCTAGGGGATCAGGTTTAAATTTTTCGAAAAAGGAATCCATGCAAATTGTTTTTCTAGCTATCCAATATAAGATGATCAAAGATGGCATTCCAAACAACACCATCAATGAAAATAACTACCAGACATTTTTCGATCATTACATAGATGATGCTTTGATGGATTGTAAAATACCCAATCAAATCGATTCGAGTTCTATTGATGAATTTGAAAATGATAAAGATTGGATATTTACATTTACTAGAATACCAAATGCAATATATGCAAAAAAAGACGTAAATGGAGAATTAATCATAGACACAGAAAAAAATTATCTTTTTTTTAGTTTTGGATGCGATGATGGTAATAATATCATTCGAATTCTTAGAAATAAATATAAAGAGTTTTCGAAAAAATTCAAATCTGGGCCCATAAATATATTTAAATGGTGCCCGGCCGATGTTTATTTAGTGGATAGGGACAATATGGAAGATATATCCAAAGATATAGAACAATCAAAATCAATAGAAGAATTAAATAGTTGTCTCAATTACTATTTTGATAAAAAACAATTTATTCCCATATCACTCAAAAAAATAAAAAAAGACTCAGAAAAAATAACAATCATAACCAATAGCGAAATTGATAGGGATCTTCCTATATTTGATATAAGTAAAATAATAATAGGTTCTGATCATAGGGGCATAATGTCAGAAATATTGACAAAATCAGAATGGAAATATAAATCAACTGATAAAAAAGATCAATTGGAAACTAAAATTTTTATAAGTTCATCAGATACAAGCACTCTACAAAATGTGGGTGGTGAGGTTCTTGGTGGATCATCTAAACACGGAAGGGTGAGTTTAAATTTTATAAGAAAAGTTTTGGAAAATGATCAAAAAATAACTAAGGTTAGGATTCAAGATTGCAAGGAAATATCTAAAATGGGAGATATGGAATACCTAGAAGATCTCTTCTATAAATTATTATATGATCTAAAATATAAAGCAAAAAAAGATGACCCGAGAATCATAATAGAGAGAGAATATCAAAGGGGATCAGATTGTCTAGAGAATGAGAATAGATTAATATCGAGGATACAATCTTTGCAAGTGGTGGATGCTTTCTATGATATCTATAAAAAAGATGAAGATGTTGCAAATGAATTGATTACCAAAATAATGAGGTATTCTCTATCTATAGAAACACCTGATTTTTTGAGTCCCAGATATTTAAGAATCATCTAATTTAAATCCGAAATCAGATCCGATATTTGTCTTGCCTGTGATCGTATTTGGGGAATGGAATTTGATTCAAGAAGTTGACCTTTTAGAATCGATCCGATGGCAAATATTTTACTATTCACTCTACCATCTCGATCAACAACATTATACCCATCGGTATTTATCGTCAATCCAAATCTATTGGGGGATATAATTGCCGAATTAAGTAAATTTTTTATTAGGATATCATCGACTTTTTTATAATTGGTTTCTGGTCCCGTGCAATTTATAATCTTATCGGCCCTTAGATAAAAAATGAAATCATCGTTGGGTATAGTGTAAAATACATCAAACTTACCATTTTTGTAATTTACTTTAGATAAATTTGCCGATATTCTATCATATGAAATTTCTCTAATTTTATCTAGAACAGAAATGGGAGCTCTATGGTTTATCACATTCCATTTGGTTTTAAATTCAGATAAAAAAGTTTTTTTATCTGAATTATTCATATTTTTCCAAATGCTTTGAATGTTTTCTGATAATGAATCTATCTTTGACCTAATATCTCCTGGTTCTGTTTCTAGAACATAAATCATATCAGATAAGGAATTATTTCTAATTTTTGGATATAAATTATGGACCTTCTCTAAATTAAAATCATGGGACATGGGCATGTATCCATGTCTGGAAATGGAATAGATCTTATTGACTTTCACATTCGAATTTGAGATGGATAAAAGGCAATCTATAGCAGTTAAACCATTTCCCAATATTATAATATCTTGACCATCTTTCATGGAAGTATATGTCTGGATATCCCATGGATCCGATATCATTTTCTTTGTTAATGGGTTAGAAACAAACGGAATGGAAGGTGGCAGGTTACCAAAGGCCAATATAATAAAGTCAAAATTATATTTACCTTTAGTTGTCTCCACTTCATTTTCTCTTGAGATATTCAACACTTGCTCATTCATTATATCGAACCTAGTATTTGATTTTAAATTCTTTAGATGATCACTCAAATATTGACCAAATATATACCTTGGGCAAAAGTCATCTCCAGAGTAATTATCTGGATAATTATCATCCAACCAATTTTTGAAATCCATTCCATCTTTCTCAAATAGACTCATGTCTTTCGATGGGACATTCAAAAGATGGCTTTGGTCCTTTGATGAATAGGCTAGTCCGATTCCATTTTTTTGATTATCCTTCTCAAAGACAGTTATCTGATTGCAATCATACTTAATTAGATTTAAACTAAGTATAATAGAGGAGGCTCCACCACCAATTATTCCTATTTTTGGCATGATATTTTTAGTGTGATTAGGTAATGATATGCAAATATATACCTTTTTAGTTAGTTTTAATCTATTATTTTGACATTCTTTCATATCACATCACTGTAACTAAAGAAGATTAATAATATGATATATAGATTATATTTAGAGTATTCGTCTACAAAATTCATGTGGGTCGACTCTGAGTACCATACAGGGCGAGGTCGAGATGCCTGAATTGCCAGTACTTTTCGAAACATCAGGACACCAAATCAAAACTCACCCAAGATATTTAGATTATAAAGTCATTACCTTGTTTCAATTTTTAAAAAATTAAATCTTTTTATGAATACATCTTTAATCAAAAATATAATTAGGACTATTTTAGTATTTTCCCTATCCCAAATCTATCAACTAAAAGCTCAGAATAGAGAAATTATCAAAATATCACCAATCGTAGAAGCGAAAAATATTTCATCATTAACTTCTTTCAAACAAAATGAATCAATTAATTTAGATAGAATCGTAAGAGCTTTTCGCAAATTTGATACAGAAAAAATGAAAAACGGATATACGTTATTTATACCCAATAACTATTCTTTTCTAAAAATGGAAACTGAAGTTCAAGAATATTATTCAGACACATCAAATTATAAAGAGTTACATGAACTTATCAAATATCATGTTATTGATGAGAAACTAACCAAAAAAGACATAATAAGAAAAATAAATAAATCGGGTGGTAAATTTTTAGCAAAGACACAATCAGGGTATTGGTTAAAATTTACCATGCATGAAAATAAAAAAGATATAGTAATCTATAATGAATTCAATAAAAAAACAGAAATAACTTCTTATAATTGGAAATCTAAAAATGGAATTCTACATATAGTAAATTCAGTCATATGTCCCTTCGATTATAGTACCATGTGTCCTCAAGTGGGTACAACAAAAAATAATTAGTCACATTACCCCTAAAAAAACAAAAATGAAAAAATATAAAGATTTCAGAAAATCCATAAAAGAGGCCTCAATCCAAGATAATCCATCCATAACACCTGAATATTTTAAAAGTTTAAACAAAAGAGGTGAAGAATCTGCCTCTGATATAGAATCAAAAATGGGAAGGTCAAATATGTCTATGTCAAATTTTATAAATATGGTCAATAGGGTCCATCAAATCCAAAAGGGCAAAGAAAGGGAAATAGAAAGTCTCACTAAACAGGTCATCTTAAAGTATTATGGAGACATACTTGGTGAAACTGAATTGGAAATAAAAATACCAAAAGTGGGCGAGAGGATAAAGGTCAACAATGAACCAGGTGAAATGGACCCCACTCAAATGGAACTATTGAAAGATATAGAAACCATAAATGCTATCCATAAGAGGAAGATTTTGAATATGATATCACAGGGCGAGGCTCTCAACTCCAAAAAAATGATTTTGAGTGAAGAGAATATATCTGGATTGAATAGAATATTAGGAAAAGATCTCTGTAAGGAAATGGTTGATTTACTTATCAAGATAACTGATATTTCCCAAGCCTTAGACTGGAGAATTCCCATTGAAGTTCGTCGAGAGATGATTAAGATGGGTCAAAGTTTTGAATCTGGTATGTCTAAAATTGAATGGAAACCAAAAAAATATGATCCCAATGAAGATGATCAAGATGATCAAGATGATGATCAAGAACATGCCCATGACATGGCCAAATTGATTATAGTCGGAATTGATCAATCGATGCTCTATCATGAGGCTATTAAGGCAATATATGGTCTCATACATCAAGGTGGGCTATCTCATCTTAGTGAGGAGACTATAAAAACTGTATTTTTAAATACAGAAGATGTGATCAATGAGTTAGAAGATATAAAGTATGGAAAACTCACCGCCTCTGATCTTAGAGATTTCTTCAATACATTTGAAGAACTCGATGATATACAAAATGGTAGAGAATTTATTTGGGGGAAATTGATCGATGCCTCACTTGTTTCTGATAAGAAATTTTTAGAGATAATTAAAGATATTTTGGAAGCATCTCCACTATATAAAAAGGAAAGTAGATATGTGACATATACTAGTTCAGATAAAGAAAAGGCTAGACTATCGATGTCAAGAGTAAGAGTTGAAATAGATAAGCTAATAAAAATTGTCAAAGACGAATTTAAAGATTATCAAAGAGCTCTCATAGATTATGAAATGGGTCATTATGATGAAGAGTCTGGTGAGATTTTAAAATTGAAATCATCTAATAAAAAAATATCTTTAAACATAGATGATATTTTAGATAAAATATCAGAAACCGGTATGAAATCTTTAACAAAAGATGAAATAGATTTCCTAAATAACAATAGTTAAGATGAATTCAATTAAAGAGAATATGATAAGAAATTATCTATATAAAGTAGATTGGACAAAAAACTGGTCTTATTCAGAGATAGAAAACGGAATGGTGTCATTTTTAGGTGAGAGACCATCCTTAGATATAACATATACAAAAGATGTCATAGTTAATGAATCTGAGGGATCTTCAAGAGAATTTCTTAGATTAGATAAGATCTATGTGGTATTTACTGATGTGGATGAGAAAATAAAAAGAATGGAATTTTCATTAAATGGTTGATGTTTCTATTTCACAATATTTGGGAAAATTCCATAATGGTATCCTTTGTTCGGTGAGCATCATAATAGATACTATCTATTATGATGCTATCTTTTTTTATACAAATGAAGATGTTGTCTTAACTCTATCTGAAGAATTGGAGCAAATAATGGGAAATGGGCCTATCCATGAAAATGAATTGTATAAGGAAATACTATCGGGGCTTATACAAAAAAAAATTCCCTATAGTCAAATATCTACAATGGTGGATGAATTCGATGCCACAAAATGGGTCATTGCTCTCTCAGAGATATATGAAGGGGGGTAGATTTGTTAATCATTCACAATTCTTAGCATTTTCTTAATTTTTTCTAAAAAAAACCGAGGGGATTTCAAAATCCCCTCGGTTTTTTTTAGAAACTTTCACACAAAGGTAATCATTACCTCATTATTTATATCCGATAGCAAAACAGACACAACCCATATCTCTAATTATATCCTTTTTGGAGATTATGAATCGGATCGTAAAGTATCCACTTTTAGGAGCTATGAAATCAAAATATCCTTCATAGTCCTCATCATATATAGATGCGTATATCAAATTGCTATCTATGTCATAGATTTCAAAGTTTGGTTCCTCTAAAAATCCTGAACATAGATTGATAACTCTATACTTTTCTTGAGCATAGAGTGGGAAGACTGCCTCAATTGTTTTTTTATTTTTAAATTCATAAAGAGGTTTCGATGCAGCCGATTCGAAAACATATTCACCTAGGTATTCTTTTGCCTCCACCCTAAGTGACTTATCCAGGCATTGAGCCTTCAAACTTGAAACACTTAAAAAAACTAAAAATACTGATAATAGAAACGTTTTCATTTGTTTTTTTTTATTTTTTTATCAAAAAAATTGATATTTTTTGTAATATACCCCAAAGGGAAATACTATAATTATATATATATACTTTTTTAACAAAATAAAAAATAAATTCTTATTTTTTCCAAATAAATCAGTATTTGATTTAGATTTAAAAAAAACTTTCATATATTTTTTTCATATTTAAATCAAAAATATTATTTTAAATTTGGCTAAAATTTTAGTTATAGGGGATTGTCATTTGGGTATGTCTTATCCAAATAACTATCAGAAGTGGTTCGATATCTCTAGGGAATACTTTGAGACCTTCCTAATTCCTTTTGTGGAGAAGGAAATGTGTAAAGATGATATGATTGTTCAACTCGGAGATCTTTTCGATAACAGGAGCCTTATACCGATTGATATTTTGAATTATGCTCAAAATATTATCGAAAGATTATCATTAATTTGCCCTATTCATATATTGGTCGGTAACCATGATATGTTCCATAAAAGCACTGGCGATTTAAACTCACTCAATGTATTTAGATTCATGCCAAACGTTTTTATTTATAAAAGATCTACCAAGATAGAATTTGATGGAAAAAAGATTTTAATGATGCCCTACATAGAAAATAAGAAAGAACAAATACAGGTCCTACAATACCACTCAGGGTGTGATTATCTATTTTGTCACTCTGATTTGAATGGAGCCAAAATGCATTTAAATTCAATTGCACATAAAAATAAAGATAAGATATCTGAAGATGAATTCAAGGGATATAAAATTGTAAAAACTGGACACATACATATTCAACAAAAAATTAAAAATATTCATTTTGTTGGATCTATATTCGAAATGGATAGAAACGATATGGACAATAAAAAAGGAATACTTTTGATGGATGTTGATACTCAATCAGAAAAATTTATAGAGAATATGATATCTCCTAAATTTAAAAAAGTATACATTCAAAAAGCTCAAGATGTGGATTCCTTAGATTCGATATCTACCAGAGATTATATCGATCTCAATATTTCGAATTCTCTTTTGATGAGCAACAGAAAACTGAGAAGAAAAATAGAAATTCTACTAGAAACTGGCAATTTCTCATCTGTTGAATATATAGATGATATCTCTTTTGAATCTAAAGACGATACCAAAACTCAAAAAACCCTATCCCACAAAGAAGATGACATTGAGAATATATCGAGTATAACCATGGATTATGAAAATATAATAAGAGATTATATCAGAGACCAGGTTTACTCGAGTGATAAAGTAAAAAATGGAATCGAGAGAGAATTTGATAAGATAATTTCTCTTTCCAAGAATTGATTCATGGACGAATCCGAATGCGAATGTTCTTTGATGTGGGGGGGTGATGGGTGAGTCCAGGGCTAAAGAAAGTTAGTAATATGATATATACATTACTCTCGATGGGGTTCCTGATACAAAATTAATGTATCAGAACTCATACAGGAGTATACAGGGTGGGTATATCCCCGCGCAGACGTTTAGGCGCCTGTCCTTTCAAAATATTAAGATATCAAATCAAAACTCACCTATCATTACTTTAAATAATCGATGGTACTCACAAGAGAATTAAATGTACGAATAAATGAATCCAATTTTTCTTATTTTGAAAAATATGGTTATGATGTCTGCCTTGGTGAGACTATAAAAATACCCATTGATCTTCTCTCCCATGGTAGCCAATTTATAATTGCATGTGAATGTGACGGATGTGGGGTAAGGAAAGATGTTATTTTCAAAAATTATATAAAATATGGTAATTCTTGGGGGCAATACTTTTGTAGAAAATGCTCTGAAGAAAAAAGAAAGAAAACTCTAAGGGATCGATTTGGAGTTGAGTGTCCTAAACAAATTAAAAAAAAAATTTTAAAATATGATTAAATATAATCAGTATATCGAAAAATATAACAAAATTTTCGAAGAAGAATCATCCCCAAGAATACCCAATAGTGAATCATATTGGATAAATAAAGGCAAGAAAGGAAAAATTGTGGCTCTTTATACACACGATGATCTGGATGGCATATTTAGTGCAATCGAAATCAAAAAATATCTTTTAAGAAATGGTTTTAAAATAGAAAAATATGGAATCTTAAATTATTCAGAGGGTTGGAAGTTTACTAAGTTAGATCCCAAATTAATAAATGTTGTTGTGGACTTTGCCTCAATGCCAGGTGGGATATCTGATACTTATATCGATTATTATGTGGACCACCATGGTCTTTTTTCAGAAGATGAGATTCTCAAATATAAAAATTATCCTGTTCAAAAAATAAATACGGGATCTGCCTATGAAGCTATTTGTCTATCGCTTGGCATAAGAATGGATGCTCTCACTGTATCGGTTATCGATATGGTCGACTCGGCTAAATATAAAGATTATGGGGTTGAATGGACAAGATTATTGGATTTTAATTTATCTGATATAAAAGTTTCTAAAAATAGAAGACTTGAATTTTCGGCCGCCTTCAATCAGTTCATAAAAAGAAGTGACACAAAAACACTCATATCGGTTATTGATAATTGCTCAGATGCTTCTGTATATTCAATATACAATGCTATGAAGGCTCTCTACCCATCCCATAATATAGATAAGTTTAATAGAGAAAAAGATTTTATAAAAGATTCAAAGTGGAGAATTGGAGAAATGAGTAAACGGACATTAGGTGCTCGTGAGAAGAAAGTTTTTATGAATCAGGAAGAATTTCTAAAACAATTCCAAAAAGACGGAGTACTTAAATTGGATGGTTATCAAATTATTGGAGATCTAGCCTTTGTCCCATCAGGAACATGGGCAAATGCTCTCAGAATTAGATCCTTACTCGTCGATGAGGTAAGTGGGGGAATTATACCAAATGCTCCCAAATTTATTTTATTGCAGTATGGTGGGACCCTACAAGTGTGTTCTTATGAAAGTATGTCAGATTATAAGGAATTCCCACGCACAAAAAAAGGAGAGGTGATAGATAATCTTGGAGTTTATATGTCTAATTTACTTGAAAATTTCAAAAAACACTTGGGTTATCATGATCCAAATACATCAATTGGTCAGGATGAAATAACCGTATCAGGTGGGCACAAGGGGATCGGATCTATATCCAACATATTTGGAGTTTGTGATGTCGGGTCTTATGTTGGCTGTAAATTCATTGATATGTTTAAAAATAAAATAATAAATGATTTATCTGGAGTTAGTTTCGACCTAAAAATAAAATGGTCGAATGTGGCTGAGTATACATCCAAATCTCCCGAGATGGAACATAGGGTAATTCGTAAGGGAGACGTCACTAAATTGAATAAATTTGGAAAAGTTTTTATATTTAAAGAATATTCATTCTCTGATCTACAAGGATCACCCACTTTTAAAAATTTTAATAACGACTCTTTCAAATTGCTAAGTAGACACTTCCCCAATAGATCTTCAAGTTATGGGGGATTTAATAGATTTTATATAGATGAGACTAAAACAAAAATATCTATTCTAAACAAATTAGGATCGAATGTTAAGGCCTATAGGGAACTTATAAATAAAACTATACTCCATCTATTATATGAAGGTGTTGTAAAAGATCAATTAGAATGTGATCCAACCACATCTTCAGGATATGAATACATAATTGATTATTTGATGAAAGATAAGTACTTTTTTATAAAATTAGTCCCTGAATTGAAATCTATAATAGAAGAAACAACAAGAATAGGAGATATTGCTGAGGAAGGATCAGTTCAAGCTCTAAAGAATATTTTTGGCGATGAAATAGAGATTGAAAATACCTCTGAGTTGGGTAGCAAAACAGATGCTATACTTGGAATAGATTCTATAATGATTAAAGATGGCAATAGGTATAATCTACAAATAAAAAATGCTCGAGGAAGAGGAGTGACTAAAAATGGTCAATACTATCAAATAGAATATTTAAATCCAAAGATTTATAAAAACATTGATTATTTTGTATTTAAATCTAATAGAAACTATTATGTATTCTCGGGTAAAGATGGAGATGGAAATGTGACAACAGAAGTAGTAAAAGATGGATATACAGGATATAGAATCTCTAGTAATTATCTAATTGGTATCTATTTAGACTAGATTCCCTTTTTATCCGATATTTTCTTCTTATCCATGTATTCTTTTATTGTTCCATTTACAATGTTGTTTATGGAAGATACCGAAGCATTTAAAGATGATATACCACTCAATAATTTCTCCATCGTATCATTTTCATTATTACTTACGGCCAATTTCGTTTTTATGGCCGGTGTCTGTGTTTTTATAGTTTTGTTGGCGCTTATGGGCGCTTTGGGTTCACTGTTTACTGATTCATTTGTATCTTTTATAACATCCACAAATATTTTAGCTTTGCTCTCAAGAGCATCCATCATACTTTCAAATTGATCGCTGTCCATGAGGGATAACATGACAATTGATCCCGATAGATTCTTTAACATGGTCATTCTTTCTATATCTACTTGGGATAATTGAGAATTCAAAGATCCTAAACTCTTGCTCAATTTCTCATAAGCATTTGCGAGTCTAACCATACCATCTGAAAAATCTTTAATGCCATCATAATCAATATCGGATTCTGAAATTTTATTTGACAATTTTATATACGTGTCTATGCCAGCCAATAGGTTATTTAAATATTCACGAGAAATAACGGTATTATACTTACCTTTAGATATGATAATGGATGATTTAGATATACCAATCGATGTGGATATTATAGAATTCATGACATCATTACTAGAATTTCCAGTGAAGATACTCAATATTCCACCTTTGGAAAATTTACTATATGTTTCAGAAAATGCAACCAAAGCCAAGGATATTCCCTCACTCCACTCTTTTGTGGGACCGCCCTTATAATTACCACCTTGTAGTATGATCGATGATTCCTTTATTCCATTTGATATGGATCTTATAGCAACTGCCGGATCCCCAGAGTCTCCAAGTATAGCACCCAACAAACCACCTGATAATTTACTATACACAGGAGCAAAGGCAGCCAAAGCCAAGGATATTCCCTCACTCCACTCTTTTGTGGGACCTCCCGTATATTTACCACCCTGTATAGCAATTGATGATTCCCTTATTCCATTTGATATGGATCTTATAGCAACTGCCGGATCCCCAGAGTTTCCAAGTATAGCACCCAACAAACCACCTGATAATTTACTATACACAGGAGCAAAGGCAGCCAAAGCCAAGGATATTCCCTCACTCCACGTTTTTGTTGGACCTCCCGTATATTTACCACCTTGTAGTATGATCGACGATTCTACTATCGACTTCGATATTCCAAGTATAGCAACGAGCCCAGCCGCTATTGCAACAGCTCCCACTCCAGATAATATGAGTGTGCCCAAAGCCAAGGCCCCAGTACCGAATGCGAGTAAAGATAGAGAAATCGATTTAGCCCATTCTAAAGGAGGATATTTGGAATAATCACCAAGTTTCAATATTTGAGAAGTGGCAACTACCGATGTCGCTATTCCAAGTATAGCAACGAGCCCAGCCGCTATTGCAACAGCTCCCACCCCAGATGATATGACTGTACCCAAAGCTACAGCCCCCAATCCAAAAACTACCATTGATATCGTAGTTGGTATTATCCATTCTACGGGTGGATATTTGGAATAATCCCCAAGCGCCAATAATCTAGAGCTGACAGCTACCGATCCCGCTATCAATATCATATTAATAGCCCCAGTTAACATAGTCTTTATATCTATTTTTCCCAAAAATTTGAAAGTGGCCCCAAGGACTAGACTAACAACGGCAATCGATATTGAAATGAGGGCTATATTAATCAGTTTTCCAATCGGTATTACAGTCGTTTTAGAAAGTGGGCCGGAGGATAGTTGTATGGCATAAGACATGGCAACCAATACAATTGGAATTAAAACTACCTTAATCGGATCTATATCTTTAATAGATTTGGATATAAAAATGGTGGCAATGGATAGAGGTATAAATACGAAAGATATCAATATAGAGCTAAGTGCCTGACCAAGACCTATCGGTTTAACTTCTGATAATAAATAAGAAGATCCCAAAATAGCTGCCGAGATTGCTATGAGCAAAACAGGCATAAATAAAGAAATCTTAAGAGCATTTGATGGATTAATACCGTTTAGACCGTTGATGATTTTACCGATTCCAAAAGAAATAACGGCAAAAACACCTGCTATTAATATAGACGTTATTGCCTGACCAAGACCTATCGGTTTAACTTTTGATAATAAATAAGAAGATCCCAAAATAGCTGCCGAGATTGCTACCAATATTATAGAATAGTTCAAGGCAGAACTTTTATTTAAATTTTTGGATTTAGAAAAAATATCGAATGATTTTACCAATAAAGGAATGGCGATCGATAGAGCTATGACGGATGCAAAATTAACACCACCTATAATTTTGAAAGCAAGTCCGATAGCCAAGATTCCGGCCGAGATCGACACTAACATACTAGCTCCATCTTTTATTTTGGTTTTAGTGTCAGTCTTATTTGCCCCAGATCCAAATATATCCGATAGACCTTTACCTTCTTTGGGGGACTTATCTTGTCTCGATAAGAGAATTTTTTGTTGATCAATAATTACTTTAGTATCTTCTTTTATAGATTTAACAGATTGATCTATTTTAATGAGACTATCTGTTAAGCTACCCTGTTTTATTTTTTCTGATACTGGTCCCTTCTCTCTTTCGTTTTTTTCCTTTAAAGTGAGAGCATCTGACAACATTTCAATTGCTTGTGAAAAATTAGCCAAAGCTTTGATTAAATCTTTTTCCGACATTACTTTATATATCAAAAAAATGAGGATTCGGGTAATTAATTAAATTACACGAAAATATATACTCAAATCAATGAAATGAATCAAATCCATCACAGAATCTAAAGACTTCTGTGATGGATTTATCAATTAATATAAACGTACCCCATTATCTCTCGCAGCATCAACAATGCCTTTCAATTCTTTAAGGTTTGACACTTTGTGATAATCACCTGGTTGTAGGGTGTGTGCCATTTTCTAAAAAGCAGTTGAATCTTTAGGGCAGTAATGTTCCCTCAATCAATTTGTTCTCGTTGGTAACGAGGAATATAACCTAATGAAAAAAACAAAGATTTAGAAATCAACTTCTGTCAAATTATCGAAATTGATATTTCTATCTTTTGGTTTAGAATAATCTGAAATTCTTCTTTCGAAGAAATTGCCCTTACCTTGAAGTGAAATCATATCCATGAAATCGAATGGATTAGGTGAATTGTACACCTTAGAACACCCAAGTTCATTGAGCCAAAAGTCAGCCACAAATTCAATATATTGTTTCATAAGATTGGAATTCATACCAATTAATGAAACTGGCAGTGATTCTGATATGAATATCTTTTCGATATCTACAGCAGAACATATTATTTCCCTTATTCTAGACTCTGGGAGTTTATTTTTAATGTGATTATTATACAACAAACAAGCAAATCGGCAGTGTAGACCCTCGTCTCTAGATATCAATTCATTCGAGAACGAAAGGCCAGGCATGAGACCTCTTTTCTTCAACCAGAAAATGGAACAAAATGACCCCGAGAAGAATATACCCTCGACGGCGGCGAAGGCTATGAGTCTCTCCGCAAAAGATTCAGATTTAATCCACTTTATTGCCCAATCAGCTTTTTCTTTAACTGATTTAAAATTATCTATTGCATGGAAAAGTTTATCTTTCTCATCTGAGTCCTTTATATAAGAATCAATCAAAAGAGAATATGTTTCAGAATGTATGTTCTCCATCATTATCTGAAACCCATAGAATGATCGAGCTTCGGGATATTGGACCTCCCTTAAGAAGTTTTCACCGAGATTCTCATTTACTATTCCGTCAGATGCCGCAAAAAAAGCCAATACCATCTTAATAAAATGTCTTTCGTCTGAATTCAATTTATTTTCCCAATCATTTTGGTCCTGCACCAAATCAATTTCTTCAGCTGTCCAAAATGACATTTCTGCAGTTTTATACATCTCCCAAATATCTCTATATTTAAGGGGAAACATTACAAACCTATCTTTATTTTCCGTTAAAATGTGTTCTTTCATCATTCCTTATATATGAAAATTAAATTTAAGTTTTTTCCCATTTTTTGTTACCGACATCCCACACCTTCCAGTATCCCACACCTTCCATTATTTGACTTTCCGTTTTCTTAGGATCGTGTCCCTTCTTCACCAATTCATTTTTTCTGAATGCATATTTATATTGATCGTCAAAGAAAACACAGAAGTCTTTACCTTCTGGGATGAATTTGAACTTAAATAATTTAACCTTGTGTTAGAATTATTGTTTAATGGTGTTTGGATCAGCTTCTCCAATAGAACATACAAAATAATTTACGATATTTTAAAAATAGAGTTTAAAAAAAATCAATATATGGTAGGGAACTTGCCATTACAAAGATGGAGATCAAATTAGACTTCTGTGAAGAAGTATACTCTATGAAGCACCAAACACATCAGTCTTTAGCTGATGTGTAGTTCATGACACCACCTTAGCTTTAGATATATACATAATGTTAGATATAGAAAATTACTGGAAAGACGTAAATACTCTTTATGATATAAACATAATAGGGGATGATGAATTCAATGACTACAAAAAAGTTTATGATTATGTGGTTGGGGGGTCTAGAGATTATTTGAGTCTATCTAGATCCGAAATTAAAGCTTTACCAGATAATTTAAGAGTTTATGGAAATTTGATTTTGTATGGATCATCTATTGAATACCTACCAGATAATTTAATTGTTGATGATGGATTAGATCTCGGATC
>Ga0209085_1000435_pt1 | contig 30901 bp, 20 predicted proteins | sample C_131016_EF_Meta_FD_187310 | JGI IMG/M metagenome (GOLD analysis project Ga0209085, IMG submission 187310) | Freshwater microbial communities from Lake Croche, Canada to study carbon cycling - C_131016_EF_MetaG (SPAdes) (version 2) | ecosystem: Environmental > Aquatic > Freshwater > Lake...
CATATGGTTATACATCACCAAATGGTGGAGAAGTGTTAAAACAAACCGTGGTAAGCCCACCCTTCACTTTATAACATAACAATATATTTATAATAAAAGATTTTTTATGGATTTAAGAACATCATTAAACAATTACCTTGGAAAATCAGTGAGATATTCTGAGGAAGATAATGGAGATGGAACTAAACAAGTTTGTGACTTGGATACAGGCGATTGTTATACTGTAAGAGAAAGAGATGGTCTAATTGAAAGAGCGGGTCATCAAACAACAATAAATAAAAGAGTTAGAGTTGAAACTGCGAGAGGAGTTAAGACTTTATTAAACGGATAACAAAATGAGTTTAGATAAAAAAATTATCAGCGAGATTGAAAGATATAAGAATATTAATAACTATATCTTAGAACAAGCGGCACCACCGCCTGATTTGGGACCATTGGCACCTGAAGGTGGAGAAGGAGAGGGAGCACCTCCACCACCAGCACCAGCTGAGGCGACACCGCCACCAGCACCTGATGCAGGTCCACAAAAAATTGATGTGGATAATGACCCAGATGTTGAAAAGGTTGATGATAAAGGCAAATCAGAAGATAAAGGTGATGCTGATGACGAAGGAACTGAAACGTTGGACATCACTGATTTAGTAGATTCTCAAAAAAATATTGAGAACAAACAAAATGAATACTTTGAAAATCTATTTAGTCAAATTCAAAATCTTGAATCCAAATTGGGTGAGATGGATAATATTATGAACAAGCTGAACGCACTTGAAAATAAGATTGAAAAATATAGAGAAAAAACACCACAAGAAAAATTAGAATTAAGAAGTTTAGATTCATATCCATTCAACCAAAAGTTATCACAATTCTTCGATGATAAACAAGAAGATATGGAAAAAACTGGAAAACATGATTATATTTTAACCACAGATGATGTGAAAGATATTAATGTAAATGATATTAAAAATTCATTCCAACCAGGGGGAGGCGACAAGTACAACGACGAATTCAAACGTTAAAAATAAATTAAAAGGTCATCGAAAGATGACCTTTTTTATTTGACATCCGCCTTATTTATTACTATATTTTATAAACAATTTAATAATTTAATTTAAAAAAAATGAGTAATGTATTAGACGCCGTATTGGCACAGTATGAGAAATCACAAAACGCATCGGGCGGGGCCCAAAGTAAAATGTCGCAAGACGAAAGAATGAAAAAGTATTTCGCTTTAATCCTTGGTGATAAAGAGAAATCAGGTCAAAGAAAAATTAGAATCCTACCAACAACAGATGGTTCATCACCTTTCAAAGAGGCTTGGTATCATGAAATTCAAGTAGGTGGACAATGGCAAAAGTTCTATGACCCAGCTAAGAATAACAACGAACGTTCACCTTTGAATGAGGTTTATGAGGAGTTGATGTCAACTGGCAAAGAATCAGACAAAGAATTGGCGAAACAATATAAGTCTCGTAAGTTCTATATTGTAAAAGTAATCGACAGAGACCACGAAGAAGATGGTCCAAAGTTTTGGAGATTCAAACACAACTACAAGAATGATGGTATCTTGGATAAAATCATTCCTATTTGGAGAAACAAAGGCGACATCACTGACCCTGAAAAAGGACGTGACTTAATCATCGAGTTAACAAAATCTAAAACACCTGCTGGTAAAGAGTATACAAGTGTATCAACAATTATGTATGAAGACCAAGGTCCTGTTCACGAAGAAAAAGAACAAGCAAATGCTTGGATTAATGACGAGTTAACATGGAATGATGTATATAGTAAAAAACCTGTAGAATATCTTGAAGCTATCGCAAGAGGAGAAACTCCAAAATGGGATAACGATAAAGGTGGATATGTTTACGGAGACGCAACAGTATCTGAAGAAAGTTTTGGTGGAACAAAAAAATCAACACCATCTAAAATGGTTGACCCACAAGCAGATGCTGATGTGGATTCAGATTTACCATTCTAAATTATACGGGTGGAGATAATACTCCACCCTTTTTAATCTATAATATGACATTCAAAGAAGAAGTTGACTTACAGTTAAGAGATAATAAGATGATATCTTACGAGATATTGAGTCAGTTAAAAGATAAAGGATACTTCTCAGGAAGACCTAAACAAATTGGTGATACCGTTTTATTCGGTATGTTAAGAGAAGAAGAAGGTGAGTCAATTATCAAACTAATAACATTCCATGAAGATGAAATAGGTGAACTTTATGAAGAGGATAAAATATTCTACAACCGAAACAAAACAAATAAATTACCAAGCATTAAAAGAATAGAAGATGGCGGGAATTAAGAAAAAAGAGGTTGGAGGATTCAAAGATAAATTCTCAACCAAAACAAAGTATAAAGAAACTAGCTACTATTTTTGTGGTGAAGCGTTCTTAAGTGCCAGTGGATTACCAGGTCCTGTTATGGGTGGCATCAATATGTTCTTGGGACATAGTAATAGTTCAAAAACAACTGCTATGATTTTAGCAGCTGCTGATGCACAAAAGAAAGGTCATTTACCTGTCTTTATCATTACCGAAAAGAAGTGGAGTTGGGAACATGCTGTTGAGTTAGGTTTGGGTGCTAAAAAGAATTCTGACGGTGAGTGGGATGGTGATTTCATCTTCAACGACAGTTTTGACTATATTGAACAAGTAACAGATTTCATTAATGAAGTGTTAGATGCTCAAGAGAAAGGTGAAATACAACAATCTATTTTATTCCTTTGGGATTCTGTAGGTTCAATCCCTTGTAAGATGACCTTCGATGGTAAGGGTGGTAAGCAACATAACGCTGCAACACTTGCTGACAAAATTGGTATGGGAGTTCATTCAAGAATTTCTAAATCAAAGAAAGAAGATTATGCATATTACAATACTTTAGTTGTTGTTAATCAACCTTGGGTTGCTCTTCCCGACAATCCGTTTGGACAACCTACAATCAAAGCAAAAGGTGGAGAGGCGTTATGGTTAGCATCTTCATTAGTATTCTTATTTGGTAATCAAGCAAGTGCGGGTATCAACCATATCACGGCAACCAAAGGAGGAAGAACTGTGAGATATGCTATCAGAACTAAAATTTCAATATTGAAGAACCACGTAAATGGTTTGGGGTATAATGATGGAAAGTTAATTGCAGTACCACAAGGATATATTGAAGATACTAAAGAAGCTTTGGAATCTTATAAGAAAGAGTATTCCCAATATTGGAACGGTATCTTATCAGGAACTGGTGAGTTAACCTTAGAAGAAACAACTGATGATATCAGCGAGTAAGAAACAATTTTTATCACCTCTAATTTAACAAAGTGACTAAAACACTTTTAGTAGACGGAAACAATTTATTCAAAATAGGATTTCACGGAGTAAGAGATTTATACAGTGATGGAGACCATTTAGGTGGAATCTATCACTTTATAAACATCCTTAGAAAATTCTTAGAAGAACATGACCACGATAAGGTGGTTGTATTTTGGGATTCCAATTCCTCCATCCGTAAATCAATTTACCCACAATATAAGGCGAACAGACGCCAAGATATGAATGAGTACAAGTACGAGTCGTATCTTAATCAACAATCAAGGGTTAAACAATACCTCGAAGAAATTTTTGTAAGACAAGTTGAAATGATTGATAATGAGGCAGATGACCTTATCGCCTATTATTGTAAGATTGCTACCGATGAGCAGATAATCATCTTCTCAGCTGATAAGGACCTTACCCAGTTGATTAACGAGAATATCAGCGTGTATTCTCCCATCTCAAAGCAATACTTCGGTAACGGGGATAATATCGTCATTAATAAGGTTCACATTCCACATTATAATGTTTTACTTTGTAAAATATTCACAGGAGACAAATCAGATAACATAGATGGTATCGAAGGTCTCGGAGAAAAAACTTTAATAAAGTATTTCCCTCAAGTGCAGGAAAAACCCTGCACTGTGGAAGAATTACTCGATATTGCACGAAATATCCCGCAAAAGAAACCTATTAAAACTTTATCAAATCTTTTGAATGGTAAAACAAAATCAACTATACTTGGAGAAGAGTTTTATATCACAAACAAAAAAATTGTTGACCTCACGAACCCATTGATTACAGATGATGGAAAGACATTAGTTGAACAAATAATCACAGACATAATTGACCCCACCGATAGAGGTTATAAAAACTTAATGAGAATGATGATGGAAGATGGTCTCTTTAAGTATCTACCTAAGGATGATAATGCTTGGGTAAACTTCCTCACCCCTTTTATGAAATTAACAAGAAAAGAAAAACGAAACACAAACAAAAATTAAACGCTATGAAAGAAATGGACAGCACCAAAATGGAGTTTCTCTTGACACTTAACGATAACATCGTTGTTCAAAGATTCTTCAACGTCAGAGGGTTTAACCCAAAGGCAAAAAACTCTTTAGAGTTGTATGAGTTCATGAAGTCTCTAAAAGAAGAGCTTCAGTATTACCTAAAGATGAAAACAGTTATCTACATGATGGATAATAGAAACGCTATTGAAAGCGACGCAAGTATCATGAATACATCATTCACTGATGGGCCTGAAGTTTTTAACCTTTTTGTTAAGGTTGGAGAGCAGACAATTTGTCATAGAATTTTTGACGGAAAATTATTTCCACCAAAAGTTCGTTATACGGTTGATGTACGACCATTTTTGAGAGATGTCTTAAGAGAGTTGACTGACATTTTTTCAAACAACAGATTAACTTACGAATATTTGGATTTTGACTTGAGCAAGTAAGTATTTAATAATAAGGGGAGAACGAAACACAAACATGAATAAAAATTTTGACTACTTAGGGAACACTTTTCAGATACAATTATTGAACCAAATTATCGAAGATAAAGATTTTGCATCATCTATTATTGATGTAATTGAGAGTTCATACTTCGATAACAAATACTTTAAAATCATTTTACAAATGATAAAAGAGTATTATGTGAAGTACAAATCTTGTCCAAACTTTGATACGTTGGAACAGATTGTTAAATCAGAAATTTCACAGGAATTGGTTGCAAAGATTGTTTTGGATACTCTAAAACAAGTCAAAGATGCACCATTTGAGGGTACACATTTTGTACAAGAAAAAGCATTGAAATTCTGTAAACAACAAGAGTTACAAAAGGCGATGGATAAGTCTCAGAAGATTATTACTGAGGGTGATTTTGAGTCTTACGACAAAGTTGAAGGTTTGATTAGAGAAGCACTTCAGGTGGGTGAAATTGAAAAAGATGTTACTGATATCTTCATGGGACTTGATACAGTATTGGATGAGGACTATAGACATCCAATTCCGATGGGTATTGCAGGTCTTGATAATCTTCTTAAGGGTGGATTAGCCAAAGGTGAGATTGGAGTTATATTAGCTCCTACGGGGGTTGGTAAAACCACAATCCTGACCAAGATTGCAAATACTGCCTTTAACTTGGGGTATAATGTTCTTCAAATATTTTTTGAGGACAATCCTAAAATTGTTCAAAGAAAGCACTTCACAATATGGACAGGTATTGAACCTGATAATTTGGCAAATCACAAAGATGAGGTATTAAAAAAGATTGGTGAGATTCAAGATACAATGAAAAACAAATTGATTCTTAAAAAACTTGCATCTGATACAACTACTATGGGTCAAATTAAAAATCAGGTTAGAAAAATGATTGCCGATGGAAATAAGATTGACTTAGTCTTGTTAGACTATATTGATTGTGTATTACCTGAATCAAGTGCTAAGGATGAATGGAAAGCTGAGGGTTCTGTAATGAGGGGATTTGAAGCGATGTGTCACGAATTGAATCTTGTTGGTTGGACAGCAACACAAGGTAACAGAAGTTCAATTTCATCTGAAGTTGTAACTACTGACCAAATGGGAGGTTCAATTAAGAAGGCTCAAGTGGGACACGTAATCATAACAGTAGCTAAGACTCTTGTACAAAAAGAGATGAACTTAGCAACGATTGCCATCACAAAGTCACGTCTTGGTAAAGACGGAGTTGTATTTGAAAACTGCAAATTTAATAACGAACTTCTTGAAATAGACACCGAATCTTCAGTAACATTCTTAGGTTTTGAAGGACAACAAGAAGAGAAAAAAAGAGATAGAGTTAAAGAGCTCTTAGAAAAAAGAAAAGAAAGAGAAGCGCAACAAAAATCAATTTAATTAAATATCTACTTTTTTAAAAAAAAACTTATTTTTTTAATCTAAATTGTTGGTCGCTTGGTGTTCGACCACATATTTATCATAAAAATCGTTGATTTTTTAATAAAATAACTACACCTTAAAATTTACAAAAATGGACATTTCAAACAGAATTTTATCGGATATAACTGTGTATATGAAATACGCAAAGTATATCCCTGAACTAAAAAGAAGAGAAACTTGGCAAGAATTAGTTTCAAGAAACATGGAGATGCATATTAAGCAATATCCTAAATTAGAAAAAGAAATTCGTGAGAATTACATGTACGTTTTCAAAAAACAAGTATTACCCTCAATGAGGTCAATGCAGTTCGCAGGAAAACCAATTGAAATCTCACCTAACAGAATTTACAACTGTGCCTTCGCACCGATTGATGATTGGAGAGTGTTCTCTGAAATAATGTTCTTACTTTTAGGTGGAACAGGTGTTGGTTACTCAGTACAAAAACATCACGTTGATGCTTTACCTGAAATCAGAAAACCAAATAAAGAAAGAGGTAGAAGATGGTTAGTTGCCGACTCAATAGAAGGATGGGCTGATGCTGTTAAAGTATTAGTTAAATCATATTTCTTCGGTGGTTCAAAAATTGAATTCGACTTCAGTGACATCAGACCAAAAGGTGCAAGACTTATCACATCAGGTGGTAAAGCTCCTGGCCCACAACCATTGAAAGAATGTTTAATTAAAGTTGAGGGAATCTTAGATTCAAAAGAAGGTGGTGAAAAATTGAAACCAATTGAAGTACATGATATTGTTTGTCATATTGCAGATGCAGTATTAGCTGGTGGTATCAGAAGAGCAGCACTTATTTCATTATTCTCAGCAACTGACGAAGAAATGATTGGATGTAAGAGTGGAGCATGGTGGGAAACAAATCCACAAAGAGGTAGAGCTAATAACTCTGCAGTTTTGATGAGACACAAAATTACCAAAGAATACTTCATGGAATTATGGAAGAGAATTGAAGCAAGTGGGGCAGGAGAACCTGGTATCTACCTAAGTAATGATAAAGATTGGGGAACTAATCCTTGTTGTGAAATTGCTTTAAGACCATTCCAATTCTGTAACCTCACAGAGGTTAACGTATCTAATGTTGTATCACAAGAAGATTATGAAGATAGAGTTAGAGCGGCATCTTTTATTGGAACATTACAAGCGGGATATACTAACTTTCACTATTTGAGACCGATATGGCAAAGAACAACCGAGAAAGACGCATTGATTGGAATATCAATGACAGGTATCGGTTCAGGAGCTGTTTTGGGTTTAAACATGAAATCAGCGGCAAAAGTAGTTAAGGAAGAAAACAAAAGAGTTGCAGAATTATTGAATATTAACGTATCGGCAAGAACAACAACAGTTAAACCTGCGGGAACTACATCATTGACTTTAGGTACATCATCAGGTATTCACGCATGGCATAATGAATATTATGTGAGAAGAGTTAGAGTTGGTAAGAATGAAGCAATTTATTCACATTTAAAAAATAATCATCCCGAATTAGTTGAGGATGAATATTTTAGACCACACGATACTGCGGTTATTGGAATACCACAAAAAGCACCTGAAGGGTCAATTTTAAGAAACGAATCACCAATCCAATTATTGGAAAGAGTTAAAAAAGTTCAACAAGAATGGATTAAACCTGGTCATAGAAATGGAAATAATGCACACAACGTATCGGCAACAATCTCAATTAGAGAGCATGAGTGGCCAGCAGTTGGTGAGTGGATGTGGGAAAATAAAGAATCTTACAATGGACTTTCAGTATTACCTTATGATGGCGGAACATATATTCAAGCACCGTTTGAAGATTGTACAAAAGAAAAATACGAAGAATTAATGAAGACTCTTCATGATGTTGATTTATCAAAAATTGTTGAAATGCATGATGATACTGACTTGAGTGGAGAGGTAGCATGCGCGGGTGGAGCTTGTGAAGTTACACTAGTTTAAAATCATGAGAGATAATTTAGTTCAAAACATTATTAATGGAATCTACTATTCAATTAAAGGAAATAGATAATAATAAGAGGGAGGAGTCTAATAAACTTCTCCCTTCTCATTATTATATGGAAGGTGATAGAGTTATTTTCACAGAAGAGTTTCACAAAAAAAGAGGGAGTTGTTGTGGTAATTATTGCAGACATTGCCCTTACGACCCAAAACATACTAAGGGAACAAGCTCTTTAAGAAAAAAATAATCCATGTATATTTATATTATATGGCAGCAGGAGTAACATATGGTTTGAACTTCCCGTTTCAAAATTCAATTAAAGGAGATTATCTTCAACTTACAGAATTAGAATCAGAAGAAATTAAGGCAGATTTAATTCATCTTTTATTAACAAGAAAGGGTTCAAGATATTTTCTACCCGATTTTGGTACAAGATTATATGAATTTTTATTTGAACCATTTGATGGTTTGACTTTCGACGCAATACAATCCGACATTAGAGATGCGGTCGGAAGATTTATGCCCAACCTACTATTAAATAATATTACAATAACTCCATTAGACCCAATGGAAGAATATGATTTAAATACAGGACAAGCAACAGCTGGTACAAGTAGTTCACCAATATATAGGTTTCCTGGTAAAGGAACCGCTGAATATACTGCAAAAATTAAAATAGACTACTCTAACAACAAAAATACTTTTGCACAAAGTGATTTTGTAATCATCAATATTTAATAATAATGGCTAATCGTAAAATATCGTATACAACTAGAGATTTTGAAGGTATAAGAACCGAGCTTCTAAATTATGTAAGGACATACTATCCAGAATTAATTCAGGATTTTAATGACGCATCAGTATTTTCAGTTTTTATTGATTTAAATGCCGCAGTTGCCGATAACTTACACTATCATATAGATAGAAGTGTTCAAGAGACTGTTTTACAATATGCACAACAAAGGTCCTCAATTTATAATATTGCCAGGACTTATGGTTTAAAATTACCAGGACAAAGACCTTCAGTTGCTTTAGTCGACTTCTCAATTACAGTTCCAGCTTTTGGAGACAAAGAAGATGAGAGATATCTTGGTATTCTAACAAGAGGTTCACAAGTAACAGGAGCGGGAATTGTATTTGAAAATATCTACGATATCGATTTTTCATCACCATACAATGCTCAAGGATATCCAAATAGATTGAAAATACCTAACTTCAACGCCAACAACGTATTAATAAATTATACAATTACTAAAAGAGAACTTGTTGTAAATGGTATCACAAAAGTATTCAAAAGAGTTATTACACCAAATGACGTAGTTCCATTCTTTGAATTATTTTTACCTGAAAAAAATGTTTTAGGTATAACAAGTGTTTTGTTGAAAAGTGGTACAGAATATACAAACACTCCTACAGCTGCAGAATTTTTAGGAGTATCTAATAGATGGTATGAAGTAGACGCTTTAGCAGAAGATAGAGTTTTTGTTGAAGACCCTACAAAGGTTTCAGACCAACCTGGTATTAAAGTTGGTAGATACATACAAACATCAAATAGATTTATCAGTGAATTTACACCCGAAGGATTTAAGAAAATGACTTTTGGTGGTGGAACAAACACAGCCCAAGACGCACTTAATCAATTCACAACGGTAGGTGCAACTTTAGATTTACAAAGATATATGAATAACTTTTCATTAGGTTCTACATTAATTCCAAATTCAACATTATTTGTTCAATACAGAGTTGGTGGTGGTTTGGCAACAAATTTAGGAACTAATGTTATTAATCAAATTGGTACAGTTTCTTTTTATGTTAATGGTCCTTCTGAATTGACTAACTCATCTGTTGTTAACTCTTTAAGGGCTAATAACGTTACAGCAGCTGTTGGTGGAGCAGGAGTTCCTTCATTAGAAGAAATTAGAAACTACGTTTCATTTAACTTTTCAGCACAAAAAAGAGCGGTAACTGTTCAAGATTATGAATCAATTATTAGAAATATGCCATCTGAATTTGGTGCACCAGCTAAGGTATCAATAACAGAAAACGACAACAAAATTTTGATTCAACTCTTATCTTATGATACATCAGGTAAATTAACAAACTTGGTATCTAACACATTAAGACAAAACGTGGCCAATTATCTTTCTAACTATAGAATGATGAATGACTATATTTCGATATTAAGTGCTGAAGTTATCGACTTAAGTATTGAAGTTTCAATTGTATTAGACTCAGCACAAAACTCAGGACAGATTATTTCAAATGTTATTGATAAAGTTAATACGTACTTCAACCCACAAACAAGACAATTAGGTCAAAACGTATATCTATCAGAACTTAGAAGTATTATACAAAATCAAAATGGTGTATTAACCGTTGCGGGATTGAATGTTTATAACATGGTTGGAGGACAATATTCTTCAGCACAAACATCTATGGTCTATTCAGACCCAGCAACTAATCAAATAAAACCTGTTGATGATACAATTTTTGCACAACCTTCTCAGGTTTATCAGATTCGTTATCCAAACAAAGATGTGAAAGTCTTAGTTAAGAACTTCCAATCTGTGACTTTCTCTTAACACATTTATTTATTAAAACTTTGACTTATAATTTATAATGTGTATGTGTGCACCTTGAAAAATAACACATAAACTATTTATAAGTTAAAGAGATTTTAATGGGTCAATCCTACAGAATAAAAACCGATATCGGAGTAAACAAAACAATCAATGTAGATTTAGAACAAGATTTTGAATTTTTAGAGATTCTATCTCTAAAGATACAACAAACAGATATCTATACAAGAAATTGTGCCGATTATGGTGTAATTGTGGGTAGAGTTACCGCAAATAATGGATTTGGTCTTCCAAATGCAAGAGTTTCGATTTTTATACCAATTGAGGTAGTTGATGAATCGAATCCAATTATCTCATCAATATATCCTTATAAATCACCAAGTGATAAGAATTCCGACGGGTATAGATATAATCTATTACCCTATGAAAAATCATACTCAACACACGCAGCAACAGGGACGTTACCATCAAGATTAGATGTTTTAACAGGCTCTACCACAATAGAATTGTACGATAAATATTATAAATATACTTCTAAGACTAATGAAAGTGGGGATTATATGATTATGGGGGTTCCTTTGGGTTCTCAGACAATTTTCATGGACGTTGACTTATCAGATATTGGTGAGTTTTCGTTAACTCCACAAGATTTAATTAGGATGGGAAAAGCAACTCAAGCTCAAGTTGCTGGAAATAGATTTAAGACATCACAAGATTTAAATTCTTTACCACAAATTGTTAGTTTAACAAAACTAATCGAAATTTCACCATTGTGGGGAGACCCAACAATATGCCAAATTGCGGTTAATAGGTTAGATTTCGATTTAAGAGACGACGTAAATATTGATATACAACCAACGTCTGTTTTTATGGGTTCAATGGTATCCTCAACAGACAAATACAGAATTAGAAAAAATGGTAAACCACGAGATGACATGGGAAATCTTTGTGGTTTAATTGCGGGTACTGGACAAATATTAGCTATTAGACAAACAATCCAACAAGATTCTAATGGAAATCCTGTTTTAGAAGAGTATCAAATGGAGCAAGCTGGAAATGTGATTGATGGAAGCGGTACATGGTTAACAGAACTACCAATGAATTTGGACTACCTAATAACTAATGAGTTTGGAGAAAAGGTTTTATCAAATAATCCATCATTAGGTATTCCAACAAAAGCAAAATATAGATTTAAAATAAAATGGTCTCAATCATCTTCAGTAAATGAAGATACTAAGAGAGCCTATTGGTTGGTACCAAACGTGAGAGAATATGGTTGGAATGTATCAACATCAAATACTGACCCTATCAATGGTAGTACAACACAACAACAACAAGTTGCTAGTTCATATTATTTTGGACTTAATTGGACAGGATACACTCAAGGATTTTCAGGACCAGCTAAAATAAACTTATTAAATGAAAAAATTAATGGAGAGGATACTTTTTATAATTTCGAATTTAATAGAGTTTATACCATATCAAGTTTAATTAGTGAATATAAAAATGGAGTTGCTAGAGGTAGATTTGTCGGCATCAAAGAAATTGATTCTTCTGATTGCGAATCAACAGTCAATAAATTTCCAGTAAATGATGGATTTAGAAATTTTGATTTTCTTTATTTTTTATTTGCAATCATTATGCAAATAATTCAATTATTAGGGTTACCATTATTAATTATATTTGAGTTTTTAGCCTTTTTATGGAATAATTTTGCGGTGTTACTCCTCTTATTTTTAATACCATTTTTATTTTCTCAAGCATATCAAAATTTTATTGCAGCAAGTGTTGCGTTCCCAGCGGTAGGTTTAATAGTTATGCATATCATTTTTGGTATATTATTTTTAATCTTAGGTATAACGGCAATCGTTAAGTTCAGAAGTATTGTAAAATATAAGTTTGGTAGGATAAAATTACCAATGATAACTTATCCTGAGTGTCAAGCTTGTGACTGCGAACCTGAAGTTACTAAACAAGATGGAAGTGTTACTGCATTTAGTTTGTTGACTCAATTTTCAAATAATGGTTTATATTATGAGAAATTAAATAAATTGTTAGAATCCCAAAGTATTTCAGAGTTAGATGACCCAAATTCAGTAAATGACAAATCCGTTTTGTCTTTGATGTTTTCACAAGCGATGGGTACACGAACGGATAAAAGGGATGATAATACAGTTTATAAAACTACTAAATCCCAAGACTTAAGATTACCTGACACTACAAATTTTGCTGGGACTCCAAAACCAACATTTGCGGCATCTTCAGATTTAAGTATGGGAGAAAGAATTAATATTTTTAATTCAAGAAAAAGGTATTTTGATGGTATTAATAAAATTAGCGTAACTTTTGATGTTGCTTCAAACGTTGGAATCAATCACTTCGACAATACATTAACAGTATTGATGAATCAAAAATTAGAGTCAGGAACACTTTATACTTTTGTTGACCCTTTTACGACATCTGATGTGAATTATACCTATACAGCACAAACATCTTCTGGGTTAATAGTGACTGGTATTAGCGGTGTAACTAAACAAATAGGTGCAGGATTAGTAACGGTTGATTACGCTAATCCAACAAATCAAACTTTAAACTCATCTCAAACATATTTTTTAAGTACTGGCTCTACAGAAGTTAATTATAAATTCCCTAGTGATAGAGAATATTATCAAGTTATTACAGCAATAACAATATCTGAAGCGGCAAAATTATGGAATACTTCAAATCAAAATTCATTACCAGGTGCTCTATTGGCTCCAACAAACATTTTGTGGAATATAAAAGACGCATTTGGTTGGCAACATTCAAAAGGTGCAACATATAATACGTCCGATGTATTTAGTGATTTTGACAATCAATACATCACAATTATTCAAAGAGGAGTTGACCCTTATTCTCCAATATATATTAATGGTTATGGTATAGGAAAAATATTAGGATTATCTAATGAAAATGATTTTTATCTTACTGCGAATACAAGATTGAATATACCAATTCAAAAAATTACAAGTGGTATTGCAACACAGGAATTTACATCGCAATCTAACATTTTTTATCCATCTTATTTCTTTGAAGCTGGTGACGGATTCACAGGATTCTCAACTTCATCTGTTGGATATTATGGAAGATTTGACGCTCATTTTCCTGCTTACGGTTCATCAAATAATGTTTATTGGAATGGGTTGCAGGGAAAAGTTTCAAACTCGGGTAATGGTTGTTGGAATGGTAGTACATATGCTCAAAAATATGACAGTGCTGAAGATTTGTCAGGTATTGGAATGATATTCATGAACGTTGATTATAAACCTAGTTTAACTTATGGACAATATTACTCACCGAGTTTAATTAATAGTTTAACCGCCAACCCAATGTCAATAACATCTAAGGTTAATAACGTTTTAAGAACCGATAGATTACCTTCATCAGATTATATGGATGGTAGTGGGTGGAATAGTAATGCCGCAGTTTTACAAGAAAATCTTGGATTTGCCATTTATAATATTAATACGGATACCGAAGACTTTAGTAGTCAAAAATTTGCAACAGGTGCTCAAGTTGTTACTGCTGATATTGAAGGACAAGCATATAGTGGACAAGTTATTCAAAGTTTAAGTACCTGTCAAAATATGGTTGGTTTAGATTGTTATAGTGGTTCTTCAGGAACATTTGGTATCAGTAATGGTTGTCAGGCTACAGATTCAATTGAGAATGGATGTTATATCTTAATGAATAAGCCTTTAGTTGACTTAAAAAAAGACATAAATGCGTTTGAGGAATGGGCTTATAGATTTAGATTTTTCTATGGATTATGTAGAGGAGTATTGGCACAATCATTTGTAAATAATTGGGTGAACGGTGTTCTTTATAGTTTTCCAATTCAAGTTGTTGTGTATTTTGATAAGAAGAATAAACCATTACCACCACAGTTTGCCACACAAGTTGTATATTTTGATTCAGCGTCTAATAACTTCTACTATAGAAGTTCCCCTTATTTCAGTGGAGAAACAATGCCGTTCTTAGGAGGACCACCAAGTGCTGGAGCAGTTAATGCAAGAGAACTAAAATATCCAACTACAATAATTAATTTAGGTATTAAAGATTCTTTCTATCAAGAAATAATTTTTGACCCCTCAGCAAGAGCTTATGTAATGAGAACTTTAAATCCAACAAGTTATTCAGATACGTCAGATTTAGTTAACTTATTTGTTATCTCGAGAATAGCCAACTCAAGTTTCTTACAAGAATTGGGTATCGCTAAAGACACTGGATTAAATAAATTGTTCTCAAGACCTGAATTAAGAATTGACGGTGATTTGGCACAAACAATGTCAATTAACAGCGAATATGGTGTGGTACCATTCTCACCTGATTTTTATCCTACCGATGGAACAACTAACTCACCCGTTGCGGTATATGGTGGAAGTAATAACCCCACCATTGGTGTATTCTTTTCTTCATCAACTACAAACTTACAAAACAAAGATTTTATAACTCCTGGTGTTATTGATTTCAGGCCAGATGCTGAACCATACACATACTCAGCAATAACATATCCGTATGGAATTTATTCACAATTAGTTCCATTTTACCGTTGGGGTTATAATGGTAATAGTACGGGTACAATTTTCGGCGACCAGTATAATTCATGGAAGACAGATAAGGTAAATATTATTGCAAAAAATTATCAATCTTTAGACAGAAGAGCAATACCTGGAAATAATGAATATTTCATAGGTCCAAACACGGCTTTGGGTGATATATATGAACGTGGATATATATTCAATGTTACAGGAACGACAGGAGGTAACGCGGGGTATTCTTCAACAGTTCAAGGAATAACTTTCAAATCATTTTTAGTTGGGGCACCCTTTCATTTTTATTTTGGGTTACTGAAGGGAGATTCTGCATTAGATAAATTCAAAACAAAATACTCAGTAAGTGAATAAGTTTACAATCATACCGAGTAATTTTTTATATAAGTCAGCACCATTTGTTGATGAAAAAATTTCTATTTCTTTGGACCAAACAAGTCAACAAACAATAGAATATGATAGAAGCTCAACAATCAGTCTTGCACAAACATATAATGATGAAAGACAAGGAACACAAATTTTTAGACCAACATTTAAGGTAACGTATTTGTATGGGAATACTTATTTTGGTACAACAGATTATTTGCCATTTCAATATAATTTATATTATTTGAATGCCGAACAATCCGTTGTGAGTGGATTATGGAAAGGGTATCCACAATATTATGAGTTTGATTTTTATAGACCACCAGTTGATGACCAACATATTGATTATAAGTCAAAAAGTGCATATACGTATAATTGGAATTTTTATTTAAGTTATGCATATAAGAATAACTACGATAAAAAAATGACCTATAATACAACATCTAGTACAAATATTAATTGGGTCGCTTCAGATGGAATACCATTTACTATTTTGAATTCCACAAGTGATGGTGACGGTGTTATAAGATTTGAATGTATTGCATCTCACGGATTAATCGTTGGAGAATACGTTGAGTTATCTCTAACTTATAGAAATTCAAAAATATTTCAGGTTTACAGCCTTGGTAACGGACAATTTGGAAGCGATGTTTATATCTTTAATGTTTTAAACATTGGTTACACAGGAAACACATTTAATAATGGTGTAACAGGAACATTTAAAAGGATTATCAATCCTAATAATATGGAAACCAAATCAAAATATTATATTAGAGAAAATAAAATATTAACAAATATTGATGATTTAATTATAACAAAAGTTGGATTTGAAAAAAATGTATTTACTGAAGAAAATAAATTTGAATATAGTTCAATAACTCCAAATCAAGTATCAAGAATTTCAAAAAAGACGAGTAGTAATGCTTATAATATAACATCAACATATGACTTGGATTTCAGTAAATTGAAAGATAACCAAAAAAGACCAATCAGTGAAATCTTTTTAACAACTGTATTTAAAGGATATTCAGGATATTTTAATCAACCCTATAATGGTGTTGGTTTAAAACAAGGATGGGAATTTAATATTACAAAAAAAACTAACGCATGGTGGGATTTAAATAACATTGAATCAAACACATCAATTCCTGTTTCTGAATATACAAAAACGAGTGGTGCAACTAAAACATTTTATTATAATTCTAACTTGAAATCGGATGATGTAATCGATGGAGATTTCTGTGAGTGGAATGATTATGAACAAGTGGAAAGAGTCATTTCATCATATATTCAAAAGATAAAATATAATCAAAACGTATTTCAAACTACAAATGATTATAGTACAAATTCTCCAGGTTTTTATTATAAACCACACAGTTCGATGACAATCAGAGTTTTTTCTGACTATGTTGAGACTGGCCAAGTTGGATTGGTTGATAATATACCAAGTTGGTCTTTCTATTCATCCGCAGACCAACAATTTAGATGGAGAGATTTATATAGCTATGGATTTATAGACAACTTAGGAAGAGGTGTGAATTATCCATATTTGAATACAGCTCAATATCCATTTGCGGATGTTATATTTCGTTTGATTCCTGAAGGAACAAATCAAAACTTAACAGGTGTTAACGAGCCGATAAAACCATTAATTGATAAGTGTGAATAATTTTATAATTAGACAGGAAATCATTCCAAATGACAAACAAATTAATATCCCCGTTCAATTGACGTGGGATTATTTAGGTATGGATACGGCAATTGATGAATATGAAACTGATGTAATTACTGAAGTCATTGGTGTCGGTAGAGATTTTGAAGTTTCAAGGTTTTCACATGCACCAGCAACTGGAACAACAGACATGACTCAGGCAAATTATGAGTTTTATTTTTATTCAGGAGGTTCTTTAGACGACATTACAAATTGGAGAATTAATTATATATCTGAAGGATTTACACCACAAGAGATATACTATTATGCCAAAGATTTTTCTAACTCATTTTTCAAATTGGATTTATATGACACACCAGATGAAAAAAGACAAAAGAATTATATTACAATAATAATTCCAACACAACAAGGATTAAAAATGGATACTCAAATGCAAAGAACTACAGTATCGATTAAGAAACCACAATTTGTTTTGGATTTTATTGGTGACAAAGAAGGATTTTTTATTTATTGGTTAAAGGGTAAAACTTTCTTAGATATTGATACGTTTTACATGACGGCTAAATTCTACAATGCCAAGACGGGACAATTCACAAAAATGATGACAGGTCATGGAACAAGTTCAGTTGATTTAACGAATGGTCCACAAGCATATCTTCCATCAATAGGTCAGGGTAAATATAATTTTGATAACACACAATATTTCTATTATACGGTTAAGTTAGATTATGAGGGCCGAACTTATCAAATCTTTAATACACACAATCAAAGATTGGGAACTAACATCCCCATAAAATGGTATGAATATGTAAACCCACCACAATAATGGAACAAGATTATTATAAGTTTATCGTATCACCTGAAAACGTTAAGAGTGATTTATCAGTTGTATATAACAATGGAACTCCTGTTGGTGTTTATTCTGCAATGACAAAAGTTGTTAGTTCAGGACCTAACGGCGCTTCGATAATGACTCATTTATCCGTACCTGTTTTATTAAGACAAACTGCGGTTGACGCTGGATATTATTCAGAATTTGATGGTGCTGTATTACAGAAAGATGTTGTTGCGAACTTTATATTCTCGGCAACCACAGGAAGTCCGTATGTTTATTATGTTTATAATACATCAGACCAATTTCAAAAATTTTTGGAGTTGTCGGCATATTCAATAGATTGGGGGGACGGTTCACCAATACAAAACATAACAATCTTTACTCCAAATTCTTTACATCATACTTATCCTGTTGCTGATGCTCAATACACAATAACAATGAAACAAGTTAATCCTTGGGGAATAACTACTGTATCTAAAACTGTTACAACTCCATATAAATTGGTAACAGATTATAACCCACAAGGGGAAGCTTTCTTTGCACCTTCTTATGGGAATTGGGTTGGTACACCGATATCTTACAATTACATTTTTTCAGGTGACGCGGTTAATGAAGTGGCACCACAAGAGTCTTTTAATTATGTTTCAGTTCCATTTACCATATCAGGACTAACTAAATCAAGGATTACAGAATTAACTCCTTATGGTAATTTAACAATACAACAAAGAATCGGATTACCTATTATTAGTAATGGACAAATATGGGGCGCAATAAGTAATGTAACACCAGTCTTTACTGCCTATACAATTACAGGAATTGATTATTATGATTATGTTGACGGGACAACAATATTTTTTGAACAATCATCGGGGTTAACTCAATATAATATGACAGCGGTTCCAATCACTAAAAACGAAGCATTATTGAAAGTTATGGACCAACCACAGATTCAAACTAATGTATTTGTGGAGAGAGGTAAAAATAGTGCATATGAAAGAGTTCAAAGACTTGGCGAAGTAGATAACATTGGAGATATGATTAACTACGGTTATGGTTTTTTTAATGTTGTTGATAAGAAATTGAAGTAATGAAAAAAATAACTAAACTATTTATTAAAAAATAAAAACAAATGGCAATAGGTTCATATGGTACAATAAGACCGAGTGATGTTTCACCAGCAGATGTTGAGATAATCATGAATTATACTGCGACTAGAGACGTAACCGATTCTTTTGTCCTATCAAAATTAGATGCCCAAACAATATTAAGACCATATTTTAATAATTCAGAAACAGGTGGAAATGCTGGAGTCGAAGTTTTGGGTGGACTATATAATTTAACACTACCAGCGACACAATTTAATGCGTTAGGTATATATACACTTTATTTAAGACCAGCTCAAATTAGAACATCAATTACAGATTGTGGGGTATTAAGTGCTTTACCAAATGTTAAAGGTATTGTCATAAATTTAGCTAATGTACCAACACAATACGTTAATAAATTTGTACCACAAGGGTTGGTGGGATTTAGAATTGAATATTTGAATGCTGATGGCTCAAAAATACCTAATTTCTTCAGAGTTGTGACTTCTTGTTTTTATTGTGAGCCTGTGGTGACTAATGAAGTTAACACATCACAAAAAGCAATTAGATATAGATATGTTGACGGAGATTCTAACTTATTATTCTTAACATTATCACCATCATCATCACCAACAAACAAACCAAACGCTACTCCCTTTATTGGACAGCCTGACCAAAATATTATTATAACAAATACTTTTTTTAATCCAGTAACAATTGAAATTGAAATGGTTGAATACGATATTTCATCTCTTGCAATTGCTCTATACGGTAATCAAACTAAGTCAATTGATGATGGTATTTACACAATTTACGATTCTCAAAATAATATATACAGACAATATAACTTATACGAAATTAGAGACCAATTTAATGCATTACTTTATGAAGTTAGACAAAGTAGAGGTAATAATATTGATTTCAGTAAAAATTTCACAACAATAACTAGTTAATGGCGACATCTAAAAAATATTTTTATCCACCAGTACCAGGTAATGGTGCTGGTACTTTTTCAGATAACATTGTTGGTTTACAAACCGTGCAAGGTGGAGGACTTACGCAAGGTAATTTTGATTTTACAACTTCTGTTGTTGAAAAAGTTGATAGAAGATTTAATGTAGGAGCATTTTCAGAACCTGTTAATTTAGGTGATTTGAACATCGATAATTTAGCTGAAAGTAGAAGTATATTAGCAACACAATTTAGAGTGTATCCTAACTATGATGTATCTCAGGTCCTGAATTTTTCAATGTATGGTTCATTATCTAAAAGATTACAAGTTTCCGCAACACAAATTATTAATTATTTTCCAGCATCTTTGGATATTATGTTTTCAAATTTATCGTTTGTTACAGGTGCAACAGCAATTAATATTCAATACGATTCAGTTTCAGACGAAACTTATTTTGAAATAAATGTAGATAGGATTAATAATCCATTTGATATTGATTACTCAATTAGTGCTGCGACTAACCTAAATTTACGTGAAATAACAGTTTCTAAGTATAGAAACCTATATAATACTTACCTTGACTATGCAGTTGCAATTGACGGTGAAATATTTAAAGTATTATCTTTTACTCCTTCAGAAACACTCTCATCAGGTAGTATTGCATTTTATGTTTCGGGAACACCGTTTGGGACAACTGCAACAACAATCTACGATAATTTTCAAATAAGACCAAATGATTTTGTTGCGGATAGAGTGTTTGCTGAAGACTTCGATGAAGTCGAAAAATTTATGTTGAATAGATTAATTCAACCCGAATTTACTGCAGTATTCCAAGTCCCACAACAAACTGAGAACGGTGAGTTTTATACAGATTATCAACAAGTAACTTGGCCAAAAGATGGGCCATGGAATTTAGATATTAGGTCTTTTCTATTTGATGACTACCTAAGCCAACTTGAAGCAATTGCTGTTAATTTAGATTCATTTAAGAGTAATTTAATTTCAAGATTTTTAGTAACAGATTCACTTAAAGAATTTGACACACTTGGACAAAAAGTTGAAAAAATATTTCAAATATATGGTAGAAGTTTTGACCAAATAAAACAATTTATTGATGGATTGGCTTATATGAACTCAGTTAATTACAATCCTGAAAATGATATACCATCTCAATTATTAGTTAACTTGGCTCAAACATTAGGATGGTCCTCAAATTTTTCACCAATAACAAACGATGATTTTTTAAGTTCAGTATTTGGTAACACTTCAATACCTACATATCCTGGTTATACCAGGGCTTTAACACCAACAGAACTTAATTACGCGTATTATAGAAATCTTATTATGAATGCTTCATACCTTTTCAAATCTAAAGGTACAAGAAGGTCAGTCGAATTTATGTTAAGATTAATTGGTGCACCTGATTCATTGATTGAATATAATGAACATATCTACTTAGCGGACCAAAAAATTAACTTGGACCAATTCGCATATCAATGGGCTAAAATATCAGGAGGTACATACGTTCAAAATACTCCAACTTATTTACCTGGTTCAACATATAAGATTAAAGGTGTAACATACACCGCATTCACAACCACAGACACATATTCAGACGTTTCAATAACCTTAGCCGATTATCCTATAGATGACTTAGGGTTCCCTAAAGCACCTCTAAACACCGAAACATACTTTTTTCAATTGGGTGCTGGTTGGTATGAGCAAACACCATCGCATAGAAGTCCTGATGAGGTCGTATTAACTGGTGACGTTTATACGGGACAGAACTATTCAATACAAACTCAACTTCAACCATTCACATATGGTCAACCTTATTTAAATAGATTTAGACAATTTCCTTACATGACCGAAGGATTCAAATTACAAAAAGTTGTTGATAACAAAAAGTCATGGTTAGAAGAAGATAATAAAATTAGACTTTCAGTTGATGGTGATTATGATGCCTATTATTATGTTGATAATGAAAAATTAGTATTAAATGTTAAGAACGTTGATTTATTTTTAAATCCTGCACAAGGTTTAGTTTATGACGTTTGGGACGAATCTAGAAGATATGATTATCCAATTCCTGAATCAGGTTTAACAGTTGGTTACCCTGTTCCTGGCGGTCTTGATTGGACATACGTTAATCCTGAGCCAAAGAAAAAAACATTTTTTGAATTCTCACAAACATTTTGGGAGAACATGATTAATGTTAGAAATAGACAGTGGATTAGTGATGGTAAAACAGGAGGATATCCAACATTGCAATCAATATGGTGGAAGTATATCGAGTCAGAACAAACTGTGGGGTTACCCAATAACAAATACACTTATCAAAAGTTAATTGATTACGTAAATGGTTTAGGTCCTTATTGGATGAAATTAGTTGAGCAAATGGTTCCTGCAACAACAATTTGGAATACAGGAGTTAAAATGGAAAACTCAATCTTACAAAAACAAAAGTTTGTTTACAGAAGACAAAGAGGTTGCCAAATTATACCAGTACCTGTTGAACCTTGTTATATTATTGGTAACATATTTGATTTCACATGTGCGGCTGAATATGTTAATTTTTACATATATCCTTGGTTAAATGGTGATATTAATGTAAGTAATTTTAATAGCATTTTGGCAAATAGGGTTAATAATATGTTAGCATCAAGCGGTTTAACATTAAATCAATGTGTAAAAAATTCAACACAAACTGAATGGTATGTTGATTTAAGAATAGGTGAAAATATTATTATACAAGAAATGTTTTATAGTGGATATGGATATGTAGATGTGCCAACAAATATGACTTGGAGAAATGCTCTAATAGAATACCTACCAAATATATATGATTATGGGTATACTTATTTTCTTAACGGTAATACGTTAACAATAACAAGTTTGACTTGTACACCAAATAATTTGAAAGATATTGTTTCATTAAATGTTGGAATAAACATAAGTATAAATTGTAATAATCAATAATGGCATCATTTAATTATTTGGTAAATGTAACAGGTGATTGTTCCCATAATAGTGTGGGTTCCATCAGTATACTACCTTATGGAGGAACTCCTCCATATACAGTACAATGGTATGACCCATCATTACCTCCAAATGAAGTAGTTGTAGATACACCATCAGTTAAGTCGGGTTTAGCGTACGGAACATACTCAATAAGACTTAATGATAGTACAATACCAACAAACTACGAGTTTTATGTTAACGTTCCAGTTTCGAGTGGTGTCTGTGCTAATGTCGTTTATGTTCAAGGAACGACTTGTGGGTTGAATAATGGTTCTGTTACAGGAACATCAACAAGTTTATATTCTTCAACAAATTATTACTTGTTTTCAGGAGATGGTACATATATAATCTCAGCGTCAACAAATCAACCAAATGTTACATTTGGAAATTTGACTGCTGGAACTTATTACATGGAAGCCCTTGATTTGGGCGGATGTACAGGAAAAAGCCAAGACTTTATAATTGAAGATTCTTCACAATTGGATTTTGGATTATACATTGTTCCAAATTCAACTTGTTCAAATATACCAAATGGTAAATTATATGTCACAGGACAGACAGGTACAGCACCTTATACATATCTCTGGAGTAATAGTGCCACAACAAGTTATATATCAGGATTAACTGAAGGAAATTATTCAGTATCTGTCACTGATGCCTATGGATGTGTTCAATCAAGAGCAGGAAATGTTACAAAAGTACCAAAAATTGGAGTTGGAGCCGTAACAAGCACACCACCAACTTGTTTTCAAAGTAATGGTGTGATAAATGTTACAGTAACAGGAGGTACTTCACCTTTTTATTATTCGGCATCAACGGGTGATGTTTTAATTTCATACTCAACAACATATTCACTTTCAGGACTTTCGGCTGGAGATTATCAATTCTTAATTACTGATTCAGGACTTTGTAGTGTGGGTGCAACGGCATCAATACAATCAGCTCAAGGAATGGCAAAAGTTACTGTCACAGGACAAAATTCAGTATGCTCAACTTCAAATGGTTTAATTACCATAAGCGTTGTTGGTGGAGTAGCACCTTATTCATATACTTTAGTTTATCCAGATGCTACTCAACAGACTGTAAATACATCACAACTAACTCAAGTTTTTTCAAATTTAGGTAGTGGAATTTATAGTGTTTATGTTACGGATAGTTCAAACTGTACCTATAGTCAAGAAGTTGTAATAATTACCGAAAACAAATATACAATATCAACGGTTGTTACACCAACAACTTGTGGTCAAAATAATGGAAAAATATTAGTAACATCAACTTCAGGAGCAACTTTACCTATAGATTATTCAATTGACGACATTTATAAAGTAATTGATACGTCATTAAGTGCTGTTACGTTTTCAAACATACCTTCAGGTACTCACGTTGTTACTGTGACAGATGCATCGGGTTGTGTACAAACTTCAAATGTTTATATACCATCAAGCCAACCTTTGAATTATACTTTATATAGTACGTCTTGTGGTACAGGAAATAACGGAACAATAACAGCATTTATTTCTACGGGAAATCCACCATTTACATTTAATTGGTCTAATAATGTTGTTGGAAATCCACAACAAATTCAAGTATCAGGATTGACTGCGGGAACATATAATTTGATTATTACAGATTCGGATGGATGTTCACAACAAAGAAGTACAACAATAAATTGTAACACTAATTATGTATCTTATCAAACATACGTAATGGGTTCAGAATCATTTAAGATTAATTCACCCGTTAAGTATGGTTTATTACAAATGTTAAATGAAGGGTATGTTGATTTAACATCAGGAAATACAAATTGTAACTTAATAACAGCAACATTTTCGATTGACGTGTATGTAAAACCTGCAGGGTACACTGCAAGTGCGACATTCTATACATCAAAATCATTAAATGATGCACCAACAGACAACTTATACTATGATACTCTAACGCAATTATTATTGAGTATACCAGGAATCGGAAATGTAACCATAAATCAACTCGAAAATCAAATTACAATTCAAACAAACGCAAGTGGTACATCACTTAACGGACAAGAAATTATTGTTGACCTTGTAATTGTTTATGATACAATGTGCTTAACATGACGCAGGTAAGAATTACAAATATATCAGGAGGGACATATCCGATTAATGTTTACATAGCAGATGTTTATGGAAATAATCAGTCATTACTTGGTACAATAGCAACAGGAACAACAGTTCCTCCAACAGTTTATTTCAACACTGCAATACCTTCAATTTTTGAAACCGCACCTGAAATTATGATTTTGTTGGTTGATGCAAATGGGTGTCAAGTTTTCAAAATTCTTCAGTGTACTTTTGGATGTACATTCCAAATTACAATTGAGATGGAAAGTTGCGTTGTTGATATTAATATTCAAAATTCTTCTTGTGTTTTTGGGGTCACTTTAGCTGACCCAAGTTGTTTTATTAATTCAATCAAATTTGATGACCCGAGTTGTTTTGTTGAACCTTTAAAAATATCATATCCATCTTGCTAATTAAAAATAAATAATTTGAAATAAAGTTCATCAAATAATATCAACGCGGTATTTATTAAATAAAATCAGCGGATGTCCCTTTATAATATATTAGTCGTAAATAACGCACCTGGTTGTAATGATACTTCAGTAACACAACAAATTAGTGCAACTACATGTACAACATACATTGTAAGGTTGGCGTCCAACTCAAACGCTTTAGGTCCATTCAGCGTTTATGTTAATGCATCTTTATTCGGTTCGGGGTATACAAGAACAGATATGTTCAACGGAGTAGTCGTTTCTTTAGGTTGTGCAACTCCAACACCAACACCAACACGTACACCGACTCCTGGAGTAAGCCCAACTCCAACTCAAACACCAACCGCGACATCATTAATACCTAACCAAATTGTTGTTAATGGATATTACTTCTCAGGTTCGATTGGTGCGGGATATTCTGCAGTTGCATCATATGTTGTTGATAATGATGTTAATGTTAATTTCCAAAGTACTTTACAAACAACAACAGGTAGTCCAATAACTCAAAACGTTGTTGTAACTATTAATTCGGGACAAATTTCAGGATATACACAAACTTTTATCCAAGGTTTATATGTTGATTTAACACAACAAGCATCATTAACAGGATTTACTACTTCCGTTGATGGAGGAACAATTTACAACTACTCTGCTGACACAGGTACAACAGTATTTAATGTAACACCAACTCCAACACCATCAATTACACCATCACCGACAGTAACACCAACAGTAACTCCAACTAGTACTACAACTCCAACTCAAACTCAAACTGCAACACCTGGTCTAACTCCAACTCAAACTCCTACTCAAACTGCAACAGCAGGAGCTACACCTACACCAACTTCAAGTGTAACGCCAAGCGAGACTCCAACTAATACGCCAACAATAACTCAAACACCAACTAATACATCAACTCAAACACCAACACCAACTCCAACGTTAAGTCCTGGAGCAACACCTTATCCAACAAGTTCACCTACACCAACTAATACAGAAACCCCAACACAAACTCCGACTAACACTGCGACATTAACACCAACTCAAACTGCTTCAGAAACACCTACGCAAACTCCTACACCAAGTGAGACTCCAACACAGACTCCAAGTGTTACACCTACATTAACACCAACACAAACTATAACACAAACACCGACTAATAGTGAAACTCCAACACAGACTCCAACTAATACTGCAACTCCAAGTGAAACTCCAACACAAACTCCAACTACAACTCCAACGTTAAGTCCTGGTGCAACTCCAGCAGTAACACCAACTTCAACAGCAACTCCAACTGTAACACCTTCAATAACACCGTCTGAAACACCTACTAACACTCCAACAAATACTGAGACTTCAACTCCAACTCCAACTAACACTACAACATTAACACCAACAAATACTGCGTCTCAAACTCCAACAAATACACCTACAACAACTCAAACACCAACTCAGACTCCTTCAGTTACACCTTCGGTAACACCAACAAATACAATAACACAAACTCCAACAACAACGCAAACACCTTCAGTTACTCCAAGTGAAACACCAACAAATACACCTACACCAAGTATAACCGCGTCACCAACTGAAACGGTAACACCAACACCGTCAATCACAGCATCGGCAAGTGACACACCAACGCCTACACCAACACCAACTGTAACACCAACGGAGTCACTAACACCAACTCCTTCGGTAACAACTACGGCTACACCGACACTTACACCTACACAAACTCAAACGATGACTCCGACTCAGACAATGACTCCGACAACATCGGTTACAGCGACACAAACATTGACTCCAACGGCGAGTGAAACGCCAACACAAACACCTTCACCAACACCTACTAAACCTGCGTTATATGCATACATTTTCTTTGATGTTAGTGGAGGGGGAAGTACAGCACCTTTATCTAGCTACATGTTATCGCAAGGTAGTACTTGGAAAGGTTTTAATGTGGTTCCAACAGCACCATCAACAAACCAAGCAACATTTGATGCTCAAATGAATTCTTACTTAAGTTACTCAGGATGGGGAGTTAATGAACCAGCAATAATTCAAGCACCAATATCAACAACATCTGGTGGATTTGATGTTTATGGTAATGCAATCGTGGCTTATACGTTCCAAACAGTTCAAATTCCAGCGGCTTATTTTTCAGCAACAACTTGGATTACAGTATTTGTTTCAACAGGAGCGACTAATGGACAGAAGTATTCAACAGTTAAAAACGGAACATCTCCAGGTGGAATGTTATCAAGAACTATGAGTAATACATATAATAGTTTAGTAATAAACTACTCTGGTAGTACAAATATACCAGCAGGAACTTATAGAATGTACAGTACATATAGTTCCACATCGTTCCAAATATCACCAGCAGGATTACCAAACTACTTCCAAGGAGGAACGTTGGTTTAGAACTATTTATAAAATAAAAAAAAAGAATAAAAGAAAAATAAAAAAAAATGAGCTTTAATTATAAAAACCCTACATCAGACAGTTTAGTGTTTTCACCTTTTTCAGTAGAAAGAGCTGCAGATACTGGTGTAAATTTTAGTGTAAATACCGTCGGAGGTTATCAAGAAGTTTGGTCGTTATCTGACTTAAATTGGACAATTCCACAAGACACCTATAATGGAGGTGGACAGGTGTTTTATTCAGGCAATACTATTCCAATTAGTTTTATTTGTGGTGGATACGTTCCATACAATCCGCCAGTAATCAACCAATTAAACTTATATAATGATGGAATCTCTTCGGGTAGAAGAAGATTAGGAATGTTGGTATATGTTCATCAAGCTCAGACAACTTACCAATATACAATACCTAATTATGATTCTCTTTGGAACTTAGCAGTTGCTGCTGGAGATGTTTTTGAATTAGAAACAGGTTATCAAGTATTCAATACAACAGGTGCAGGTCAAAATTTGATGAATGCATGGACTGGTTCAACGGTTGAAGGAGTAAGTGGTGTAACAAAAGCAGATGCAAGATGGGTAATAGCTGATTTTAATAATACGACAATTACAGGTGGAACTTATTATTCTGCAACAACAACATTAAGCTTGTTTGATAGTTCTGGCGGAACAGTATCAATTACAGGTTTTACAGGAACTGTTACAGGAGGAACATATAATAGCGGAAGTTCAACTTTAACTTTAAATAATAGTGATGGTACTGCGGTATCAATTACAGGTATAACTTCAGGGTCAGGTTCAGCCTTATCAGTTGGAGATGGAACAACAACGGTAAATCCTGTTTCAGGAATTACATTCAGTGGTGCGGTTGTAACAAATAACGGAAACGGAAATATTACAGTAACAATAACAGGTGGAACTAGTGGAACTTCAGGGGTTAGCGGAATTGATGGTACATCTGGTACAAATGGTTCTTCGGGAACAAGTGGTACAAATGGTTCTTCGGGGACAAGTGGTTCAAATGGTTCTTCAGGGACATCTGGTACAAATGGAACTAATGGTTCATCAGGAACTTCAGGATTAGACGGAACAAATGGTAGCTCAGGAACAAGTGGTTCATCAGGAACAAGTGGTTCATCAGGAACATCAGGTTCTAACGGAACTTCTGGCTCAAATGGTACTAATGGTACTTCAGGTTCTAATGGAACAGATGGTACTTCAGGTTCTAATGGAACAGATGGTACTTCAGGTTCTAATGGAACAGATGGTACTTCAGGAACTAATGGTTCAAATGGTACAGACGGTACTTCAGGAACTAATGGTTCAAATGGTACAGACGGTACTTCAGGAACAAGCGGTAGTAACGGTACAGACGGTACTTCAGGAATAAGCGGTACAGATGGTACTTCAGGAACTTCTGGTTCGAATGGTACGGATGGTACTTCAGGAACAAGTGGTAGTAATGGTACTGATGGTTCATCAGGTACTTCGGGTATAAGTGGTGTGGATGGTACAGATGGTTCAAGTGGAACCTCAGGTACATCAGGTTCTAACGGAACAGATGGTACTTCAGGTACATCTGGCTCAAACGGAACGGATGGTAGTTCAGGAACTTCAGGAACAAGTGGTAGTAATGGTACAGATGGTACGTCAGGAACGAGCGGTTCAAACGGAACTGACGGCTCTTCAGGAACAAGTGGTACAGACGGTACAAGTGGAAGTAATGGTACAGATGGAACTAGTGGTACATCTGGCTCAAATGGAACAGATGGTAGCTCAGGTACTTCAGGAACTAGCGGTTCAAATGGAACGGATGGAACTTCAGGAACTAGCGGTTCAAATGGTACGGATGGTACTTCAGGAACAAGTGGTAGTAATGGTACAGATGGAACTAGCGGAACAAGCGGTTCTAACGGTACAGATGGTTCTTCAGGAACTAGCGGTACAGATGGTTCAAGTGGTACTTCAGGAACAAGTGGTAGTAATGGTACAGATGGTAGCTCAGGAACTAGCGGAACTTCAGGTTCAAATGGTACTGATGGTTCATCAGGTACTTCAGGTAGTAATGGTACAGATGGTTCAAGTGGTACATCTGGAACTGATGGAACAAGTGGTAGTAATGGTACAGATGGTAGCTCAGGAACTAGCGGAACTTCAGGTTCAAATGGTACAGATGGTTCATCAGGAACTTCTGGTACGTCAGGTAGTAATGGTTCGGATGGTACTTCAGGTACATCGGGCTCAAACGGAACTGATGGCACTTCAGGAACTAGTGGTTCTAACGGAACAGATGGTTCTTCGGGAACAAGTGGTACTGATGGTACTAGTGGTTCAAACGGAACTGATGGCACTTCAGGAACTAGTGGTTCTAACGGAACAGATGGTTCATCGGGAACATCAGGTACTTCAGGTTCAAATGGTACTGATGGTACTTCGGGAACTAGTGGCTCTAACGGAACAGATGGTACTTCAGGTACTTCAGGCTCAAACGGAACAGATGGTTCTTCGGGAACAAGTGGTACTGATGGTACTAGTGGTACAAACGGAACAGATGGTACTTCTGGTACAAGTGGAAGCAACGGTACTGATGGCACATCAGGCTCAAATGGAACAGATGGTACATCAGGAACAAGTGGTAGTAACGGTACTGATGGCAC
>Ga0209085_1000436_pt1 | contig 30878 bp, 32 predicted proteins | sample C_131016_EF_Meta_FD_187310 | JGI IMG/M metagenome (GOLD analysis project Ga0209085, IMG submission 187310) | Freshwater microbial communities from Lake Croche, Canada to study carbon cycling - C_131016_EF_MetaG (SPAdes) (version 2) | ecosystem: Environmental > Aquatic > Freshwater > Lake...
TCAAAACTAGTTCTTCCTATAGAGCCGTCGTAGACTACGACGTTGATAGGACGGGTGTGGAAGCGTGGTAACACGTTAAGCTTACCGTTACTAATAGCTCAATTGGCTTGATTTATGCACTGAAAAATTTTTTGATACAAATTACACTGTCATTGTTTATATTTAATTTTTATTTTTTAAATATATAAAAAAAAATAAAACCTAGAATATGAACCCAAATAATTCATTTATTAAAGACGATAAAATTGATTTTGTAGAAATTATTTTAACTCTTTAGATAACTTTTATTTTTTTAAGCCAGTTTACTGAATACCATTCTTTTTTAATTAAAAATTTTCTATTTAGAAAATCATCTCTTATTTGACATATAGCGTCTTCTATAGAAAATTTCGGCTTATAGCCCGTCATAATTAATTTAGAAGAGTCAATGTTGTATGATCTTATATCATTACTTTTTTTTATTATAATTTTACTTGGAATTTTGTTTTTTACGATTTTAGCTATCTTTAAAATACTTAGGTTTTCAAACCCTGCATTATAAATTCCATTTTTTATTTTACTTTCTAAAAAATATATAAAAACATCAGTTAAGTCCTGAATATGAATATTAGGCCTTTTTTGTTTACCACCGAGAACTGTAATTTGTTTTTTTGTTATTGCTTGCATTGTTAATAAGTTAACAGTTAAATCAAGCCTCATCCTTGGTGAAATGCCACATACAGTTGCTGGTCTAATAATTTGCAAATTTATTTTGTCAGAAAAACTCAATAATACTCTTTCAGCAATCATTTTTGTTTTATTATATACAGATATAGGCTCTGGTTGCAGATCTTCAGTAACTTTATTTTCTTTTTTAATACCATATACACTTCCTGAACTGCTAAATATAAATTGTTCAATGCCTTCATCGATAGCTTTATAAATAATTTGATGTGTGGAAAGAACATTTATCTCCCATGATAGGGTTGGATCTAAGTCTGCAGTGGGGTCATTTGCAATATTTGCAAGATGTATAATCTTATTATAACCCCGAAACGAGATTTTGTTCAAATTTCTTATATCGCATTTTATTACTCTTAAATTTTTATTTTTCTTTAAATAATTACCAAACCATTTAGTATCGATTACTAAAACTTTATAATTTTTTTTTAGGAGCTTTTCCACTAAAACTGAACCAACATAACCGCATCCACCAAGAACAATAATTTTCATAATATTACAATCTTTATTAGATTAACAAAATAATATATAGCAAACTAACAAAATATTAATTAAAATGATAAGCAAACAATTAATTACAAAAAAAAATTATACCAGTTTAAAAAATACACTAAAAAGTAAATCAGTCGGCCTTTGTCATGGCGCTTTTGATATTTTGCATTTAGGTCACCTGAAGCATTTAAGGCAGGCAAAGAACAATTGTGATGTTTTAATTGTAAGTTTAACCGCAGATGAGTTTATTAAAAAAGGGCCTTTTCAACCGTATTTTAATATTTTTCAGCGGGCTGAGGCTTTGCTTTCGGTTAAATATGTTGATTATGTTTATATTTCTAATTCTGAGACTGGTGAAGAATCAATAAAACTATTTCAACCAAAATACTACATCAAAGGTATAGACTATATAAATAATTCAAAAGATTATAATTTATCTAACGAGAAAAAAACGTGCAAAGAAAATCAAACCAAAATTTTATTCACAAAAACTGAAAAATTTAGTTCAACTAAAATTCTAAATAATTTTTTTATTAAATTTACAGACGAGCAAAAAAAAATAATAATTAAAATTAAAAAAAAATATTCTGTAAAAAAAATATTTAATATATTTAATCGATTTAAAAAATTACAATTTGCTTTAACGGGCGAACTAATAATTGATGAATACAAATTTGTTGAAGTTATAGGCACTGCGACTAAGTCACCTATAATGACAAGTGATTTTCTTTTTAGAGAAAAGCATTTGGGAGGTTCAATAACAGCAGCAATTATACTTTCAGAATTTATAAACACAGTTCATTACATAATACCAATGAATAAAAAAAGTCGTCCACCGAAATTAAGATCTAATATAAAAAAATTATTCTGTGATTTAAATTTTAACATTATTAAAAAAACTCGTTATGTTAATTTTCATAAAAAAAATAAACTATTTCAAACAAATATTATAAATAATTTAACAATTAATCAAAATAATATTAATAAATTTAAAAATTTATTAAATATTTTAAAGAACAAATATCCTTTGATTATTTTAGATTTTGGACTAGGGTTAATTGACAGAAGTATATCAGAAAAATTAAGTAAAAAAAATTTATATTTAAATGTACAGACTAATTCGAACAACTATGGTTTTAATTTAATATCTAAATATAAAAATTATTCATATATATCAATTAACCTTAGAGAATTTGAACTAAATTTTGGGGTAAAAATTAATCACTATAAAGAAATTAGACATTTTATTAATAAAATGCCCAATGTTCCTATTTCAATAACTTTGGGGGCAAAAGGAAGTGTATTTATTAATAAAAAAAGAGAGCTTATCTATTGCCCATCTTTTTTTTCTAACCCATTAGATACTACGGGTTGCGGAGATGCCTATTTTATAATCACTTCGCTTTTAGTAAGATTAGGTTTTGACAATGAAATAGTCCCATTCATTGGAAATTGTTATGCTGGTTTGCATTCAAATAATTTTGGCAATTCAAAAGTTCCAACAAAAAAAGAGTTAATTAATACAATTAATTCATTTATAAATATTTAAAAAATTTGTGATTTCTAAATTTTTAAAAATAATTTTTTTTCCAGTCGCTCTTTTTTTGATATTAGTTATTTTTATATTACGAAAATTAATTTTAATTAGATTTGGACTTATTCACACAGAACGTTTCGGACATTTAATTGCTAATTTTGAAATTTATAATATTGAAAGAAATAATTATCCAAAAGAATGTAAAAAAACTATCGATGTCTTTAGTTTTTCGGGTCGATTTGGAAATTCAGTAATCAAAAAAAAAATTAAAGGAAAAATATTATTTGTTCCTACTTTTTTAGGCCAACTTCTATATCAATTACTAAAAATAATTAATTTACGCCAACATTTAATTTCAGATTATAGTTGGGGATACGATATGTATAATTTGGTTTATAAACATAAATCTTCAATTCAATTAACATCAGATGAGGAATTTCAAGGTCAAAGAATATTACATAAAATTTTTGATAAAAAAAAAAATAGTAGCTCTTTATATGCGTGATGACACTTTTAATCAAAGTATGTTTAAAAATGAAAAAAATATTCATGAATACAGAAATTCAAATATTGACGATTATAATTTAGTTTTAAACTACCTGTCACAAAATAATCATCAAGTAGTTAGGCTTGGTAGAAAATTCTCCCAAAAAATGAAAGAAGATGCCAATTTATATGATTATGCATTTTCAGAAAAACAATCAGATTTGTTGGATATATATATTCCATCAAAAATAGATTTTTTTATTTCAACGAATACAGGCGCGGAAGTACCCGCAACTCATATATTCAAAAAAAAAGGTTTATATGTAAACTTATTATCTTATGGAGCAATTCATCATTGTAGATGGGTTCCATATTCAGTTCTTTTGTTTAAAAAAATTTATAAAAATAACAAGTTAATGTCTATCAAAGATATTTTTATGTTTGAAGTGATGAATTTTGACAAAACTGAGCAATATGAAAATTTAAACTTGAAAATTATAGATAATAGTCCAGAGGAGATTTTGGAAGCAAAGAAAGAATTTATTGAATATAGAAAAAATAAGATTTTTAAGTATAAAAATGACGAGGACGCACGATTGCAAAAAAAGTTTTGGAATATTTATAAGAAGAATTTTAACTTTGATAAAAAAAATAGCTATTTAATATTTTATAAAAATAATTTCGTTTTTGAACACGATATGTCTACATGCATAGTTTCTCCAAGTTTTTTAAGAAATAATCCATTATTTTTAAACTGATGAAAAATAAAAAAATATTGTGTTTTGATTTAGATAATGTAATTTGCAAAACAACAAAAAACTATTATAAAAAATCTAAACCTATAAGAAAAGTCGTAAAATATATTAATTACTTATATGAAAAAGGATACACTATAAAGATTTATACAGCAAGATATATGGGAAGAAACAAAGACAACTCAAAATTAATCAAAGCTTCCCAAAAAAATTTTACAAAAAAACAATTAAATAAATGGGGCGTTAAGTACAATAAAATATTTTTTGGAAAGCCATCTTTTGATATCTTATTTGATGACAAATCATATAATTTTAATTTTAAATGGGTAAAAAAAAATTTTTAAATATTTTTAAAAACACTGTTATAATACTTTATTTATAATGAATAATATTAATCTATATCTTTCAAATTTAAAAAAAAATTTAACATATAATAAAATTAAAAAAGTAAACATTTTAGTTAGAGAAATTTATGAAATTTGGCGCCTAAAAAGAAAAATTTTTATTTGTGGAAATGGAGGTAGTGCTGCGAATGCAATCCATATTGCAAATGACTTTTCATATGGAGTGGGTGTTTCAAATGGGATTAGGATTGATGTTGAAGCTTTGCCTTCAAATCAAAGTGTTATAACTTGTTTAGCAAATGATATTGGTTATGAAAATATATTTTCCGAACAAATTATGGTCAAAGGTAAATCAAATGATCTTTTATTAATTTTCTCTGGAAGTGGTAATTCAAATAATTTAGTCAAAGCTATTGAAGCGGCAAAAAAGAAACACATGAAAATTTATGGTATCATTGGATTCGATGGTGGAAAAGTAAAGAAATTAATTAAAAAAAATTGTTTGCATTTTCCAGTAGATGATATGCAAATTTCAGAAGATCTTCAATTAATAACTATGCACATTTGCATGCAAATTATTTCAAAAAAAAATTAACTAGCAAAACCTAAAGTTAAATTTTTTTTTTACTTTAGTTACATTGAAATTTTGTTTAACAGGATAAATATTACCATTGATTTCATCTATTAAATTTGTGCAGTTAATATTAATCAATTTGCATAAATTTTTCACTCTGTTGCTATAAGAAATTAAATTAGAGCCTACATTATAAATTCCATAGTATTTACTTTCTATTAAATCTTCTAATATTTTATTAAGATCATCAATCATTAAAAATGATCTCTCAATATTTTTGAATACCTTGACTCTCTCATTCTTTTTTAATTTGTGCAAAAAGTTATCAATTATGGAATTATTATAATTTTGCCCTAACCTATGAACTATAGGCAGTCTGAATATAAAAAACTTTTTTGTTTTTCTTTTGATTATTTTTTCACATTCTAATTTTTGTTTTGCCAAATATCCTATAGGTTTTAAATTTATAGTTTCAGGACTTTTATTTTGATTTTGTGAGTAAACCTTGTCTGTAGAAAGAAAAACAATTTTACAATTTGAATCTATAGATCTCATTATATTACTGGTAACCAATACATTATTTTTTCTGCAGATTAATTTATTTTGTTCAGAAAATTTATGGTCACTAAATGCTGCAAAATGATATATTATATGTGGATTAATTTTTTTTATTGTTTTTATTGTTTTTTTTAAATTTTTCAAATCAATACGTAGTATTTTAATATTTTTTGACGCCCTTATTTTTAATAAATTTTTTTTTATTTTTATATTTTTGCTGTTGTTAACTGTACAGTAAATTTGAAATTTATTTTTTTTTTTTTTTTTATTTTTTTTTTTGTTAAATTTATATTAAATTTTAAATTTATTTTTTTTTTTTAATTTTTTATAAAAATAATATCCAATAAATCCCTCTGCTCCTGTTATTAAAATTTTTTTCTTGCACATATCAATTTGTGTTTACATTAACCTAATTTGAAATATTATATATTAATCTTTTTTTTACTTTATGATTAGAAATATTTTTTATTTTATCAAATATCACTTTTATAAACTTATAATAAGAAAATATAGAATATCGGCAATCAAGAGCTATGGCTTTTATATTAATGATTATTTGGTGGATAATAAAAATGATATGGATAGATTATTTAATAAATATGGCAGCGACAAAGGTGGTAAAAAAAATAAATATTTAGGTTGGAACCCTCATAACTATGGGCAAATTTATGATGATTTATTTTATCACTTACAGCTCAGGAAATTTAATTTATTAGAAGTCGGCATTGGAAGTGTTGATAAAAATATTAAATCATCCCTGCCTTATTATGCAAAATCCGGGGCATCTTTGAGAGCATTTAGAGACTACTTTAAAAAAGCAAACATTTATGGGTGCGATATTGATAAAAAAACTTTGTTTAAAGAAAAAAGAATTTTTACATTTCAATTAGATCAAACCTCAAAGAACAACGTAAAAGATAAATTATCATTAATTAATAAACATTTTCATATTATTATTGATGATGGGCTACATACATTTGAGGCAAATATTTGTTTTTTTGAAGTTGCAATCAAATATTTAGCTTTAGAAAAAATAGGGGGGAGGGGTAAATCAAAAAATATTATAGAAAGTGGATTTTATATTATAGAGGATGTAAGTGAATGGGATTTAAATAAATATTATAATTATTTTTCAAAAAAAAACAAATATAATGTAAAATTTTACAGTATTCATAATCCAAGTTTTTTTGGAAAGAGCAATAATTTAATAATAATAAGAGTGAAATAGTTGGTTAATAATTCTTAATAGTTTTTTATATTTTCAAAAATTAAACCAAAAATTTTTATTAATAGATTTAAATGCATCTCATTCTAAGTAGACTTTTAGTTAAACAATACTTTTGAAAATATTTAATCGATATTAAAAAAAACTAGTTTGTTTTATATAAGAAATAACCTTTTCAAAAAAAGATCTTGATTTTAATACTTCATTCCTTGCTGATAATATATTACGATAAAACAACATTTTTTCATTTAAAAAAGCAATATTATACTTAGATTTTAAGATCTTTCTGACTAAATTTGTATCTTCATCATAAAAAGTTTTTGCGTATTTTAAATTATTAAGTACTTTTTTTTTTATTATTATAGAACCATGGCTTATGCCTATTTTTTTATTTGATTTTACTAGAAGAATAAACTTTAATAATATTATACAAAAATCAAAAATAAAGTAAATATTGGATTTTTTTGAACAAAAAAAAGAATTTTAAAAAAGAAAAGGGGGTATAAAATGATTATTGTTAGAAGCCCTTTGCGTATAACTCTTGGCGGAGGCGGCACTGATCTTCCATCTTATTATAAAAAAAATGAGGGTTTTGTAGCTTCAGCAGCTATAGACAAATATGTTTATGTGTCTCTGATGGAGACCTTTCAGAAGGGAATTTTCCTTAAATATTCTTCAATGGAAAAAGTGCAAAACATAAATGATATAAAACATCCAATCATTCGAGAGGCTTTAAAATATTTTAATTTAAAAAATCCTAGATTAGAAATAAGTGTATTTTCAGATATTCCTGCAGGTACTGGACTTGGATCCTCAGGCAGCTTTACAACTGCTCTTCTTAAGGGATTATCTGTATTTCAAAAACTTAAATTTTCGCAGACTAAACTTGCAGAACTAGCATGTCATATTGAAATCGACAAGCTTCAAGAGCCAGTAGGCAAACAAGATCAGTATATTTCAGTATTTGGTGGATTAACATCTTTTCTTTTTCAAAAAGATAATAAAGTAATTTCAAAATCTTTAAAAATAAGTTCAAATACAATCTCAAAACTTCAAAATAATTTGATGCTATTTTTTTCAGGATTTTCTAGAAACGCGAGTGATATTTTAATTAATCAGGAACTTAAGTCGCAACACAATGATTTAGAAATGATAAATAATTTAAATTATGTAAAAAATCTTGGATATAAAATTAAAGAAGCCTTGGAAACCGGAGATATTCTTCAATTTGGAGAATTAATGAAAGAGCATTGGGACTATAAAAAACGACGATCGATTAAAATGAGTAACCCGCAAATTGATGAATGGTATGAATTGGCAATTAAAAATGGAGCGATAGGGGGCAAGATTGTAGGCGCTGGAGGCGGGGGCTTTTTACTATTTCTTGCTCATAATAAAAATTTATTAAGCAAAACTATGACCAAGGCAGGTTTGCAGGAAGTTAATTTTAAATTTGATTTTGAAGGTACTAAAATTTTAACGATATCATAATGTTTCGAGTTGTTATTTTAGCGGGCGGTTTAGGAAAACGTTTGCATCCTATAACGAAAACTATTCCAAAATCCTTAGTATTGGTTGCAGGAAAACCTTTTATTATACATCAGTTAGAATATTTGCGTCATCAAGGAGTAAAAGAAGTAATTCTTTGTGTTAATCATTTGGGTAAAATGATTGAAAATACAATTGGAACAGGTAAAGATTTTTCTATTAAAATCTTATACTCATATGATGGTTCAGTTTCATTAGGAACCGGTGGCGCAATAGTAAAAGCATTGCCACTTTTAGGGAATCATTTTTTTATACTGTATGGAGACACTTTCTTACCAATAAATTTTAATGATGTTTTAGAAGTTTATAAATTAAATAAACTTAAGGGTTTGATGACAGTGTTTAAAAATAGTAATAAATGGGATAAAAGTAATGTTATGTTTATCAATAATCAACTTATCAAATATAATAAACATAACCCTGTTTTAGGAATGAATTATATTGACTATGGTTTATCTGTTGTTGCTGCGTCAGTATTTAAAAATTACCATATTGGTAAAAATTTAGATTTAGCAGATATGTATCAAAATTTATCGGAGAACAAAAGCTTGGCTGGACTTGAAGTGCATGAACGTTTTTATGAGATTGGTTCGAGTTTTGGTATAAAAGAAACAGAAAATTATTTTTCTAATAAAAAATATATATGAACTATTCTTCACAGTATATGAATGAGGCAATAGAAATTATAAAAAAAATGGATTTGTTAGCTATTGAAAGAATAGCAGAATTATTATCCCAAGTTAAACTTGATGGAGGTAGAATTTTTTTTCTTGGTGTTGGAGGCAGCGCTGGTAATTGCTCCCATGCAGTAAATGATTTTCGTAAAATTGTTGGTATAGAAGCTTATGCTCCAACTGATAATGTATCCGAGTTGACAGCTCGGATAAACGATGATGGCTGGGCTAGCGTATTTGTTAATTGGTTAAAAATTAGCAAGTTAAATGCAAAAGATGTTCTTTTTATAATGTCAGTAGGAGGAGGAAATTTGAAAAAAAATATTAGCTCTAACTTAATAGAGGCGATTAAATTAGCTAAATCTGTTCAGGCTAAAGTTATAGGGATTGTGGGACTTAAAGATGGCTATACCGCTCAGTTTGCGGATATCTGTGTTATTGTTCCAACAGTAAATCCTAATACAATTACGCCACACTCAGAAGCATTCCAAGCAGTAGTTTGGCATCTTTTAGTGTCTCATCCTAAACTTAAAAAAAATGAAACAAAATGGGAATCTATTTCTGAAAATAAAACTTCATAATTTAAAAAAATTAAATCGAGCAGTTTTTTTAGATAGAGATGGTGTTATCAACCGTGCAATTATAAAGGATGGCAAACCATATGCACCAACTAATTTAAAAGAATTAGAAATACTTCATGGTGTTACCAGGGCATTAGACGCCTTACATAAGGCAGGCTGGTTATTAATTGTAGTTACCAATCAACCTGATGTTGCAAGAGGCAAAGTTAAACTTGCTGAGGTAAAATTAATAAATAAATATTTAAAAGAACGTTTGCCTATTTCAAGATTTTATACTTGTTATCATGATAATGATGATCGTTGTGAGTGCAGGAAGCCTTTACCGGGATCCTTGTTAAAAGCAAAAAAATTACAAAAAATTAATCTTTATAAAAGCTATATGATCGGAGATCGATGGAGTGATATTGAAGCTGGGAATAAAGTTGGTTGCACAACAATTTTTATTGATTATAATTATAATGAGAGATTAGCAAAGGATTTTAATTATAAAGCAAAGTCTTTATTTGAAGCTGCAAAAATTATTTTAGAAAAAAATTAAGATGAAGAAATTGAAAGATTTAACTGTTAAAATTTTTGCAGATGGTGCAGATAAAGCAGATATGTTAAAAATGAATGAAAATCATTTCATTCAAGGATTAACGACCAATCCCACCCTCATGAAAAAAGCGGGGATTAACGACTATAGCTCGTTTTGTAAAGAAATTTTGAAACAAATTAAACATAAACCAATTTCTTTTGAGGTATTTTCAGATGATTTCTTGGAAATGGAACGTCAAGCTATGAAGATTGCAAGCTGGGGCAATAATGTTTATGTAAAAATTCCAATTACTAATACCAAAAAGGAAACATGTTATGAATTAATAAAAAATCTTTCAAAACAAAAAGTAAAAATTAATGTTACAGCCATTATGACAATTCATCAAGTTCGCAATGCAATTTCTGTATTAAATCCTGACGTCCCAAGTTATCTATCAGTTTTTGCAGGGCGTATTGCAGATACTGGTCGAGATCCATTACCAATTATGATTGAGGCAGTTAAAATACTTAAAACTTTGCCAAAATCAGAGTTAATCTGGGCAAGTCCACGAGAATTATTAAATATTTTTCAAGCAGATGAGATTGGGTGTCAGGTGATTACAGTCACAAAAGACATAATTAAAAAGCTAGATTTAATAGGATATGATCTAGATATGTTTTCATTAGATACTGTGAAGATGTTTTATAATGATGCACTAGAAGCCGGTTTTAAATTGTAAAAAAAATTATTTCAAAGAAAAGTTTTTAAAGTAAATTTTAATCTAAAAAATATAGGTAAATATGAATATAATTATATTTGGTGGGGCAGGATTTATTGGAAGTTACTTAGTGGACTATTATATTAAAGTGCCAAAAGTTCAAAAAATTGTAGTTTATGATAATTTTGAAAGCGGAAAAAAATGGCATCTAAATGAACATATTAATAATCCAAAGCTAATAATTGTAGAGAAAGATATTTATAATATTTCTACTAATGATTTAGAATATAAGTTTGATCTAGTTATCATGTTGGCAGCTAATCCAGATATTTCTAAAGCAGTTAATCATCCCTCAATTGATTTTGATCAAGGTACAGTTTTAGCTCATAAGGTTTTAGAATTTACTAGATTAAACAAAATACCAAGATTGTTCTACGCTTCAGGCTCTGGCGTTTACGGAGATGTTGGTGATTTTAGTTGCGAAGAGAATTACGGACCACTATTTCCAATCTCTACGTATGGAGCAAGCAAATTAGCATGTGAGGCTTTAATATCCAGTTATGCACATATGTTTGGTATTTTATCATCAAGTTTTAGGTTTGGTAATGTTGTTGGCGGTCGTCAAACACACGGAGTTGCATATGATTTTATATTAAGTTTAAGAAAAAATCCGAAAATTTTGAGAATTCTCGGTGATGGAACGCAATCAAAGCCATATATTCATATTCAAGATATAATAAAAGCCCTTAAATATGTAGAAAATAATCAAAGTAAAATTTATGACGTTTATAATGTAGCACCTGATGACTCTGTTACAGTAAATGAAATTGTGAATATTGTGATTAGCGGCATGAAGATAAATTCTTTTGAGGTCATAAGAAATTACTCGGGGGGTAAGCGTGGCTGGAGAGGAGATGTTCCAGTTGTAAGATTAAATTCAAATAAAATTAAATCTTTAGGGTGGCAATTAAATTATTCCTCTTTTGAAGCTGTAAAAAAATCAGTAGAAGAAATGTTAATTAATATTAATTTAATCGAGATGCATGTTAAATAAACTCATATTGATTGGTGCCAGCAAAGGAATTGGAAGGAGGTTTATAGAAACTTATCATTCTAATGCACATGAAGTTTTAGCAATAAGTTCTAGCGATAAAATATATGAACTAGAAAAACTATCAAATAATATTGAAGTTATTAGGATTGATATATCAAATATTAAGACGCTTGAAATAAAGTTTCAAGAATGGATATCTAAAAAATCTTGGATTTCCCCACAAAATATTGGATTAGTATGTTTTGCATCGGCACTGGGAGATCCAGGTGGAATTGGCACATTTAATCATAAAACTTGGCAAAATTTAATTAACTGTAATCTGTTTTCTCATTTATCAATTATTTCTTTATTAAAAAAAAAAATAAGCAATATTGATTCTTTAAGAGTTGTGATGTTTGGCGGCGGCGGAGCAGCTTATGGTTATCCAGACTTTTTTTCTTACAGTATAAGTAAAGTTGCTGTTATTCGCTCCGTTGAAAATATTGGACAGGAGTTTATTAAAGATAAACTGAATGCAAGTATTGTTGCTTTGGCCCCAGGCGCAATTGATACAGACATGTTAAAAAAAGTTATAGCTAATGGAGGTTATATTAAAACTATAACAGATATAAGTGAGCCCATAACTTTTATAAATAAATTCTTACTTGATATTATTAATTCTCGTTTACTAAATGGTCGGTTTATTCATGTGCGTGATGATTTAGAAAAATTATTAGAAAAAAAAAAAGATATGTTTATGCTAAGAAGAATAGAATGAAAATTGGTCTTATTGGCACTGGGTTAATTGGACAAGAAAGAATAAGAGCTTTAAAAAAAATTCAAGAAAATATCCAAGCCTTAAAAATCGTCGGTTTTTTTGATGTCTCAAATGAAATTAGTAAAAAAATTTCAAGCGATTATAAATTAATTAGTTACAATTCTATTGATGAATTATTAGCAGAAGGCTTAGATTGGGTTTTTATTGCTCTTCCCCACAATCTAGTTAAAAATATTGCAATTAAGTCCATCGAATCAGGTGCAAATATTTTTGTAGAAAAGCCTCTTGGCATGACTTTAGCAGAAACAAATTTCATAATATCAAAATCTAGAGAATTTAATCGTCATATAAATGTTGGAATGAATTATAGATTTTTCAAAGGCGTTGCATGTCTTATAGATGATGTTAAGAAAAAAAAATTTGGTAAATTAATTTCTGTAAAATTTGTACTCGGACATGGAAACTCTCCTGGTATGGAAAATAATTGGAAACTTCAAAAAGATAAGTGTGGTGGCGGTTGTTTAATTGATCCTGGAATTCACGTTTTTGATCTAATGAATTGTATTTCATTTGGAAAAATAAAAATTAATTTAGTAAATTGTTGGAAAGGATTTTGGAATACTGGAATAGAGGAAGAGGCCCATGTTATGGCCAGGGATGAAAATGGGACTATATTTATGATTGATCTTTCATTGAACAGATGGAGAAGTGAATTTAGTATAAGTATTAATGGGACAGAGGGGTATGGACGTCTATTTGGACGGGGAAGAAGCTACGGATATCAAAATTATACCGTAGGTATTAAATGGGGTTGGTCAAATAATTTAACACAAGAACAGTCAGAAAAAATAATTATAAAAGATTATGATTGCAGAGATTCCTTTTTTTTGGAGACAGCAAAACTATTAGAATATAATAATTTAATGCCAAAACCCTCTCAAATAAATTATCCTCCTTTAGCAAATGAAAAAGAAATTATTAGAAGTATGGAAATTTTAAATGATTGTCAAAAATTTATAGTTTAAATAAAAAGTAAATTTATTTATTAATTTTGAAAAAAGGAGCCAAAAAATTTGGAATTAATGATTTAATTTTACTTGTCATTTTGATGGTTTTGCTCATTCTTAAAATCATAAAAGAATGATAGCAGTCCATAAATTTGTAATTCGTTATGGGTTTAAGTTTTAATTTAGATAAAAGGAAATTTTTAGTGGTTTTTCTTTTTAAATAAAGAAATATATTTTGTTGATAGAAAAATAAAACTTTTTTGTTACCCCAAATGCTCGGACGAAAATAATCAAAGACATCATAACCTAAGGAATTAAATATCGCTGCCCAGTAAGATGGAAATTTTTCATTAAAGTGATCGCCCCCCCTGAAAAGGAGAGGCCGCTCCAAAGACTATAACGTTTGAAAGGTTTGTTAAATTTTTAACAAAACTTTTGGCTACTTCTGGACTAAGATGTTCTGCAGTTTCAAGACAAATTGCAACTTCAAATTTTCTTGAAATCTTAAAAGGTTTTTCTAGATCAGTGCTAATAAATTTTATATCTTGTGAAATCATTTTTTCTTGGCTGTTCCACGGGCCATCTAAACCAAAAAGAGTTCGAGCGCCTTGTTCTTTAAAAACTTTGAGCCAGGCCCCCGACCACACCCTACGTCAATTACACTTTTTGGTTTGATGATTAACGATAAATGATTAAGGATTATTTTGGCACTTTTATAAGATTGCGGAATTTGTATTTTATAATAGTTATTGTTATATAAGTTTTTCATTAAATAACTTAAACTTTTTTTTCAAAATTTTCAAGAAGATCTAAAGGATAATAAAATTTATTCTTTGTTGCTGTCTGTAAATTAATATAATTATTAGAGAATAGACTTTTAATATAAAAAATTTTTCTTAATAAAAAATTCTCTTTATAATATTCATAATTTTTATAATTTCTTAATATGAATGGAATATGCAAAATAAAATACAATGCAGTTAAAATATTATAAAAAGGAATAAATTTTTTTATTTTTGCTATAAGATAAAATTTTCTCCATTGATTTTTTGAATAGGATGTATCCTCATGATTATAAACTACAGAGGCAATATAAGGCAGAACAGCAAATTGATTCAAATTTGTTTTGTAAAAATTAACAGGCCAATCAGATCCTAAAGAAATTTTTTTATTTTTTATTAAAATATAATTACATGCCCTTTTGGATATTTGATAGCATGTTGTGTACGGGAGAGTGTAACAGGTTTTGTATAATAAAAATTTATTATCTAAAAATTGAGAAGAGTTTTTAAAAACTAATCCAAAATTATGATAAATGTGAATTAGATCATATTTTTTATCTTTAAATAAATTTTTTAATTTTAACCATCGAAGTAAAATTTTGGAAGGATGGCAATCATCCTCCATTATGACGGCATTGTTAATATTATTTTTTACTATGTGTTTGTATATTCTCAAATGACATTCAGCGTTAGAGATGGCCGTGTATTTTAAGCGTTTGCCTGTTATTTTTTTAGTTTTATTATGATCACATAGTTTATCTAGAGTTTTAAAATTATTTGGATCCTCGCCTCCTATTGCATAAAATATTTTGTATTTAATTTTTAAAGAATTAAGTTTTTCTTTTATAATTTTTTGTCTCTTAGATTTTTTAAAAGTTACTAAAAATACAGGCGTATTTATATTAGGCATATTTTTGAAAAAAAAGTAAGTAATTTTAGTTAATTATTAAACATTTTTTTATTTTTATTTAATTAATTACATGTAATACATTGTTATGTATTCATTAATATATAACTTAAAACTTCTAAAGAAAAAAATTGAAAATCGTATTTTAAAAAATAAAAAAACTTATAAACATTATGAGTTTACAATTAGCGACGACTTAATAGATTGTAATGCAAATTTTTCAACATTCACAAATAATTTGCCATTACTTCATACATTTGACAATGGAAGGAGTTTTAATGCAGGTGGATTTGATAAATATTCGTTAGAATTTCTTTACAAATTTATAAAACAAATATCAAATCCGAAAATAATAGAAACTGGCATGGGATGCACTACAATTTGCTTTTTATTTACTGAGCCGAAAAAATTAGTCACTATTTGTCCAGAATGGCAGATAAATTTATACAATTTTTATGAAAAATTTACAACACAGATAAATAAATATGAGTTAAATTGTAATGCGTTTACTTTAATAAAAGAATTATCCGAAAAAGCACTTCCAAAAATTGTTTATGAAAATTTGAATGATAACATAGAATATGATTTTGCATTTATAGATGGAAATCATGGCTTAGGTGTGATGATCGATTATTTTTATACTATGCAAATTATCAAGAAAAATGGATATTTAATTTTAGATGATGTTTGGATTCATTCAGTTAATCAATTGGCAAAGATTTTAAAATATTCTAGGCACTGGAAGCATGTTGTCTCATATAAAAAAACTGCTTATTTTCAAAAAATTACAGACGCCAAAAGTATGGGTGATTGGGATGAAATTGAATATATAAAAAAAATGTCAGAAGAAAATTATGTTAGAGCAAATTCTTTTGAATTTTAAAATAAAATAATGCAATCAAAATTTACATTTATTCTTATTAGTCTTTTTAGTTAGCAACTAGATATGATCAGCAATGTTTTTAAAAAAATTATTTATAAACTTATTACTAAATTAATTATTATTAATCTTATTTTTTACAAAAAATTTAGTAGTAAAAATAATATTTATTTTAGACACATATCTTTCGGAGACAGTTTTACAAATTATATAGAAAATTGGGATGTGATTAAAAAAAAAAAATTAAAAGTTTTAGTTTTATCGAAACTAGAAAAAAAAATTGCTGAATTATTTTTTAATGATAATCAAATTTCAAAATTATTTTTTTTGATACCCAGTTTCATTCCAGTTTATCCTGTACGCTCATTATTAAATAAAAGTAAGTACTTTATTCCAACCAAAATCTATGATCCTGATTTAGAAACAATAAAAGTTAGAAACAAGCACAAAAATTTACTTGTTAGATTGCTTAAAAAAAACGTCCGTTTTGTATCTGATAAATTAATTAAATTCAAGAAGGAGAAATATTTTTTAATAAGTATTAAGTATTTTAATAATAATAAAGAACAAATCGATGGTGCGTTTAGTAGACAAACCTCTAATTTGAATAAAATTTGTGAGGTAATTAATTTTTTATTAAAAAAAAAAATTATTGTCATAATTATGGGTTCTAAATTTGATATTGCTTTTAAAATTTTAAAAAAAAATTTAAATAAAAAAATTTTATTTTTTAATGATTTATCAAAGTCCCAATCTATGGTTGATCAACTATTTATTCATTATTATAGTTCACTTTGGATTGGGAATCCTTCTGGATCAATCATTATTTCTTTATATTTAAAAAAAAAGTGCATTTTAATAGACTCGGTTAAATGGATGACTGTAAAATTTTCATTATTTCATTCAAAAAATATTTTACAAATTTTCAAAAAAATTGTTTATGATAAGAAATGTGAATATCTTTCTGATATTCATATTAACAAAGTATTAAAAAAAAAACTTGGTTTAAATAATAAATATAAAATAATTGAAAATAGTGCTGAATTAATAATAAATAAATTAAGTAGATTTGTTTAATAATTTTTTTAAATTCGATAATATAAATTTACATTTACATCGGCCTAACAATTTTATTTTAAATAAAAAAAATTTTTTTAAAATTAGTTTATTTTATAAAAGTAATAATTTATTAAATATAGAAAGAAATATATTCTAATCATTCCTTATTATAACAAGATTATTATTATTATTTGGATATTTAATATTTTTAATTTGAAGATTAACAAACTCTGGATTAAATTTTTTTAATTTTTGCATTAGATTGCGACATTCGCCCAAATTAACGTCTTCAATTATATAGATTCCATTTTTTCTTAACTTATTGAAAGAATTAATAAAAAAATTTACATTGGAAGTAGTAGTATGTAGACCATCATCAATTATAATATCAAAATTTGTAATTCTAATTTTTTTCCACATTATTTTAATACTTGTAGCGTTCAGTGAGTCTGTATAATATGTCCTAATTCTATTCTCTTTAAAAAGAATATCTTTATCTATGTCCGCTCCATAAATTTGAGCATTTTTAAAATAATCCCTCCATACTCTCAAAGATGACCCGGGCACTCCATTAACAGTCATATTATTTAAAAAATTTGGATTGTTTGTTCCTAAACCAAGTTCAAAGACTAATTTCACATCGTCTTTAAAATGATTAAATAGAGAATAATAATGATTGCTATAAGTATGTGCTTTCCAACCCCAAATATTTCTTGCATAATGATTCACTGAACCCTTGTCGGACTTATGTAGTTCAAAAAGTTTTGTTAGTGAATTATTATTATTATATAAACTTACAGAAAAAAAATTTTGTTTTTTTTTATAAAAAAAAAATAAAAAACCTATTTTAAAATTTAAAAAAAAAAAATAAGTTCTTTTTAATAAATTAAAAATTAGTTTTTCATCGACTTCCCTGACGAGTTTTTTTAAATTTCTATTTTTTAACATATTTTAATTACTAACATTTTTAAGTGATTCTATTAATATTGTATAAAGGAGGGTATAGTGAGATTTAATTTTTTGTCAAATTTATGTAAAAAAAAATAAAATTATCTTGTAATAAAGTAACTGTATTATTTAATATATTTAATTGCCAATATTTTTTTTGTTAATTCTTTATTTTATATTTTTTATTTGTAAAAAAATTACTTTAATTAAGAAAAATTTTTAGCAAGAATAAATCTTTATTCAAAAAATATATGTTTAGAGATTTAGTAAATATTTAAAATAGTAGTTAGGATTGCACAGTTAAATAAAGTTAATATAAAAATTTAGTTAAGTTTTAATTATAATTAGTGATTAATTAAAATTAAAATCATATTTAAAAAAAATTATTTCTTTGATCTAGAAGGTGTTATTTGCAATACCAAGAAAAATTTCCACAGAAGCTTTAAACTAATCAAAAAATTTATTTTAAAAATTAATCAATTACGTTTAAATAGTCATAAACTGATTATTTTTATTGATAAATTTATGGGCATAAGTAAAGAAAATTTACTTTTAGCTAAAAAGAGGTCCTAATTTTATTTAAAAAAAAAGAAAAAGTAAAGTGGGATGTTAAGCTTGATAAATTATTTTTTGGTAAGTTTTTTCATAGTATAGTTTGCGATTAAGTATATAATTAAGTATATAATTAAGTATAAATTTTTTGATTACAAAAATTCGTATAAATATTTAAAGTTGGTTTTAATTATGAGGAATAAATCTAATTTATTAATAAATTTAGATGAAGTTAGTTTATACAATTTAATAATAATATTTTGGAAAGAGAGATTATTAATTTTATGTTGTATCTTTTTATTCTCAATTCTCGGCGTGGCCTATGCTATTTTTCGTCCAATGGAATTAAAAACAATAATTGTTTTAAAAGATCCATCAGTTGTAATTTTTCAAAAATATAACAAATACTTTCTAAATGAGAATAATATTGACTTTAATACCAACACCAACACCAACACCAACACCAACACCAACACCAACACCAACACTAGTGCTAGTACTGCACGCGATATATTTTTAGGAATATTTTTTAAAAATTTTTTAAGTATAGATAATCTTAATGAATTTATTAATTCCTTGAAAGAAAATGATATAAATTTAAAAAACTATCTCAAAAAAAATGATTTGATTTCTTCTAGTTTTTTTTATGGAAACAAATTTGGCAAAGTAAATATAGATAAACACACAAGTTATTCTGGAGATCAAGTTTTTTTTTTAATTTATCCAGAGGAGATTGATGGTACTAAAATTTTAAATGATTATGTTTTTTATATAAAAAAAAAATCTGAAATAGATTTTTACAAAATTGTACAATTAGCCATTAGCTCTAAAATTGATATAAAAAAAGACGCTTTTGAAATTGTAAAAAAAATAAATCTACAATATTTAAAAGATTTAAAATCTTCAGCTACATATTCTTTAAATAATGAATTAATAAATAATATCAATTATACAAATGTTAACTATATAACCTTAGAACAAGAAATAAATAACTTAGAAAAAGATTTAATTACTATTAAAGAAATTAATCTAAATTTTATCCCTATTTCACAAAAATCAACACCTCCAATAAAAGACACTAAATTGTCTAACTATTTTATTATTATATCTTCAATTTTATTTGGTTTTTTTATATCGACAGCGATTATACTATTTAGATTAAAAAAAATTTAATTTGTTTATAAATAATCATCAGTTTAAAAGTTTTGCTAATTATATCTATTATTTATATATAATAAATAATTATTTTTATCCTACCAATATAATATAAATAATAACTTTGTTTTTATAGATAAATAGTTATTAATTTTCATACTTTAAAATGAACCGATTAATTGCTTTAACTTTTTTTATTTTGTTAATTCCTTTAACTTTAATTTTGAGTTTATTGATTTTTTTCTTTATCGATAAAAAAATTTTTTTCACACAGGAAAGAATCTCATTAAATAAAAGGTTCAAATGCTATAAATTTGCTAGCTTGAAATATAATAAATTGAACGAATGTAATAAGCCCTCACATTTAGAGACCCATAGAATTAATTATTTAGGAAGAATTATAAGAAATTTTTTTTTAGATGAAATTTTGCAACTAATAAATATAATTAAAGGTGATATTAATTTTTTTGGACCTCGACCATTGCCGGTATATGAGGATTTAGAGTATCAAAAAAAAATTATTTATTGGAATAAAAGAAATCTTATTAAGGCTGGTTTGACTGGTTTAGCACAATGTAAAGGTTACGCTGGACCAATAAAAAATACTAATCAATTAAAAAAAAGACATTCTTATGATGTTTTGTATATTAAAATAATAAAAAAAAAAAATATTTTTCTTACGTATAAAATTAATTTATTTATTTTAATTAAGACTTTATTAATTTTTTTCCGTTAGTATATAAATCTTCTGCATAATTATGTTTAAAAAAATACCTCTAAATTTTTTAGAAAGTAAATACATTTACAATTTTATATCTTTACTTTGTGCAACCTTAGTTCCGCTTTTAGTAACAGGTCCTTTCTTACCAGATTTTTTAGTAAGTGCATTATCTTTATGGTTTCTTTATTATACAATTAAAAACAAAGTTTATTATATTTATAAAAATAAATATTTTTATTTTTTTTTAGCTTTTTGTAGTGTGTGCATTTTATCATCATTACTATCTGATAATATTTTATTCAGTTTAAAAAGTTCTTTATTTTATTTCAGAATAGGAATTTTTACTTTATTAATTTCTTACTTGATCGACAAAAATAAAAATATTCTTAATTATTTTTATTATTTTTTGGTAATAACTTTTTCAATTTTAATAATTGATGGATATTTACAATATTTTTCTGGAAAAAACATACTTGGTAATAGATACATTATAGTTGATTCTAACCACTCACCAAGAATCTCATCCTTCTTTGGAGATGAAACAATTTTAGACTCTTATTTATCTAGGTTATTCCCATTACTTTTTGCATTATTTGTTATAAGAAAAAAAAATTTAATAGAAGTATGCTTTATTTCTTTTTTATTTATATTTGTTGATGTTTTAATCTATCTAGGAGGTAGCAGGACTAGTTTCTTTTTTCTAAATTTATCTACTATTTTTATAATTATTTTTATTGCACAATACAAAATGTTACGCTTAATAACTTTTTCTGTTTCTTTTTTAATAGTTATTTTACTTACAATTAATGACAATCGATTATTACAGCGTTTTATAAAAATGCCACTACAAAGTATGGGGTTAGACAATCAAGAAAGTAAAAAACATATTTTTACACCCATGCACGACAGTCACATTAAAACTGCTTTAAATATGTTTATTGAAAATCCAATTTTAGGAGTAGGTCCAAGGATGTTTAGAATTAAGTGCACCGATGTAAATTATGCGGCGGGTGAAACTCCATGCAACACCCATCCTCACAATTTTTACATCCAATTAGCTGCAGAAACAGGTTTTATTGGTTTGTCTTTTATTTTAGGATTTTTTTTTTATTTTCTATATTTAGTTATCAAGCATACCAAACTTTTATTATTTAATAAAAAACTTTTTTTTGTGTGATTATCAGATATGTTTATTATCAGGAGTATTAATTACAATATGGCCTTTTTCACCTAATGGAAATTTTTTTAATAATCATCTAATGCTTTTTTACATTTTAACAATCGCTTTTTTAAAAAAATTTAAAAAAAATTTGTGAAAATTAATTTATTTAAATCAAAGTCTTTTTTTTATTTATTTATTGTACTAAGTTTATTTCCCTGGGTTCAATTTACCTTTAAAAATACTTTAGGCATACAACCTTACATTGCTATTTATTCATTATTATTAATTTTTCTTAATATAAAATATGTTACTTTTAATAAGTATATATTTTTTTTTTTATTTTTCGCTTTTGTTCATTTTATATTGTCGGGGTTAAACTTTGAATCAGTGAGAGGTTTTTTAAGCTATTTAAGTTTTTTCCTAGTTTATATTGCTACTTCAAATTTCATCAAGCATTCAAAGGAAATTAATCTAAGTTTTATTTTAAATTCTGCACTTTTGATTCATATTTTTATTGGATTGGTTCAAATTTATTATAATCCAGATCTTTTTATAAATTTAATAAATAAACCATTCGGATACGGACAAATTGCAGGGCGTGGTGTTGAAAGTTTAGCAGCTGAGCCTACTTTTTTAGGGTTTCATTGTTTATTTATATTAATTTTTTATTTTTGTTATTCAATAAGAAACAAACAGTATAACTTTAATATTTTTAAATTATTTTTAAAAAAAAATAAAATATTTATTATTTTAACTTTTTTTTTATTACTTTATATCTCACGCTCACCTTCAGCTATTTTCTTATTTTTAATTTTAATATTTTCTTATTTATTTTTATCATCAAAGTTTATCTTTTTCTTAACTTTAATATTTTTTTTTGTCGGTTTAGAAATCTTTGAAACTAGCGATTTAAGAGTTTTAAATTTTTTACAAAAATTAAGTAATCCTGAAATGATATTTTTGGAGTTAAGTGTATGGGAAAGATTATTAAATATTTTTATAAGTTTTTATTTTGGAATTTTGAAACCCTTTGGTAATGGTTACGTAGAACTTCAAAGTTTTTTTGATGAATTTTGGTATCTTCAACCTGAAAATTATAAAATAAGTGCTGTTCGATTTTCAAGTTTTCTAGGAACAATAGTGTTTGAATTAGGTATTTTTACACTTTTATATTTCTTATTTTTTTTTATTTATAATCCTATTCGAAAAAATTTTAGTGGAAAAAAAAAAACTCTCCTATTAATTTTTTTAATAACAATACTAATTCAATCTATACCCGTTTCCTATCCTTTAGTCGCTGTCACTTTGGCAATTATAAATTCTTATAGTTATAATTCTTTTCCTGGAGGCAATAAGTAAGTAAAAACTAATTGAATAAAAAGATTATATTTATTATATACAAGTTAAAATCATTTTTTATATTTTATTTTCATTAAATTGATAGCTCAACTAACAATAATCAGACTTTATAAAATTATAAATATAATTTTTTATTTTAATTTTAAATTTTATTTAATTTTTTTTAAATATTTAATTTCGCCTTCTTTTGAACATAAGAAAATTTTAAAAGAAATAATAGACGTAAACACGTATTTAGATGTTGGAGCCAACAGAGGTCAGTTTATATTACTATTAGATTATTTTTTTCCTAGTTGTAAAATTATAGCATTTGAACCATTAAAAAAAGAGTATCATTTATTAAAAAAAATTTTTAAAAAAAAAGCTAATGTAAAAATATTAAACTATGCAGTTGGAAATAAAAATGGGATGATAGACATTAATATATCAAATTTATCTGACTCTTCATCCGTATTATTTCCAACGAAATTGCAATTAAAAAATTTTCCTGGAACCTTCATTGTCCAAAAATCAAGTACTCGAATTAAAAAGTTAAAAAATTTTACAGCAAATACTAAAAAACCTATTTTTTTAAAAATTGATGTTCAGGGTTATGAATTGGAAGTTTTAAAAGGATCAAATTTAAGACATATTAAATATATATATCTAGAAGGTTCTTATGTTGAGCTTTACAAGAATCAAGTTTTAATTAAGTCAATTATGAAATTTCTATTATCAAAACGCTTTAAACTTATTAAAAGAGTAAATTGTTATAAAGATAGAAACGGAAAACCTATCCAAGCTGATTTCCTTTTCATAAATAAAATTTATGATAATTAATTTATTTGGTATTAATTTTTTTAATATTAATAAATACCAATTTAAAAATTTATTACAACCGGGCTTACTTGTTTTTCCGAGTGGACCAGGTCTCGCAAGCATAAATAAAGATTTTGTTTATTTAAAATCTTTGCAAGATGCGGATATTGTTTTTTTTGATAGTGGATTTTTTGTTTTATTATTAAGGTTATTTAAAAATATCAAAGTTTATAAGTTTTCTGGTTATAAATTTATAAAATTATTTATTACTTATTTAGAATCTCAAAATTATAAATCATTATTTATTATAGAAAGCGATACTGACTCAGCAAAAGTTAATAAATTATACTTAAAAAGACATAATATTTTTTTGCGTGGACAATATATTGCGCCAATTTATAAGAGAGGATCCTATATAAAAGATGTTATTTTAATTAGAAAATTAAAAAAAATTAAACCTAGTTATATTTTAATTAATTTAGGTGGCGGTGTCCAAGAAGTTCTAGGTAGTTATATTAAAAATAAAATAAGTTATAAACCTACTATTATTTGTACTGGGGCAGCTTTGTCCTTCTTAACTAAGAAACAAGCTCCCATTAATGATTGGATTGACAAGTTTTATTTAGGTTGGCTCTTAAGAAGTATTTATAATCCTATTGTATTTATTCCTAGATACTTATCTGCATTAAAATTAATCAGATTGGTATTATTTTCTAGGATTAAAATAATTAAATAGTTTATTTACTTAATAGTAATTTTTTATAAAAAATAATATGCTAATTTATAACTTAATAGTATTTTTTTGAAAAAAGCTTTAATAACCGGAATAGGAGGACAAGACGGTGCTTATCTAGCTTATACATTACTTTTAAAAGGATATTTAGTTTTTGGAACGTCAAGAAATTTTCAACAGTCTAATTTTAAAGGTTTAAGAGCACTTAATATTTATCGTAAGGTTAAAATTTTAAATATTAATTTATTGGATTTTCAAAGTGTGGTTAAATGTTTGAGTGAAGTAAATCCAGATGAAATATATAATTTGGCTAGCCAAAGTTCTGTTGGCAAATCATTCCAACAGCCACTCGAGACTTTCGAAAGTATTTCTAATGTTACAATTAATATTTTAGAGGCAATCAAATTTATTCGTAAAACAATAAAATTTTATAGCGCTGGATCTAGTGAATGTTTCGGTAACACAGGCAGTAAAGCAGCTAATGAAAATACTGTTTTTAATCCTCTTAGCCCCTATGCAAGAGCAAAAGCTAATGCATTTTATGAAGTTGTAAATTATAGAAAAAATTATAATTTATTTGCTTGTACTGGAATTTTATTTAATCATGAATCGCCATTGCGGGGCTCTACATTTGTTACGCGTAAAATTATTGAAGTAGCTTGTCGTATAGCTCAAGGCTCATCTGAACGTCTACAATTAGGTAATATTAAAATTTCTAGAGATTGGGGTTGGGCACCTGAATATGTCGAGTCTATGTGGATTATGCTCCAACAATCTACACCCGAGGATTATATTATTGCTACTGGCAAAACTTCTAGTTTAGAATATTTTATTGAGTTAACATTTAGTGCTTGTGGACTTGATTGGAAAAAGTGGGTTGATATAGATACTAATTTTTTTAGGCCCAATGATTTAATAGAGGGTAGAGCAGACCCTTCAAAAGCTAAACGTTTTTTAAGATGGTCTTCTAATCTAACATTAGAACAAATTATTAATCGTTTAGTTGCTGTTGAACTTGGTAAAATTTCTATTATTGAGTCATAATTATAATTTAAAGTTATGAAAATTATATTGGATAATATTATCTTTTCTTTACAACGTGTGGGCGGGGTATCAATTTATTGGAGTGAACTTTTAACGCGTTTTTTAAGAGATCAGATTTTAGTAAACGTTATTGAAGCAAAAAATACCAATGAAAATTTCTGTCGAGATAAAATTAATATTCCCATTGATCAAATATGGCGCGATACTCGCCCTATTAGCATTGCCAGGTATTTACCTGCACTAATAAAAAATAAAAAAATGGAATTATTTCATTCTAGTTATTATCGAAAGTCATCTCTTGATTTTGTTCCTAGCATTCAAACCTGCTATGACTTTACTTATGAACGTTTTCGCAAAGGACCCAGTCGATGGATTCATTCCATTCAAAAAAAACAAGCTATTACAGCTGCGTCTGGTATTATTTGCATTTCTGAAAATACGCAAAAAGATTTACTCTATTATTTTCCAAATATTAAAAAGGAAAATACTTGTGTAATTCATTTAGGTTACTCAAGTGATTTTAGATATTTGTCTAAAAAAAAAGCAATTCGATTAATTTATCCTTATATTAAGTTCGATAGTCCATTTTCACTTTTTGTTGGAGAACGAAAAGGATATAAAAATTTTTTTTTAACTGTAGATGCGATTAGCCTATATCGTAATCATCGATTAGTTTTTGTAGGTGGGGGCCCTCTAAGTAAATATGAAAATGAATATCTAAATTGCAAATTGAAGAAACGTTGGGTGCATATTGAATATGCTCCAAACAGTTTATTAAATGCTATCTATAATTGCGCTCATGCTTTCATATATCCTTCAAGTTATGAGGGTTTTGGCATTCCTATTATTGAAGCAATGATTACAGGCTGCCCAGTAATTGCATTAAATGTATCTTCTGTTCCCGAAGTTGCAGCTAATGGAGGTATTTTAATAGATAACGCTAACGCATTTATCATATATCAAAAATTAAAACAACTTGAAAGTTCCACTTTGCGTAAAGATATTTTTGAACGCGCAATATTAAATGCTAAACGATTTTCTTGGGAACGTTGTTATAAACAAACTCTATCTTTTTATTCAAAAATTTTAAATAAGTAATATTTTATAGATTGGTAATCATTTTTATATTATGAATAATAAAAATTAATAAATAAATAAACTTTAATTATATTTAGAGGTGAAAAAAGCATTAATCACAGGCATTACAGGACAAGACGGTGCTTATTTGGCCGAATTTCTTTTAAATAAAAACTATGAGGTTCATGGTATTAAAAGAAGAACATCTCTTATAAACACTCAACGTATAGACCATTTATATCAAGATCCACATGAAAAAAATCTAAGATTTATTTTACATCATGGAGATATGACTGACTCCAGTTCTTTAATTAGAATTATTCAAGAAGTACAACCGGATGAAATTTATAATTTAGCAGCACAAAGTCACGTTGCAGTCTCCTTTGAGGAACCTGAATATACTGCTAATTCTGATGCTTTAGGAGCGCTTAGAATTTTAGAAGCAATCCGTATTTTAAAATTAGTGAACAAAACTAAATATTATCAAGCTTCTACCTCCGAGCTTTATGGTTTGGTGAAGCAATTTCCACAAACAGAAAATACTCCTTTTTATCCTCGAAGCCCTTACGGAACTGCTAAACTTTATGCATATTGGATTACAGTTAATTACAGAGAGGCTTATGGTATTTATGCTTGTAATGGAATTTTGTTTAATCACGAATCTCCTGTTAGAGGCGAAACTTTTGTTACTAGAAAAATTACCCAAGCTTTAGCTCGAATTAAATTAGGATTGCAACAAACTTTGTATCTCGGAAATTTAAATGCAACGCGCGATTGGGGCCACGCTAAGGATTATGTAGAGGCTCAGTGGTTAATGTTGCAACAAAAAAAACCAGAAGATTTTATTATTGCAACTGGAATAAAACATTCGGTTCGAGATTTTATAAATTTAGCTGCGAAAAAATTGGACATGAAAATTAATTGGAAGGGAAAAGGTCTTAAAGAAGAAGGTTATTTTAAAAATAAAAATATTATTAAAATTGATTCTCGTTATTTTAGACCTGCAGAAGTTGATAATTTGTTAGGTGATGCGAGCAAAGCAAAAAGTAAATTAGGTTGGATTCCTAAAATTTCTTTTGATAAATTAGTAAAAGAAATGGTTCAAGTTGATTTAAAACTAGCAAAATCTTTAAAACTTAAGAAAATATAGAAATTTTTTTAAAAATTATAAATCATTTATATAGGCAATGAATCCTAAAATTTATGTGGCAGGACACAATGGTATGGTGGGTTCTGCTCTTGTACGCCATTTAGAAAAAAAAAAAATTTATCCTATTGTTAAAAATAAAAAAGAGCTTGATCTTACCAATCAATCAGCAGTGCTAAATTTTTTTAAAAAACAAAAGATAAATCAAGTATATGTGGCTGCAGCAAAAGTAGGTGGAATTTATGCCAATTCTACTTACCCCGCAGAATTTATTTACGAAAATTTGATCATAGAAGCTAATATTATTCATGCTGCTTTTTTAAGTAATGTAAAAAAATTATTATTTTTGGGATCGAGTTGTATTTATCCAAAATTTGCAAATCAACCTATGAAGGAAGAATTTCTACTTACTGGACCATTAGAGTCAACCAATGAACCTTATGCCATAGCTAAGATTGCGGGAATTAAGCTTTGCGAAAGTTATAACCGTCAGTATGGAATTACTAATCATATTGATTATAGAAGCGTAATGCCAACTAATGTGTACGGGCCAAATGATAATTATCATCCAGAAAATAGTCATGTAATTCCCTCTCTAATCCGAAAGTTTCATGAAGCAAAAATAAAAAAAGAATCCAAAGTGGTTGTTTGGGGAACAGGAAAATCAATGCGTGAATTTCTTTATGTAGACGATCTGGCCAAGGCTTGTTTGTATATAATGAATTTAGATAAAGCTATTTATAATAAAAATATAAATCCTATGTGTAGTCATATTAATGTAGGCTCTGGATTAGATTTAACAATTGAAGAGTTAGCAAAAACTATTCAGAAGGTCGTAGGTTATAAAGGAAAAATAGAATTTGACCTAAGTAAACCAGACGGCATGAAAAAAAAGCTTCTAGATAGCAAGCGTATTAATAGTCTTGGGTGGAAGCCAGAGGTTTCCTTACAAGAAGGGTTGATGAAGTCATATGAAGATTTTAAAAAAAATACATGAAAAATTTACAAAAAATATTTAACCTTCTTAATTCTAATGAAAAAAAAAGTTTTTATTATTTATTAGTTTTAATTTCTATTACTGGATTATTTGACATGTTAGGGGTGGCATCAATCTTACCATTTCTTGCGTTAGTTATAAATCCCGACATAGTTCAAACAAATGAAATTTATAATTATCTTTACATAAAATCTGCAATTTTAGGAGTTGGTAATTCAAAACAGTTTCTTATTTTTTTTGGTTTATTAATTTTTTTCTTTATGATGTTTTCTGTGATTTTTCGTACATATACTAATTATAAACAAGTTCATTTTGCTTTGATGCGTGAGTACAGTATTGGAAAACGTTTAGTAGAAGCCTATTTGAAACAGCCTTATATATGGTTTAGTACTAAAAATAGTGCGGAACTTGGAAAAAATATTTTGTCAGAAATAAATCAGGTTATCACTTTTTCGATAGTTCCTATGTTGAGTTTTATTTCGCAAACTATAGCAGTCATAGCAATAATTATTTTACTTATTTTAGTTAACATGAAGATAGCAATAATTGCTGGATCTGTTTTGATAGGTAGTTATATTTTTATTTTTTACTTTGTAAAAAATTTTTTAAGCAATATTGGTTCTGAACGCTTAAGAGCAAATAAAGATCGCTTTGCTTCAATCCAAGAAGTTTTTAGCTCTATAAAAAATGTAAAGATTAAAAGATTGGAAAAATTTTATATTAATCGCTTTGCAAAGCCAGCCAAAATATATGCAAAAAATCAATCTCTCGCAGTAGTAGTAGGCTTAATTCCTCGTTATTTTATTGAAGGAATTTCTTTTGGAGCTATGATTATTTTAGTGCTAGTTTTGATTGAAAGAGGAAATAATTTGGAAAAAATTATTCCTATAATTGCATTGTATGCTTTTGCTGGTTATCGCTTATTACCCGGTTTACAACAAATTTATAATGCATTTACACAGATTCGTTTTTCTGAGCATGCTCTCGATTCATTGTATAATGAATTTAAAAATTTAGAGAGTTTAGGAAAAGTTTCTAAAAATCTATTTTTTACTTCAACAAATAAATCTATTACACTTAATAATATTAGCTTTTGCCATCCTAATAACAAAAAAATGACGTTGAGTAATGTCAGTCTTTCTATTCCTTTTTATAGTACAGTTGGAATTGTCGGGCCTACCGGAAGCGGAAAAACTACTTTAGTAGATATTATTTTGGGTTTAATTAATCCTACTGAAGGAACTTTAAGTGTTGATAGCGATATTATAAATAACAAATCAAAATTATCTTGGGGAAAAATTATAGGTTATGTTCCTCAGAGAATTAATTTAATTGATTCTAGTATTAAAAATAACATTGCCTTTGGAGTGAGTGAAGATGATATTGATTATCAATTAGTTCAAGAGTGCGCAAAGTTGTCAGTAATTCACGAGTTCATAAAAGAATTGCCAGATGGTTATAATACTAATGTTGGAGAAGCTGGTGCAACTCTTTCAGGTGGGCAAATACAAAGAATAGGAATTGCAAGAGCGCTTTATAATAATCCTAAAATTCTTATTTTAGATGAGGCTACTAATGCTTTAGATGCTATTACAGAAAAAAAAGTAATGGAATTGATCCACAAAAAATTGGGCAATAAAATTACAACAATTATAGTTGCTCATCGTATAAATATTTTAAAAGATTGTAATATTATTTTTTATTTAGAAAAAGGAAAATTAATAGCTCAAGGCACTTATGATGAGCTTATTAAGTCTAATAAAAATTTTAAAAAAATATCATTAATAAATCGATCTGACATAAAATGATCAAATATTATCTTTTAACAGCTACGTGCTTACCATTATTTCTACTAATAAATTTTTATTATATTCCTATAAAAAAATTTATTAATATTTATGATATTCCTGACTTCCGAAGAAAAATACATCATAAAAAAACTCCATTAATTGGAGGGTTCTTAATTTTTTTTTTTTTTTATTTTTTATTTTTTTTTTTTTTTATATTTTT
>Ga0209085_1000439_pt1 | contig 30785 bp, 28 predicted proteins | sample C_131016_EF_Meta_FD_187310 | JGI IMG/M metagenome (GOLD analysis project Ga0209085, IMG submission 187310) | Freshwater microbial communities from Lake Croche, Canada to study carbon cycling - C_131016_EF_MetaG (SPAdes) (version 2) | ecosystem: Environmental > Aquatic > Freshwater > Lake...
CCGCGGATCGTCGCTACCACCCTCACCTTCTTTCCATCCCACTCAATCCAACCCGTATCCCCCACCTGTCCTCCCATCTCGCCGTAAAACGGTGTCTGCCCCAAAAATACACGACCCTTCGCACCAGCCGGTCCCACCTCTTTCAACGCCTCAGCTGCAACTTTCTCCACCTTCGGCTCCTCCGTCTTCTCATAACCCGTAAAGACGGTCGGGAAATCCGGTCCAGCATCATCCTCCACCTTGATCGTCGTCTTGTTCTGCGACTGACGTGCACGCGACCTCTGCGCCTCCATCGCTTTTTCAAATCCCGCCCCGTCTACCTCCATTCCTCTTTCCCTCGCAAGCAACTGGGTCAGATCCAACGGAAATCCATACGTGTCATACAACGTAAAGGCATCCTCTCCCCGAATCCCCTTGCTCGATCCCGCTACCAACTTCTCAAACATCGCCAGCCCTCTCTCCAAGGTTTTCGAGAACGAAGCTTCCTCCGCCGAAAGAACCGCCCGAATATCCTTCTCCCGCACCTTCAATTCCGGGAAAGCATCTCCCATCGTTCGGATCAGGGGGGTCGATAGTTCGGAAAGGAAACCGTCCGGCAAATTGAAACGGCGCCCGAACATCACCGCCCGTCGCAGGATTCTCCTTAACACATAGCTCCGACCCTCGTTCCCAGGCACAATCCCGTCCGCAATCGAAAACGAGAGTGTCCGCACATGATCCGCCAAGACCCGGAAGATACAGTCGTTCATCTCTTCCTCGCTCACTTCTTCCCGATTATTGGGCACTCGCGCCCCGTACTTCTTTCCCGACATCTTCTCGATCTCCGAAAAGATCGGGGCAAATAGATCACTCGAATAGTTGGATGGGTCTTTTTTGAAATCCTTGAAGCCGTCCGAAACGGAAAAAATCCCCGCCACCCGCTCCAATCCCATCCCTGTGTCCACATGACGCTCAGGCAACGGCTTGAACTTCCCGCCCGGCTCAGCGTTGAACTGGATAAATACCAGATTCCAGATTTCCAGACAGCGCGGATCCCCCTGATTCACCAGCTTCCCCTGCGTCTTTCCCTCCGGCGTCAGATCCACATGGACCTCGGAGCACGGGCCACACGGCCCCGTTTCACCCATCATCCAGAAATTGTCCTTCGCATTTCCCATCACCACGTGAATCGCCGCATCCAACCCTACTTTCTTGAACTTCTCGACCCAGTAGCCGTGCGCCTCGGAATCAAACTCAGCCGGATCCCCAGGCCCGGGCTTATAAACCGTGGCGTAGAGTCGGGCGGGCGGAAATTTCCAAATATCGACCAAAAGCTCCCAAGCCCAGTCGATCGATTCTTTTTTGAAATAATCCCCGAACGACCAGTTGCCCAGCATCTCAAAAAAGGTGTGGTGGTAGGTGTCGAAACCGACGTCTTCCAGATCGTTGTGTTTACCACCCGCCCGGATGCACTTCTGCGTATCGGCGGCGCGTGCTGGTGAATTTGGAAATTTGGCCTGCCCTAGAAAAATCGGAACGAACTGGTTCATCCCTGCATTGGTGAACAAGAGATTCGGCGAAGTCGGCATCAAACTGGCCGAGGGCACGATCGTGTGGCTCTTCCCGCGGAAGAACTCCAAGTACCCTTTTCTGACTTCAGCCGATTTCATAGAACTAATTGATGATCATATCGTAAGGTACCTTCCTCCTCAAGCCTCCCGTTAGCTCATAACTTGGAAGGGCGTATTATCCTCAGTCGTCCGATCGGAAAGCCTCTCCATGAAAAGCTTTCGCTTCAATCGCCAAGCGGGATAATAAGTCCATGAAAAGACGCTCTTTTTTCCAACTCCTTCTCGGTGCCTCGGTTGCTTCACCCTTCCTACCTTCCTCTGTCGCTGCGGCGGAACCCTCCGTGCCTCAGCAAGGTTTGCCGAGACTGAGCGAAGGAGGGCCTTTCACCCTGCCCTCTCTCCCCTACGCACCCAACGCCCTCGAACCTTACATCGATGCCGAGACGATGACCCTGCATCACGACAAACACCACGCCGCCTACGTCAACAATCTCAACAAAGCCATCGCCCCTTATCCCGACCTTCAAAAAAAATCCCTCGATGAACTTTTGGGAAACTTGGATGCCGTTCCCGCCGAGATCCGTACCAACGTCCGTAATAATGCCGGTGGCCACTCAAACCATTCCATTCTCTGGAAAACCCTCTCCAACCCAGGCAAGAAACCGGACGGGAAACTAGCCAAGGAGATCGACGATACCTTTGGCAGTTATGAAAAGTGGAAGGAAGAGATGACCAAATGCGCGATGAGCATCTTCGGAAGCGGTTGGGCTTGGTTCGGTCGCGGGAAAAACGAAAAACTTTTCATCGAACCCCTCCCCAACCAAGACTCCCCCCTGATGACCGGCCGCACCCCCATCTACGGCATCGACGTTTGGGAGCACGCCTACTACCTCAAGCACCAGAACCGCCGCGCACACTACGTCAAAACGTGCGTCGAGAACATTGCCAGCTTGACCTAGATCCTATTTCGGTGGAAGCGCAGACGGATCAAAACACTGAATATCCCCGCTTCCATCAATCTCTACTCCATAAACCTCGATCTCATTATTTTTTATCTGATCACTTTGCACTCTTCCCTCTTTTAGGAATTTTACTCGATAACCCTTTTTGATAAGGGCTTTTTCTTTGACGATATTTGCGTTGGGGCCCTTGTAGACATCTCCGTAGCTATCCATTACGAATACATCCGGCGACTTAATAACAAGCTTGATGTACAGAGGATCTTTTCGATATCCGTAAGAATCCATTCCGTGGAGATAAAACACGTCGAACTGATCATCTTTTATTTTCTGCGGAGTTTTTTCTTTATTTAGAGGATCACCTACACCAGCATTCGCAATCCCTGAAAATTCAGATCCACTACTGATTTTATCCACTACTCCCTCAATCAGAACAAACTTTCCATTAAATTCGGAACCCTTTCTCTCAACAAAGACCTTCGCAAGATCCTCAGCAGTAATTTCTTTGCGGTAATTATTATTAGCAGCCAAAGCTGGCTTAGTTCCTGAACTCGGAGTGCTCACAATTAGATCATTTTGGTCTCCAGATTTAACTTTGATGCCAGATAGACCACCAGCATTTAAGCCGCCTTGTAGAATTGATTTCATAGACTCAGCAAATGCTGATCCCAACGGGTCAGGAATCACTACTTTACCTAATGACACCCGATCTGTTGTAATCTCTTGCCAAGATCCCGCAGTTGGCGTTTTCCCCTCAAACACAAAAGACACAGGAATGGGGATTCCCAAAGCAGTCACAGGTTGAGACCATATATATCGATCCTTCGGAATCCATAACTTCCCCTCTTTCAGCCTACCTTTAAACATTCCAGCAGCCTCTTCAGAAGGAGGAATGGAGGCGAGAATTCCGGCCGCAAAGTCGTGGCTTGGAACTCGGAATTCGATTCTGGGGAGAAAATAAACCGACTTCACGCTGTTCTTTGCAAATGTCACTACTCGCTCCATCTCTGGCGAAACTGTCAGTCCAACTGGATCGCCCTCCCCACCTACAGGCCACCATATCAGTGCCAATCCAGCTAGGATCGCGACACCCAGGCCGCCAAAGACGATTCCCCCAAGAATAGCACCCTCCCGAATGCGGGTTAGCCCGCTGGAAGTAAAACTAAGTCCGATAAGTAACCCAAAAAAGGATATCGCAAGGACCCCAACTACAACCCAAACCAGCAAATCATCAGCAACAAGTTTTGGCTGAACTTCATTTAGCTTTACCAGATCTGGGAGCGGCCCCCCTTTTTCCTTGCCTACCACCTGGGCCAACAGAGCTAGCCCCTCACGAACCTTACGCTCATCCCCAATCTTTAAATCTAAAAACCTCTGTCCCTGTTCTCGAATCGCAGCGAGATCAATCTCGCTTCTAGGCTTCTGGAAATCTGCTACATCTTTCATCCATTCATTGATCTTGGCCTCTTCCTGTTTCAGTTTTTCTTCCTGCGCCCTTTTTTCTTCCTCCCTTCGTTTCGTATCAGCTTCTTCTGCAGGTTTTCTCAAATCTTTCCATTTTTGCAATGTCTCAATTGAAGCTTCCGGTTTTTGCCTTAGATCCGCAGGTAAAGATTCCAAGATCCGAATTGCTTCGTCCACGTCCTTCAACTGATAGACAACTCCAGCATTAGGAAGCTTAGGCAAAACGGCAGATACATCGGTTGCCGGTAAAAGCGCCAGCCCTCCTTTTGTCGTGGTAAGCTCAATCTTATCACCCACGATTTTCGCCTTGGTAATTTCTCGCTCCTCAATTACCCCTCCAGCCCCCTTCACCAACGCCGTCTTCAAGAACGGCGATTCCAAATCCATAGGGGCCTCAGCCCATAAACCAGCTGAAAACAGTCCTAGACACAGGTACAATCCCCAACGCATGTTTCAGAATTAAGGGATTACTTTCCTTCTGACAACCTAATCCTCATTGCCAAGGATCTCTATCGGACACTCGGGGAGAATCTTCAAAAAGCTCTTCCCGTAGGTCCGACTCAGGATCCTCCCGTCCAATACCGCAATCTGACCCCTGTCCTCCCGGCTTCGAATCAACCTCCCTACCCCCTGCCGAAACTTCAAAATCGCCTCAGGTAATTGCAATTCACGAAATGGCTCCCCCCCCTTCTCCTTAATCCTCTCACACCTCGCCTCAAATAAAGGCTCATCTGGAACCGAAAACGGCAATCTCGTCAAAATCACATTCGATAACGCTTCTCCTGGCACATCCACCCCCTGCCAAAAGCTGTCCGTTCCAAATAAGACACTATCCCGATCCTCCTTAAACTCCTTCAAGAGTCGAGTTCTCGAGTTTCCCTTGTCCTGCACCAACAACCGGATCCTCTGCTCCTCGAACCACCCAGCCATCCCCTCCGCCGTCTTTCGCAGCATTGCCCGACTCGTAAACAGCACAAACGCCTTCCCTTTGGTCATTCCCACAAACCGCTGAATCCATCCCTCCAACGCCTCCTGAAATCTCTGTCCCTCGGAAGGTTCCGGCATCCCCTTGGGCAGATATACCCGCATCTGACTCTCATAATCAAAGGGGGACTCCACCAAAAGTGTTTCCGCCTCCTGAGCTCCAACCCGTTTTGCAAAAAACTCCAATCCCCTTCCCACATCCAGCGTCGCACTCGTCATGATCGTGGTACAATCAGGACGAAAAACCAGCTCTTCTAATCTTTCCGCTACCTCCACTGGGGAAGCGTGCAAACTCATCTCTCCCCGGTAGGCCTTGCCCTCCTCAGGCAACCTCCTCTCCACCCAGTATGCATGCCCTTCTCGACTCATTTTCAAAAACTCTCCCAATCCAAAGGCACTCGCCTCCAACCTTCTCGCATGATCCCTCAACTCATTCCTCTCCTCCCCATCCCCCGCATCCTCCGCCAGTTTCAGCAACTGAGCCCGAATATCCATCAAGCGTGGCCCCAACTCGCTTTTCACCCCCAACGTTTGCCTAACCCGTTTCTGGCCCGAAGCCCCCAGACCCGCACTCTCCAAAATCTCCTCAAACGCACCCTCCAAAATCCCTAGGACTCCCAACGTGGATTTCATCGCATTTCCATCCCCGATCCTCGTCAAAACTCCCTTTTTGGTTCGGGGATGAACCAACCGCTGTAAAAGAAACCGTAGCGATCCCAGCCTCACCTCCAACCCCAACGCCTTCGCCGCCACGTCCTCCACTTCATGAGCCTCATCTAGAACCAGAAAATCGTTCGGAAAAAGATACCCCTCACTGGGACTCTCCTCACTCTCCTCCGCACCGGCCAATAAACCAAAAAGCAGCGCATGATTCAAAATCACCACGTTCGCATCCAGCACCTTCGTCCTCGCCATTTGATAAAAACATCCTGTTGGCCCCCCACAATGCCTTGGCGTACAGGCAAACGCCTCGCTGGCCACCTGCGCCCAGACAGCCGCATCGACCTGAAAATCAATATCCGAAAGGGTTCCATCCTTCGTTGTCCCTGCCCACTCTACTAACCCCTTCAACTGCTCCGCCTGCCCTGTTGCAAAAAGATCCCCCTGATGTTGCTGTGCTTTTTTCAATCGATGCGGACAAAGATAGTTCTGTCTCCCCTTCAGGAGCGCCGCCGTAAATTCAAACGGCACCAGAGACTGGACAATCGGCACATCCTTCCCGAACAGCTGCTCCTGCAGATGAATCGTATACGTGCTGATGATCGCCTTTTTGCCCAGCTCCTGAGCCGCATAAGCCGCCGGAACCAAATAGGCCAAACTTTTGCCTGTCCCTGTCCCCGCCTCCACCACCAGGTGCCGCCGATCCTCGATAATCTCCGCCACCCGCTCCGCCATTCGTGCCTGGCCAGGCCTCGACTCATATCCCTTCGCCTTTCCCAGCTTTCCCCCGTCGGAGAAAAATTCCCCCATCCGGAAAGCTAAGTTTCCTTGAGCCCCCGAGCTCATCCTCGTCTACCGCGAAGCTTGGATTTATCCTGAACCAGGAACATCATCCTTTAGGTATGGAAGCTCTGGAGTCACTTTGCGAGTCCTGCCTCCAAGCAGGGGCAAGCGACCTTTTTCTGCGCGAAGGGGCTACCCCTTTCATCCGCCTAGGCGACCAACTTATTGGAATCGAAACGGAGCCCACCCACGAGGAACTTTTCAACTACCTTTGGTCCGTCTGTGGAGCCAAGCCCGAGGACTCGGACCACGATGCCAGTTTCGTCACTCGCTCCGGACTCCGTTTCCGCGTCAATCTGCATCGCCAACTCGGAGTCCGTGGGGCCGTTCTCCGTAATATCAAAACCAACGTTCCCTCGATGGAAGAGTTGGGTCTACCCGTTGCTCTTCTTCAGAAATGGTTTTCCCGGCCTTCGGGTCTCATCCTGGTCACTGGCTCTACCGGAACGGGAAAATCCACCACGATGGCCGCGGGTTTGGAGTGGCTCAATCAAACCTCTACTCGTCACATCATCACGATTGAAGACCCGGTCGAATACCTCTTTCAGGAAAATCTCTGCCGCTTTACCCAACGCGAAGTAGGAGCCGATACCCCCACATTTGCTGAAGGACTACGCCGCGCCCTCCGCCAAAGCCCAGACATCATCCTACTTGGGGAAATTCGGGATGCCGCCTCCGCCAGTACCGCTCTCCAAGCGGCTGAAACCGGCCATCTCGTTCTTGCTTCCCTGCATAGCAGCAGCGCTGCCGAAGCCGTGGAACGCCTCCACCGCATCTTCAGCCCCGAAGAGCGTGAAGACGCCTCTGCTCTCCTCGCTGCCCAGCTTGTCGGCGTCTTCACCCAACAGCTTCTTCCAGGATTAAATAAAAAGCTCTTTCTCGTCGGTGAGCACTTCGAAAATCAGGCCGCCACACGCCAGTGGATTCGCAAAGGGGGAGGCACCGAACTGGTCGACTTCATGCAAAACTCCCAATCTCCGGAAAACCAATCGATGACCACTTCTCTGGTCCAAGCCTACCGAGATGGAAATGTTTCGCATGAAGCAGCCCTTGCCGCCGCACCTGTGGTTGATGAATTCCGAAGGGCCTCGATGGGCATCTCCAGCCAGGCCTTTCAAAGTGGCCAGTCCCAGTCATGAGCGAACTCAATATTCTCCAACTCCTCACCGAAGCCAGTCAACGCGGGGCATCCGATCTTCACTTCACCGTCGGGCAACCTCCCGCCTGCCGTGTCGAAGGGATCCTCCAATCTCTCCCCTATCCCCCCATGACTTCCAAACTTTGCCGTGAACTTACCTTCAGCGTTCTCACCGAAACCCAACGGGCGAAACTCGAGTCGGAACTCGACCTCGATTTCTCCATGGATGTGGCCGGGATTGGACGCCTTCGTGGAAACGCTCACTTTGCCCGAGGCACAGTGGAAGCAGCCTTTCGTTTCATCAATCGCAAGAACCCATCCCTGGAAGAGCTAGGCCTTCCTCCCGTGGTGAAAAAACTCTGTTCCACAGACGAAGGACTTATTTTGATCACAGGTGCCACTGGGTCAGGAAAATCCACCACCATGGCTGCCATGATCGAGGAGATCTCTCGGACCCGTTCTGGTGTCATTGTGGTTCTGGAGGATCCCATCGAATACGTTTTCCCTCCCGCTCTTTCGCTGATTAAACAAAGGGAAATCGGTCGAGACACCCAATCCTTTCCCGCAGGCCTTCGTCACGCCCTACGCCAAGACCCCGACGTCATTGCCGTTACCGAACTCCGAGACCAGGAATCTGTCCAAGTTGCACTCCAAGCGGCTGAAACAGGTCACCTGGTTCTCGCCACCTTTCACGCCTCCGACCCGGTGAAGGCTCTCGACCGAATCCTTGAAATGTTTGGGTCAGAAATGCTACCCCAAATCCGCGCTCAACTGGGCAATGGCCTCAAGGCCGTCATATCACAGCGTCTCTTACCGAAGGCCGACGGCCAAGGCCGCGTTCTTGCTGCCGAGGTTCTAACCGCCAGCCCCGCAGTTTCTGCCTGCCTGCGAACCGGTCGGATGGAGCAGATAGTAGGTGTAATGGAAATTGGTGGGCGAGACGGTATGCGGACGATCGACTCCAGCCTGGATGAACTGGTGGAAAAAGGTCTCATCACATCCGAGGAAGCGGTGCAAAATGCCCGCGACCCTTCCCGTGTTGCCCTTGCGAAACAAAAGAAAAAAGGTCTCTTCGGTTAAGCTTCCAGGCAACTCCAAAACATTCCGCACGGCCCCGTGCACAGCATGGGAACTGCCTTAGCCTCATCCACTGGTCGCTCTCCAGCCCAGAAAACTGTCTTCAAACAGCGTCTCTTGCAATTTTCCTCAATCACCCTTCGAGGCAAATCCCTTCGCCTTTCCCAGCTTTCCCCCTTCAGAAAAGAATTCCACCATCTTAAAAGCTAACGACGCAATATGATCTACATCTTTCAATCTATGCCGAAATTAGTCTGTTTTATCCAAAATGGAGCTTATTTCTGCAAAAGCTCTTTCGACAGCCTTTCGATTGCTTCTTTGGAAATAGAACTTGAGGGATAAATACTACGAGCAGATAGGTACAAGGACAAGGCTGCCGCCGGATCTTTTCTTTCTTCGGCCTTCTTTGCTTTTTCGATTTGTTGAACAAAAGTCGTGCATGCAATCGCCGCATCGGAACGGAGCTTTATCAGATCCGTATTCCCCGGATGCTCCCCGATACTTTTCTCAGCTTCTTCCCAAGCGCCTGCCGGGTCCCCTCGCTTTAATACCTCCGTAATCCGTTCCTTAAAGGCAACAGCTTTTGACTCTTTCTCTAAAACAGACTTCAATTCGGCAAGGAGGGTTGGATCATCAGCAGCAACAGCAAGAAACCGGGCACTCTCTTTCATAATGTAATCGTAATTCTGCTGGTGCAGGAGCTTCTTTAACTCATCTTTTCCTTGGGTTAGCTTATTCATTTGCTGCGTTGTTTCGTTCAATGCAGGGTTCTGGGGCCAGATTTTGGCGGCTTCTTCGAGCGCCTTATTCATTCCATCCGAATCCCCCCGCGAAGCTGCCTCCTTTGCTTTTGCGATATACATGTCACTGGCTCCTTGGAGATTTTTTATCTCTGCTAGCTCCTTCACAAAGGGATTGTCTTTGGATACTTCTTTCATTTCCTCAATTTTTTTTGCCGCACTCGCATAGTCCTTGCTTGAAACCGATGCTAGGATTTTCTGTTTTTCCTGCAGGTACTTCCAAAGGTTTTGTCGTTTCTCAAAAGGGAAAGTCCGAAGAGCACTCAGATGTTCGCCTGGCAGCAAAGCCTCTTGCAGCCTCTGCATGGCATCTTCATATAGCCCCTGTGCCATAAGGGATTTCACACTTTTCATCATCCGATTCGTTTGGTCGATCAACTCTTGAGTTACAGATTCAAGTTCAGACATGTCTTTGGGAATATTACCCAAGACGGCGAGCTTAAGACTGGCTTGCTTATCCAAAACCTCACTCATATTGGGCAGAATCGATACAATTCCACTTTCTGTGTTCTTTTGATCAACAATGTTATTACTGTAAGCCCCTTTGGTTTGACCATAGCCCATCGTGTTGTCTGACTTAACGGAACGGTCATAACTTGTTGCTGCCCGCATCTTTTTCGCACTTTCACTTGCGGCGGAAATGATAGAGTCCTCAATCTCAATGCCACCTGCCCCGTCAGAATATAGGAATCGATATATGGAGGTTGCCAGCATGACATGATCGAAATGCCGCGAAAGAAAAAGACTTGCGATCACCCTCTGTAAAGCAATTCGAGATTCAACAACTTTTGTCTGAGTATGCTCTGATAAAGATTTCATCTCAGCAAGTTTTTGCTCTAGCTCAGTTTGATCATTACTAATTTTTACGTGGCCTCTTGAAACCACACCGGGGTTCCACGTAAGATCCATTTCACTTGGATTTGCATTTACTTGCATATTCCACCGAATAGTTTCCACATCCTTTCTTAGTTCTTTGAGGCGCATCTGCGTGAAAGCGATGTCATCCCTTCCATGATAGTCTGACCCAATTGAATTATAGATCGCACGACACTGACCACTGTCTCTCGGATTTCTCATTGCTTTCTGAAGAAGCGGGAGAATTTCCTGAAGTATCTTTGATTTTGATTCACTCCGAACCCTGAAGACATCAAGACTATCCAATATTTTATGAAGCATTTCTTGATAGCTCTTCTCCTCGTCAAGCTCCTCCTGTGGTTCATTTAAATAACCGACAAATTTGGCGTTAAACACTCTTGTGTCACCTAGAGTGAATTTTTTCCCGTCCCACAAAAAACCATCTAACCCGGAGCTAGGTTCTGGCATTCCATAAGGAAGTTGTGTATTCGAACCAGAATACGGCAAAGAAGGCAGATTTCCTTGCGCCTGAAATCCGCCAGAGTTTAAACCTGAAGAGTTGGCATTGGACAATTGTCCATAGCTTGTTGAAATGACAACAGTGCCGAACAATAAGAGAATTAGCTGATTCATATTAGACAAGGACTCCACGTGGGTATAAACTCAAATCTTTTCCATCATTTGGACAACTAACAAGCCTCGTTCTTTCCCGATAACTTTTAATTTATAACTCTGCCCTTTTTGTAAACTTAACCTAGCTAGTTTTTCCGGAATCAGAACGGGTAAAAAAAATTGACCCCTGGGTGTGCTAAGACGAAAAGCGAATAGGCGACCTAAACTAGTATCATAGGTCAACTCGGATTCTATCTCCCCCTCAAATTGATACGTTCCACCCTGAAAAGACCTAGCCGACTCCTGATAAGACTCGGCACTAATTTTCTCAATTCCTCGAAAAGCATCGCCAAACCAACCCAAAAACCAAACGCCAATTATCGCCAGGACAACAAATGCAGAAATGACACCCGCCAGAATTACTCCATTCGTTTTGCTGGCAGCTCGACGCATTCGGCTCTCAATTTGAGGAATAGAAAGGAAGCTGAAAAGCTAATTTTCCAGACAACCCCAAAACATTCCGCAAGGCCCAGTGCAAAGCATGGGAATTGCCTTAGCCTCGTCCACCGGTCGCTCTCCGGCCCAGAAAACTCTCTTCAAACAGCGTTTTTTGCAATTTTCCTCAATCACCCTTCGAGGCAAATCTCCTGCTAGCTCTACCTTCTTCCGAACCCGCTCAGTCTGCTTTGCCAATGCTTCGTCCCATGTTTGAAACTTCAGTCTCCCATCCCCCCAAGCCTCGGCATTCCCCCATAACCCAGGATAAATGACCTCCATCGCCTCTCGAAACTCCCTCATGCTGTTGGCATGATACTGCCAACCCGAAACTAGATTCCCTTCACTCCGAAGGGGTCGGTACTTTCCCTGCCCATCCCAACGCACAACCTCCTCCAACTCGTTCATAGTCGCTATACTGCGCAACTGCCCAATCGCATATTGATCCTGAAGATGCCTGACTTCCCAAACCTCCCCCTGCCTTCTCCAGAAGACCTGCCCCATTTCGCCTGATTCATTTATCGTGTTCACCACTCTTTTCTCTCAGGCCTTTGCCGCTGCGAGTTCGATAATCATTTCTTCCACCTCTTCCGGCCTTCCCAAAGGCTCTCCATAGCCCACTTCACTCTTCTCCGATCGATACCAACCCTCCCTCGACCCTGATATTCCCAAAAGTTCTGGTACATCCTCCGAACCATGTAATCCCCCCGCCAAAAAATGAGGCAACACCATCACAGGCCCTTCGCAAATTAAATCCCTCCAGTCCGCAATCCTCGGCTCTTCTTCCAGAAATACAGCCCGCGCCGTCCGATAACCATCTTTCCCTAACTGTTCAGCCAACCCAACCGCAGCCCCACGTGAACCCGTATGCAACGGAGTTCCATGACTTGCAACCAGTAGGCTTACTTGATTGGGCTTCCAATTCTTCGCCGCCAACAAACGTTCTGCCCGCTTTTGAAAATGACCAAGTATCTCTGGCCTCGATCCGATCGGTTCCGTCACACGACACTCCACCCCCGCTGTCTCCGCAAATTCCCGCTTTAAAATCTTCGTTGTGAAATAACCGTTCGCCAGAAACCAGGGCACCACCACCACCTTTTTTGTTTTCAACCCCTGGATCGCATCCGCATAGGAAGGTTGCTCCTTCCAAAAAGCGGACCGTACTTCGCCAAAAATACCCCTCTCCCTGATTCGGTGTACTGTCTCCCTCGTAAAGCGACTGGAATCCGCATTTTTGGTCGAGCCGTGCCCCGCCAAAATCAGTGCTGTGTCCTTAAACTGCATGACAGGAGCTTACTCCAAAACGTTTGAAACAAGAACCTACCGCACAATAGGCGGTGCGAGTTAGCGGTTTGCTTTGACCGGCATTCCTTGGTTGGCAGGTCCACCCGAGGGATTTGGGAAAAGAGGGGCAGGCTCTACGATCCGAGAACTATCCGGCCGGGCAGAAACTGTAATGGTGAAAATCTGCTCTTTCCCATCCCGCTTTACTTTAACAGGAACCTTCCCGCCGACTTCAGAGAAGAACGCCGCATCCAAAATATCGGAAGGTTCCCTCACGGGACGATTGCCGATGGAAATTACCTCGTCGCCCATCTTCAACCCACTCTTCTCTGCTGGTGTTCCTTTATAAAGCCGATCCACAAATACCGGAGCTCCGCGTTCCGGCCGGCTCCGATCCGGCATTACCCCTACTCCCATCCATCCGTGCCGTGGCTCACCGTATTTCTGAATGTCCGAGGCCACTTTCGCTGCAGCTTCAATCGGCAAAGCATAGCAGGCCTTGCCTTCATCAATTTCCAGCATCAGCACTCCGACGACTTTCCCTTGGCTATCGAGTAACGGACCACCGATCTGACCCGGTTTGATCGGCAGATTCGCCCGCAGATGGGTCGTCGCAAAAAATCGAGTCAGATACTTCACATCAAAGCCCGCCACGAAACCAAAGGTAGGCTCTGCTTTCAGGTCATAGGGAAACGCCACGCTGACCACGGCAGAGGCGGGACGAAGCCGCATCCCCTCTCCTAAGGGCAAATGAGGAGTCTGGTTCGCGTTAATTTTTAGTACCGCCACTCCGCTTCGGGGATCCCGACCCAGAATCTTGGCTGGAAAAGTACGCCCATTCACTTCGACCGAAACCGATTCCGCCTGCCCTACCACCGCATACGCCGTCAGAATCGTTCCCTGCCCATCGATAAAAAATCCCGTACCCGCCAACTGCTCCGAGCCGTCTGTCGCACGTAAACGAACCACTGTCGGGGCGGCCTGCTCATAAACCCCACTCACCTCGGCTGCGATCTGATCAAACACCCCGCTCCCTGCAGCCATGGGTGGCTTCGGGGCCGAAGGAACTAGGGAGGTAGATGCAGAGACCGGTACTGTCCGTTCCATAGAAGGAACCACCACAACCAACTTTGGGTGTTGTGCTAAATAGTACGCCCGCCCGCCGATCACCCCCGCCAAGGCGAGGAGGATAACGAGCAGGGAAAGAAAAACGTACTTAAAACGCGAGACGGGAATCATAAGCCACCGCACCGTGCCCATTCACATAAAGGGGCCGAAGCTGAGTCACTTCCCCACCCGCTGCTGTCTCAATCAGCTCAGGCTGAATTTGCAACGAATCCTCCGTAGGATTCGATGCCACAATAATCCCCTTGGCATGGGCAACCTTACCATCAGCTAAGGCAGCTGAACCGGGTGCTACCGGTCCAAGGAAAAAAGCAATTCCAGCAACCAAACAAGCTGCGGAGGCTGCAACCGTCGCCAACCGAGGCACTCCAGCTACCCATGGCTCGAACAAAACCTCCATCAACTTCGAATACCATGGCTCTTCCCGCAAAATTTCCTGCCGTTGGTACTGATGAAACGCATCCACAAAACGCTCGAAATATTCCTGACCTGGGGTTTCCAGTCTTTTGAGCTGAAGGAGCTTTTGTAGCTCTGAAAAATCTTCTTTTTGGTTCATTTGGATGTGTCTTTCTATTTTTTACCTTCGCAGGTAAATGCCAAGCGATTTCTGAAGCTGTTTGTGGGCATAGTGCAACCTGGAACGCACCGTTCCTTCCGTAGATCCCATAATCTTGGCGATCTCTGCATGTGCAAGTCCTTGTATATCATAGAGGGTTACCACTGTTCTATGTTCTTTCGACAGCCCAAGCATCGATTCGTTCAATTTATTTTGCAACTCGTTGAGCATAGATGACTTAGATGGGTTGTTTCTCTGGATCGGATCAGGCATGTCGTACTTCGGAAGGCCATCCTCGTCGATCTCGTTCAAACTCATTGCCCCCTGCCGCCTTTTTCTCTTCTCGAGGAAGTTAAAAGTCCGATTGATCGCGATCCGGTAGATCCATGTGTAAAAGGACGATTGGCCACGAAAAGTGGGAAGACTCCGGTACGCCTTATCAAAAACTTCCATCAACATGTCGTTCGTGTCCTCATGATTTGAAGTCAAATGATAGATCACCCCATACAACCGGGACTGAAATCTCCGGATCAATTCATCGTAAGAAGCCAAACTCCCCTTCACCGTTTCCGCCACCAACTCTTCGTCGGTCGGTCCGTTCTCTAAGTCCAAATCCTTGGTGGCGTCCGCCGACATCGGCTCAACCTTAACTCGTTCCCCCTCTCGACGAAAAGGTCAATTCGACCTCACGCCACCAAACCCTCGATCAATCGTCGCTGGCCGTTTTCAGATATTTCTGCAACCGCTCCGTCATCTCCGTCAACTTGCCCGCTTCTTTGCATTCCCCCAAAACTCGCAAATCCCCCTTCGCCCGATCCAGCAACTCCACCGCCTTCCGTAAGGCAAATTTCAATCCCCCCGCCTCTTTCACTTTCTCCGCTACCCCGTCCACCCCCAACTCTCCGACCAACTGGGCCCGCAATTTTTCCGAATCCTCTTTTGGCAAGGTCTGCAAAGCATGCAAAACGGGCAGAGTCCACTTCCCCTTTGTTATATCTGTGCCCAACGTTTTCCCACTCTCCTCATCTGTTCCAAAGAGATCCAAACAATCATCATAAATCTGATACGCCACCCCTAGTTGCTGACCAAAAGAGCGTGCTGCTTCCCTCTTCACCTCCGCCGCCCCATACACCAGAAAAGGCACCTCGGCTGCCACCCGGAACAAAGCCCCCGTCTTCAACCCCACCACATGTAAATAATCTGCCGTCGACATCTTCAGATCAAAACGCCTCTGGGTCTGCAAAATCTCCCCCTCACAAAGGTTCCTCGAGGCTTCGGCAATCTTTCGCGCCACCTCCGCATTCTCCAATTTGGTCGCCAACTGCAGCCCATGGGCAAAGAGCGCATCCCCCAGCAAAACCGAAAGTTCCACCCCCCACTTCGCATTGCAAGTCGCCCGCGACCTCCGGAGATCCGCCCGATCCAAAACATCATCGTGAACCAAGGACGCCACATGCACCAACTCGACAATCACGGCCAAATCCCGAATCCCCTCGCTCCAACCACCCGCCACTTTTCCCGCCAACAAAACCAACGCAGGTCGCAGTCGTTTCCCTCCCCCCTCCAGTGCATAACGCACATAAGTCTCCGCACCTGGATCAAACAACGAGGCCTGATGCAAAATCCGCCTCTCCACCTCCTTTAACTCCTGCTCTAACTCACGATTCGCCCCCAGCCAATCCGGCTTGGGCTTTAGCCCTATTCTCTTTACCACACTCTTCATCTTCAAAATCTAGAAAAGAGATCGTTGAAGTCAAATTTCCAAGACCATCCAGCCTTTCTAATTTCTATCTTTCGCTTAAACTCCCTCGTATGCCTTGGGTTCTTTCCGCCCTCCTCGTTGCCCTCGCGATCACGTCCTGCTCCAGGCCCGATAGTCGCCTTGCCCAGCAAGCCCGACAACTTCTCCAAGAAGGAAAACTTCAGCAAGCACAGGAAGCCCTCCAAGAAGGCTTTCGCCAATTCCCCCAAAGCATCGCCCTTCGTCAAGAACGACTCCACCTCAACCTCCTTGCCGGCCAACCCGAACTCGCCGCCGCCGAAGCCCGACAAATTTTACAAACCCAACCCTCCGCCGAACCCTACCGATCCCCCCTCCGAGACTCCTCCCCCGCCATCCGATCCCTCGCCGTACGTGCTTTCGCCCTCGACCCGCCCTCCCATCCTTCCTCCCTCAAGATCCTTCGTTCCGCTTTGCACGACCCCGAACCCACCGTTCGACGCGAAGCCATCGAAGCCACCCGCATTCTCGCCACCCCCGAAGCCCTTCCTCTCATCTGCCAAGCAACCCAAGATTCCGATTGGCTCACCCGCTCCACCGCCGCCCGACTCCTTGGAAGTCGTGGCGACCCCTCAGCCATTCCCACTCTCTTCTCGATGCTAAATGACCGAGATTCCTATGTCCGCCGCTTCGCCCGCCGATCTCTTTTGGAACTCGCAACCTTAACCAAACCCGAGTCTTACCTTCCCTCCCTTCAATCGAAAGACCGCACCACCCAAGTTGTCGCTGCCCTCGCCTTGGCTCGCCTCAACGACGGCCGTGGCCTCGATATCCTTTTGGCTGAAATCGCCAATCCCCTTGGTATCGAACGGATCGAAGGGGTCAAATCCGCAGCCCGAATTCAGGATCCACGGGTTCTTCCCGCGGTTCGCGCCGCCACAGCCGATCCCGATTCCCAACTCCGGGTCGTCTCTCTCATCGCGCTCGGCCTCCTCCACGACAAAGAATCCTCCACCTTATTGAAAAAGATCTCAGCCGATTCCTCCTCCCCCCAAGAAGTCCGCCTCGCCGCCGGCAAAGCCATCGAACTTCTCTCTCAACCAACAGGCAAATAGAGCCCGACGTTCCTCCATTCGGAACGTTTTTTATTTCTGTGGGCCCAACTCCTCCTGCTCGAACACAATCAGATCGTCTAACGCACGGGCGAAATCTTCCATTCCGGTCGCTGGCATGATGATTCGGTCGCGCCGACCCCCCACATCTTCCGTGATCCGCAAAAACCTACCCCGGTCATTCTCTTTGAGATCCAGAAAGAAAGTTTTCCTCTCAATCTGCACTTTTTCCGATCGTAAGGTCCGTTCTTCTCCACGTGGTTCCATAATTTCTGTCCCCCTTTTCGAAAAAATCTTACGCACCCCCCCTCCGATCGTCAACCCAGCCCCTCCTCAAATCGCCACCCTTTAGATTTTAAGAAAATTCGCCAGCAGATCCTTCCCCTCTTTGCTCAAAATCGATTCGGGATGAAACTGAACTCCGTGCACCGGATATTCCCGATGACGCAACCCCATGATCTCTCCTTCCGCCGTCTCAGCACTCACTTCCAAACAGTTTGGAACCGAATCTCTTTCCACAATCAGGGAGTGATACCGTGTCGCCTCGAACGGGTTGGGCAATTTCATAAAAACTCCCTTCCCATCGTGCCGGATCGGGGACGTCTTCCCGTGCATCAACCGCTCTGCCCTCACCACTTTTCCGCCATACACCTCCCCAATGCTTTGATGCCCCAAACAAACCCCTAAAATCGGGATTTTCGACCCCAATCGTCGTATCACCTCCATCGAGATTCCCGCATCCGCTGGAGTCCCGGGCCCAGGGGAAATCACAATCTTCGCCGGCCTCATCTTTTCCAACTCCTCAATCGTGATTGCGTCATTCCGCTTCACCTGCGGATCTGCTCCCAATTCCCCGAAGTATTGAACCAGGTTGTAGGTGAACGAATCGTAGTTATCGATGACCAGCAACATAAGCCAACTCTACGCCAAGGTCCTCGCCGCCGCCACCGCCGCCAATCCCGCTTTCGCCTTGTTCACGCTTTCCTGATACTCCCCCTCCGGCGTTGAGTCCGCCACCAGCCCGCCCCCCGCTTGAACATGCGCTTTCCCACCCTTGAGTAAAATCGTTCGGATCGAGATACAGGAATCCAGATTCCCATCGAACGAAAAATAACCTGCCGCCCCAGCATAGGCCCCCCGCCTCGTCGGCTCATTCTCCGCCAAAATCTGCAACGCGCGCACTTTAGGGGAACCGCTCACCGTCCCGGCAGGGAATGTTGCCCGCATCACCTGAAATGCATCCTGCCCCGCTTTCAATTTTCCGGTCACTCGGGAAACCAGATGCATCACATGGGAAAATCGTTCCACTTCCATTAACTCGACCACTTCCACGCTTTGATACTCACACACCCTCCCCAAATCATTCCGCGCCAAGTCTACCAGCATGATATGTTCTGCCCTCTCCTTCGGATCTGCCTTCATCTCCCGCTCATTCTTTAGATCCTCCTCAAGTGTCGCCCCACGCGGTTTCGTTCCGGCAATCGGGCGAATCTCCACCTTTCCATTTTCACAACGCACGTGGGTTTCCGGGGACGAACCCACCAACGCCAATCCCGCCATCTCCAAGCAGAACATGTAAGGAGAAGGATTGATCGCCCGCAACGCACGATACAGATCGATCGGCCTCCCGTGGAACGGAACGGTAAACCTTTGGGAAGGTACGACCTGAAAAATATCCCCCGCCCGGATATGTTCCTGCATACCCCCCGCCATCTTCAAATACTCAGACTTCATCATGTTCGGAGTTGCTCCCGCCAAAAGATCTCCCTCCGGTCTGTTTGGAACTTCCGTGCTGGATTTTCCCGCTGACTGTTCCAACCGCCGGGCCAAAGCGTCAAGCCGCTCCAACCCCTTTTGGTAGTCCGCTTTTGGGTCTTTCCCCGTTTTAACCTGCACAACCAACCGGCGTGTCCTCTGCTGGTGATCAAAAATGACAAACTCCTCCACTAGGGCAAAGCAGGCGTCCGGTACCCCTAGATCATCCTTCTTGGCCATCCCGACAGTGTTCTCGAAATAACGTACCGCCTCAAACGCCAAGAAACCTACCGCCCCCCCAGCAAAGGGTGGCGGACTCCCTGGCCACGCCGCCACAGGTCGGATTCCCTGCAACATCTCTTGGACTTCGTTCAAAGGATCCGGATTCTTCGGCGCTTTTTCCTCCACTTCACCATTCAGTCGGGTCAATCGAACCCGGCCTCCCCGAAACTCCATCACGGCAGCCGGTCTCGACCCCACGAACGAATATCTCCCCAACCTTCCCCCAGTCTCCGCACTTTCCAAAAGAAAAGCGGCTCCTCCCGGTTGCCCCGAAAGCTTGATGTAGGCCGAAACTGGGGTTTCTGTATCGGCTGGAAATTCGCGCCCGATCGGAATCAGATTTCCCTGCTTTGCCAATTCCAAGAAATGTCTCTCGTCGGGAAAGATCATCGCTTTTTTGGAGGACGTACGGCGATCCCCCGCTCCTGCAAGTGTCTTTTTACTTCGGGCACGGTCAACTCCCCAAAATGAAAGAGACTCGCCGCCAGAGCCGCGTCCGCCCCTCCCCCTTCACCCAAAACTTCCGCAAAATGCTCTTTGGTACCCGCTCCCCCGCTCGCAATCACCGGCACCGATACTCTCCGAGTCACCATTCGAGTCAGCGCCAGATCATACCCTTCCTTCATCCCATCCCGATCCATACTCGTGAGCAAAATCTCCCCCGCTCCGCGTTGCACCCCCTCCTCAATCCATTCCCCTGCATCCTTTCCCGTCGAACGACGCCCGCCATGAGTCGTCACCTCCCACTTTCCCTCCCCTTTCCGACGCACATCCACCGCCAAGACCACACATTGACAGCCAAACGCCTGGGCTACTTCCGCAATCAACTCAGGCCTCTCCACAGCCGCCGTGTTCAGACTCACCTTGTCCGCCCCGGCCCTCAAAAGTTCCCGCGCGTTCTCTACCGACCTCACCCCTCCGCCGACGGTTAGGGGTAAAAAAACTTCCTCCGCCGTTTTTCTCACCGCCTCTAAAAGAATGGGTCGCACATCACTCGAGGCTGTAATATCGAGAAAAACCAGCTCATCCGCCCCCTGCTCGTTGTAGGCCCGAGCACACTCTGCTGGATCTCCTGCGTCCCGAATCGAAACAAACTGCACTCCTTTCACCACCCGACCTCCATCCACATCCAAACAGGGGATAATTCGCTTCGTATTCATCATTCCTCAAAAGTCGTTGGGGTGTGGGGTCTCATTTTAGCGGAGAGAAGATTGTGGATTTTGCCGTGAAATCAGCGAAAATCCGAGTCTTGTTTTAGGTTGCCCTCTCTTCATGAAGAAAATCCCCCGAAGCGGAAAGAAAAGTTCGCCTCCCAAGCCCCGACCCGGCAAGAAAACCACAACTCCCCGCCCCAAAAAAAGCCCCTCTCCTCGGTCGAAAAACAAATCTCCCCGTCCCCGCTTGGCAAAAACCGCCCTACCAATCTATCCCGCTAACCATCCCTTCACCCTCCCTTCTTTCCTTCCTCAAAAACCCACCTCCTATCCGCCTGCATTTGAATTTCTGGGGGACCTGCCCGAATCCTACGGAACTCGCCGCCTCTTCCTTACCGCCCGCGATCCCCACACTCTTTTTGCCTACTGGGACTTTACTCGGGAACAGATCCAAGAAGCTGAAAAGAAAGCCTCCGATGGCCGCATCTACATCCAAATCTTTATTCCAGGCCAAGAGCGGGTTCACCAAATTCCTATCGCTCCCGGATCCCGAGAATGGTTTTTCCCTACCCACCGCCCTGCCACTCTCTTTCAAGCTGAACTGGGCTACTACCGATCCTCAGGTTCATTTCATCAACTCGCCGTCTCTCCCACAATCATCACTCCACCCGACGCCCCCTCCCCCAATCATCAGATCCAGTTTGTCACCATCCCTTTCCACTACTCTTTCCGCCAATTATGGGATCTCATCCGAAACTATCTCCTCCCGGGGGAAGCTCTTGCCCAAGCACTCGCACGCCTACAACACGCGGGCCATCCTTTTCCCTTCTCTTACGCCATTCGGCGGTTGGTCTCCTCCCGATTGACCGAAAAGATCTTTCTCTATCTCGGGGGTGATTATCTTCGCCATCGAAGCTTCGGTTCCTTTGAAATGACCGAGCTACTTCGTCGCCGAATCGAGACCTGCCCGAAAGCCGGCTCCAGCCACCTCCACGGAACCTCCCCCGGCAACCCCCCTCGCTCCACCTAACCCGGATCCCATCCCATGTCCCTAGGTTACGTAGCTCCCGTTCTCCACGCCCACCTTCCCTTCGTACGCCATCCCGAATATCCCGAGTTTCTCGAGGAAGACTGGCTGTACGAAGCGATCACCGAAACCTATCTCCCCCTACTCGATATGATGGAGGGGCTTGTCCGGGACGGTGTGTACTTCCGACTCACGATGTCGATGACTCCGCCACTCTGCGCCATGCTCCGGGATCCCTTGCTTCAAGATCGCTATGTTCACGGGCTGGAAAAACAGATCGAACTCGCCAACAAAGAACTCCACCGCACACAGCACGATCCTGCCTTTCAACCTCTCGCCCGCTTTTATCACGATCGCCTTCATCACTGTCGCCATCTCTTTTGTGATCGCTACCAGCGTAACCTAGTCGCCGCCTTTCGAAAGTTTCAGGACGCCGGCGTCTTGGAAATCATCACCTGCGGAGCCACCCACGGCTTCCTTCCTCTGATGAAGGATTTTCCACAGGCGGTTCGAGCCCAAATTCAGGTCGCCCGAAACGATTACCGAAACTGCTTTGGTCGCGATCCTCGCGGGATTTGGCTCCCCGAATGTGCCTATTTTCCGGGAGTCGAAAACTATCTCCAAGAAGCCGAAATTCGCTGGTTCATTGTCGACGCTCACGGCGTTCTCTATGCCGAACCTCGTCCCGCTTACGGTGTCTTCGCCCCCCTCTTTACCCCCGCCGGCCCCGCTGCCTTTGGCCGCGATATCGAATCCAGCAAACAGGTTTGGAGCGCCGAAGAAGGCTACCCGGGAGACCCCGAATACCGGGACTTCTATCGAGACTGCGGCTTCGATCTCGACCACGACTACATCCGCCCGTACATCCAGCCCAACGGAGTCCGAAAATTTACAGGCCTTAAATATCACCGCATCACCGGCCGGACCCAGCACAAAGAACCGTACCGCCCGTCCTTGGCCCGCCAACGTGCCGATCAACATGCCGCCAACTTCATGTTCAATCGGGAAAAACAGATCGAGCATCTCCACGGCATTATGGGAGTTGAACCCATCGTTGTTTGCCCCTACGACGCCGAACTATACGGACACTGGTGGTACGAAGGCCCCCTCTTCCTCGATGCCCTCTTTCGTAAGGCCGCCTACGACCAAAAAACATTCAGTATGATCACTCCTTCCGAGTTCCTCACACGGCACGACACCCACCAACTCGGCACTCCCAGCGCTTCTTCATGGGGGAACGAGGGCCACTGGTCGGTCTGGCTCGAAGGATCGAACTCCTGGATATATCCCCACCTCCACTTCGCCACCGCTCAAATGATCGAACTAGCGGGAAAATTCAAAAATGCTCATCCCTATCCGCTCAAGGACCGCGCCCTCCGCCAGGCTGCCCGGGAACTTCTTCTCGCCCAGTCCAGTGACTGGGCCTTTATCATGAAGACGGGAACCATGGTCCCCTACGCCGTCAAACGCACCAAAGACCACCTCCTCCGCTTCCAAAAGCTCTACGAGCAGATTCAGACGGATCGCGTGGATGAGTCGTTCCTTGGAAACTGTGAATGGCGAAACCCGATCTTTCTCGACCTCGACTGGCGCGTCTACGCCTAGTTTACTTCTTTTTTGTTTTTTTCGTTCCTGACAGCAAAGCAGGCTTCCTCTTTTCCTCCAACGCTTTCAAACGCTTCGCCAGATGGGGTAACTGCTGAATATGAGCCTCCATCGCCATCTGTTCCTTGATCGGGCGCGCCGGTGCCCCCCTCCAAGTCTGTCCGTTCGGCACATCCTTGGTCACCCCCGATTTCGCCGTGATGATCACCCCGTCTCCGAGATGGACATGTCCAACCGTCCCAACATGCCCGGCAATCACCACGTGATGCCCCGTTGTCGTACTTCCAGAAAGCCCACTCTGCGCGACAATCACGCTGTGCGGCCCAACTACGCAGTTGTGGGCAATCATCACCAGATTATCGATTTTCGCACCTTCCCCAATATGCGTCCTCGCAAAACGCCCACGGTCAATCGTCGTGTTCGCCCCGATCTCCGCATCGTTGTCGATCTGGACAATGCCCAATTGAGGAATCTTCACATGCTTCCCCTCCTTCATCTCATACCCAAATCCATCCGCCCCAACCACCGCTCCCGCATGCAACACAACCCGATCTCCGATCCGACACCGTTCTCCGACATAAACCCGCGGATGCAAAACACAGCCCGATCCTATCTTCACATCCCGCCCAATATACGATCCCGCGCCAATTTGAGTTCCATCTCCGATCTCCGCCCCATCCTCAATCACCACATACGGTCCAACTCCCAAATCCTGTCCCATCTTGGCACCTGACGAAACCACAGCGGTTGGATGAACCCCCTTTAGTGGCGGAGCCGGAGGAGGAGCAAAAAGAGCCGCGATTTTGGTGAATGCCCCCGAGGGGTTAGCAACTCGGATCTGATTCTTTCCTAAATCCTTCGGCGTTTGAGGAGCAACCACCAATGCCCCAGCTCGTGTCTGCCGCGCCGCGCTCTCATACCGGGGGTGTGCAAAAAAGGAAATTTCGCCAGGTCCAGCTCCATGCAGATCGGCAACCCCTTGAATCAAGGCATCCGGATCTCCGTGACAAATACCGCCCACCAGTTCGGCGAGCTCACCTACGCTCCTCGAGGAGCTCATCCGTGCAATCCCTCAGCGTGGATTACTTCTTATCCTCTTTCTTGTCGTCTTTTTTCCCTGCGGGGGCGTCCTTGTTCAGGATTCCAAGAATCTGGGAGGTAATGTCATCCATACCCTCGGAAAAGATCAGGGCTCCCGGACTTGGAACCTGGGGTTTCACAAAAACCATATTGTACTTGTTCTTAGCAACCTGACCGAGGGCTTTGTTCACCTCTTCCGTCAGCTCGGTTGTCAAACGCTGCCGCTTGTCTTCCAATATCTTCGAAGCCGTCTGACCGAAAGCCATCATCTCCCGCTGCTTCACCTGTCCCTCTTCCCCCTTCGATTTCAGCTGAGTTTCCTTCTCTTTCTTTTTTGCATCGGAAATAGCCGGATCCTGCATCTCTTTTTGCAGGGCATTGATCGACTCCACCAAGGTCTTCAGCCCCGCTTCACGCTCATTCCGCTCCTTCTGATACCCTGCTGCCAAATCTTCCATCTGCTTCTGCGAATCCTTCGCCTTGTAGTACTCTTTCAGGATTGTGTTGTAGTCGACCACAGCAACCTTAGAAAAGTCTTGGGCATGACCGAGCGTGCCGAGGGAAAAAATCGCTAGGGCAAGCGCCCCTTGCATGAGTTTTGATGAGGTTAATGTCATAAGAGAATAGGATAGTTAGAACTGGTACCCGCCGTCAAAGTACATTTTGAAGGCACCCAACCCGCCTCCGTTGTTCGGATCGCCCGTCATCACAGGAAACCCAACGTCAAATTTCATCGGCCCGATACCAATGTCCATTCGGATTCCTACACCCGCACCAATTTGGAATCCACCGTTGATCGCGTCGTATGGGGTGGATTTTCCATTCACCATCATACTCTGCTGGTTGTTGTAGGTCTTAGGCTGAAAATCGAATACGTTCTCGTTCACAAACCCACCGTCACAGAACATCGCCCAACGGACCCGATTTTCCAGAATCGGAAAAGGAGCTGAGACTTCCACCTGATACACCCCTTGAGTGCCTCCACCCACCGGTTGGCCATTCTGTTTCGGACCGACCGATCCTCCGTTGACCGTGCTACCCAACGACGGATCAAACCCTCGGATCGACCCAGAACCACCAGCAAAAAGCTGATCCCACACTGGAACGTATTCGGTTGTGCTGTACGTATCCACCAAACCCACCAAAGCCCGGGCGGAAAGAATTACATCCTTCTCCTTCCAGAGGGTGTGATAGGTCTTAAATTCCGCTTTGATTTTCCAGATATTTTCACTTCCCAACAAAGGCCCACCCGCCCCCTCCGCCCCAAATTCAAAGTACTGCCCAGAATGAGCTAACATATAACTATCTCGACCATCATACGTAACTGAACCCCGCAAAGAGGACTTGAAGGTATCTCCCGTCGAAGCCTGGAAATAGGGGGGAGCATCTGACTGGAGATCGGAAATATCGTAGTACTCGGGACGGTAAGTAATTCCGGTCGACCAGCGGTTCAACGGATAATCATCCCCCAACCTTCGGCTCAGCCCCGTAAACGCGCCGTAGTTCTTCTGATTGTAAAACTCACTCAAATACGAAGCTCCATTGTAATACCCCCCCGCATCCAACCGGATCGGTTTGTCTAAAAACCAAGGTTCGGTAAAGGACAGGTTCAAATTCTGCGATCGGAATCCAATGGAGGCCTGGAACCGCACTTTTTGCCCTGCTCCCCGAGGGGGGAAGCTTTGGAAGATTTTCTGCAGATCGAAGTTCTTTTCGCCAACGGTGATATTTCCTGTGAGCAACTCGACCGAGCTGAACCCCGCACCAAAGCTTACCTCTCCCGTCCCCTTTTCTTCGACCTTCACGATTAACTTCTGCCGGTTCGGAACGTCCGTCTCCTCCGCATAGGTCTCCACTTTCGAGAAGTAGTTCAATCCCTCTAAGCGCCTCTTGCTCGCCTTTTCCCGGACTGTGTCAAAAACCTCACCGGGAGCCAAATCGATTTCGCGACGGATGACCTTATCCCGTGTCGTTGTGTTTCCCTGAATTTCGATCTTATCGACGTAAAACTTCTCCCCCTCCTTGATATTGAAACTGACGTCGATCCGCCCGTTTTCCACATTGGGGGTCATCCGATACTCCACTCGGGCCTCACGGAATCCCCGTCGACCATACTTGTCCTGCAAGGTCTCGATCGATGCCTGTAGGGAATTGACAGCGTAAATTTCCCCCTCCTGCAAGCCATCCGCCTTAATCATTTTCAACTCCACCTGATCAAAGATCTCAACCTGCTTCGACTTCGTCATGAGCTCATTCATCAGATCGTCTGCCGAGAAAAAGGCGTTCCCATCAACAGAAAGTGTCCCCACCCGGTATTGCCGCCCCTCCTCAATACGATACGTCAGAATCAAATCCTCCGCTGGAATATCGTCCGGATCAAAATCCTCACCCCTCGGGGCATTCGCGTCTTTTTTCGCCTCTTCATTCTTCAGAGTTCGGGGAAGATCCACCGATGCCGCTACGCTGACATCGATGTACCCCTGATTCAGATAGAAGTTCTTGATCCGGCTCACGTCATCCTTCAGCGCCAACTCCTCAAACCGGTCCGATTTGCTGAAAATCTGCCACCACTCCTTCGGCTTCAGTTTCACCACTTTTTCCAACTCCTTGGACGTGGCCGCTTGGTTTCCGATGAAACGGATCTTGCTGATGAATCCCCGGATTCCTTCATCGATTTCAAAAACCACCTTCGCTTCCCCGCCTTTCACCGCCTCCTGCTTCGCCACAATTTTCACATCTTTGTACCCTTTGTCCCGGTAGAAATCCTCCATCGCAAAGGCATCTCTTTGCAAACGTTCATCACTCAAAGTGTCTCCCGCCTTCGTCACAGTCTCCTTAGGACTAAATGCGTTGGCCAACGCCGCAGCCCCTTTCGCATCACTCGCCGTCAACGCCTTCAACTTGAGATCCAGCAAGTCATCCTTGTCGACGGAGAGATCATCATCCAGTCCCCCATCCGCCCTTTTCCTTTTCACTTCCACCTCGGCAACCCGGACTTTCGGATCCACCAAAACGGTCAGGCGTACACCACGCTCCCCGTCATCCGCCCTCATTTCCGAAGTCACAATCTGCACGTTCTCGTAATCCCCCGTCTGATAGAGGCTTTCAATATCCCCATCGACTACCTGTTGGGAGTACACCCCGCCCTTATTGCTCCGCATATTCTGGCGGATCTTGTCCTCGTTGATCGTTACATCGGTCCGACGAGACGAATACTCCACTTCCAATATTTTGATCTGACCGCTCGCCACCTTTTCTGATGATGAAGGCGATGGGACATAAGTTTTTGCCCTCGTTTGTGAAGGTTGCGATTCCGCTTTGGGTTCAGGCTCTTGTGCCCAGAGTCCACCCACTCCCATCAGGAAAACAAGGATGGGCAAAGCCCTTCCCCAGCCTCCCGAAGAGACCCATTTTAACACACCCCTTGCATAACCCGATTTTTTCACGGCAAACTACGTAAATAGCTATCAATAAGCTCTTGTCGATACTCAGTTGCGTTACTTATTAAGTATTGATACTTAATAAGATAAGAAAGCCGCCCCGCTGCTACTTAAGCTTTTTCTTCTTTTTCTTCAGCAACGGCCGTTTTGCGTGGCCGCCGAGTCTTTGCTGGCTTCTCAAAGTTTTCGTCCGTGTTCCCGGTTACCCTGACCTTGATCTGCACTTTTACCGAGTAACCCAAGTCCACAGTCACATCGTGTTCCCCAACGTGGTTGATCGCTTTGGCCACAATCACGTCACGACGCTCCACATCAAAACCCTTCTCAATCAAAGCTGCAGCAATTTCCGTCGCGGTGATCGCCCCGAAAAGCTTTTCTGCACCTTCCTGCGCCTGTTTCAGCTCAAACGCCAACGACAACTTGGCCAACTTGGCCGCTTTCTCCTGCGTCGCCGCCGCTTCCGCAACTTCCCGTTCGGAACGCCGCTTTTTTAACGATTCAATCTGTCGTTTGCTCGCCGCATTCACCGGCGTTGCGAGTCCTCTTGGAAACAAATAGTTCCTGGCATATCCCGGCTTCACCCGGACCAGATCTGCTTCCGCACCGAGTCCTTTGACGGGACCTTTTAAAATAACTTCTTGGTTCATAGTTTGTTTTTCTCCTCAGTCTTGGGTTTCTCAGAAAGGTACATCGTCCTCTGGAATGTCTCGGGCAGGTGCAGATCCCTTGCCACCCCCATCGTCTGCTGCTGCAGGACTTCCTTTTCCACCTCGGGCTCCGCCTCCGGCCCCACCCCCACGCGATAAAAATTGTACCCGGTCCGCACGTACCCGCATCCGACTTTTCTTTTCCCCTTCCGGTCCCTCCCACTGATCCAGTTGGAGCCTTCCCTCAACAAAAACAGGGGCCCCCTTGCTCAAATAATCACGGCAAGTCTCCGCCTGCCGACCCCAAACCACCACATCCACATAACAAACCTCTTCTTTTTCCGTCCCGTCCTGGGCTCGATAGCTCATATTAATCGCCATCGCAAGGTCTCCAACCGCAGTTCCCTTGGGCGTATGACGCACCTCCGGATCCCGGGTCAAATTCCCCATCAGAAAAACTTTATTCAAACTGGCCATACAAATCTTTTTTAGGCTGCTGCCTCCGCCGTCGAACGTTCGCTCTTCTTACGCAACTCCTCTTCAGAGACGCTAACCAGCACATAGCGATACACCGGTGCCGACAAAGCGAGCTTTCCCCGCAATTTGACGATCGATTCCGGAGGCAATTCGCAGGTCAGATTCGCATAGAATCCCGACTCCAACGCACCTGCCACATACTCAAATTTTCTGCGTTCCATCTTCTGGGTGCGAGTCACTTTTCCGCCTACCGCTTTTACCTCACCCTCCACTTGCGCCAACACCTCAGGCAGAGATTCCTCTTTGCCCGCCAAATCCAAAACCACCAATAAGTCGTATGTCTTCATGCCTCCACTTTCCGGTTTCCCAAAGGCAAAGCGGCTTCCCAGCCCCTCTGCCTCCAGATTTCCACGGCCTCTACGGCCGCCTCCACCATCCGCTCGACCACGGGCCGCTCGTCCGGTGTAAATTTTTCCAAAACATGATCTGCCATCGCCCGAGAATCCGCTGGACGCCCAACCCCACCCCGAAGTCGGGGATAAGCCTTTGTTCCCAGCAATGTCTCGATCGAATCCAAACCCCGATGACCACCACTCGATCCTTCCGCACGTAAACGGAGTTTTCCGAGAGGCAAATCGACATCATCCATAATCACCATAAAATTTTCTTGGGACACTTTCCACCAGGCCAGAGCCGCCCGAATCGCTTCCCCCGAGGCATTCATCATCGTCGAGGGCTTGAGCAGGATCAAATTCTCCGGGGTGCGAGCCGCCCACCCATCGGCGTAACGACATTTTTCCCAGCGGATCTTCTTTTCGGCCGCGATCCGATCCACCACCTCGAAACCGAAATTGTGGCGAGTCCCCTCGTAAGGTTTTCCCTCGTTCCCCAACCCGGCGACCAAGCCGATCTCCATCGTGCCTCCTGCCCGCGATTACTTCTTGGCCGGTTCCTTCTTGGCCCCCTCCTTGGCTTCCGCCTTCGCCGGCTCTTTCTTGTCGGACTTCTCCGCCGCTCCCCCTGCTGCTTCCTCCCCTTCTTTCTTCTGGCGAATAACTTCGGGCTCGGCTGCTGCAGCCGCTGCAGCTTCGGGAGTCGGCGCCTCTTCCACCTTCGGCAAGAGCACCATGAACACCGGCAACTCCTTCGTATTCAAAACTGTAACACCCGCGGGAAGCTTGACCTCACCCACATGGATCGCTTGACCCACTTCGAGGGCCGAAACATCCACATCGATCCGTTCGGGCAGATCTTTCGGTAAGCACTCCACCCGCAAAGTCCGAAGATTGTGATCCAAAATTCCACCCCCCGTCCTCACTCCGACCGCTTCTCCAATCTCGTGCACCGGGACTTCCACCCGCAATTTCTTGTTCTCTTCGATGGCATGAAAATCAACGTGCTCGATCGTATCCCGAAGCGGGTCGTGCTGAACTTCACGGATCAACGCGATCTTTTTCGTGGTCGCTCCACCTTCCGATTCCAAGGTCAGGTCAATCAAAACACTCTCGGAACTCGCTCCATGCAGCGCTTCGGCAATTTCACGGCCGTTCAGTTCCAAGGCTTGGGATGTTCCCGCTCCGTAAAGAATTGCAGGCACACGACCACTCGACCGAATCCGACGGGGACGACGCCCGCCGATTTCAGCTCTAACTTTTGCTTTGATTCCTAACCTCTTAGCCACGTTTTACCTCCGTATATTGGAACGGAAAGTAAACCAACTTTTCCCTCACGGGTCAACGCCTATTCCAACAATTTCATCGCCCCCGATAAAAAAAAAGAACCCTTGGAGGTTTTGCCTCCAAGGGTTCATACGGGTGTGGGAGCTCGCCACGCTCTCTTTCCCAGTGACTGGCTATTTGGCGCCTGGACCAATCTCTCGATTCATCCTGCTTTTTCCTTCGGCTGCCAGTTCCCCGACGCTATTCACCGCCCACGCTTCACGGCGCGGGCGAGGTTTCGGCCTCATAGCAGGGCCGCCGCGACCATCCCTGATCGCGATCTATTGAGTGAAGCCTCTTTGCCTGGTTCGGTCCGTACCTGCCGGTACGGGCGCGCCACACACGGTGTTGACCCACCCACGAGAA
>Ga0209085_1000440_pt1 | contig 30756 bp, 62 predicted proteins | sample C_131016_EF_Meta_FD_187310 | JGI IMG/M metagenome (GOLD analysis project Ga0209085, IMG submission 187310) | Freshwater microbial communities from Lake Croche, Canada to study carbon cycling - C_131016_EF_MetaG (SPAdes) (version 2) | ecosystem: Environmental > Aquatic > Freshwater > Lake...
GAGATCAGCGGGCTTGATGCAAAGGTGAAGGAGTTGGAGAAGCGCAAGGACGCGCTCGAGGAGATCGCCGTCGAGGAGATGGCGGCGGGGCGGCTCGACGGAGTTCGGGTCGCGGGAAGGAGTTGGCGCGTGTCCTGGGAGCACAGGATCAGCGCCACGGCGGCACAGACGGACGCTGTGCTCGCCGCCGTGAAGACCCTTGGGCTTTCGCCTGCGGAGCAGGCGAGTCTCGTCGGCGTGAACACCGGCAAGATCAAGACCATGCTCAAGGAGATGGCGGAGGCGGCCGGCAAGGATGTCCGCGCGCCTTGGGCCGATGGCACGCCGCTGGCCGGGCTCATCCACGAGTACGTCCAGCCGGTGCTCCGGTCGCAGAAGGCTGGTCGATAGGAGGGCCGGCAGCGTGCCGGCCCCGAAGGACGGTTTCTGGTCAAGGAGTTTCCAATGACCACGGCTCTTGCTCTGAAGACGATCGACTACCCCGCACTCGTGCCCAACAGCCGGCAGGCCCGCATCATCGCGGCCAACGTCGGCAACGAGCCCGTGCGGGAGCAGGACTTGACGAAGGTGTCCACGCCGGCCGGCGGCGGCACGGTGTGGAGCATCGACAACCTCGGCAACGTCGAGAGCACCGACGAGATCGTCGGGCTCTTGGTTGCCGAGGGCTTCCGCGGGACGCTCTGGCCGAAGGACGATCCGAGCGACAAGAGGCCGGTTATCGTGTCGCACGACGGCCTGGTCGGCTACCGCGTCGGCGACGATCTCGGGGACTGCGACCCGAAGGCGCTCGAGAAGTACCGGATTGGCGACCGCAAGTACGACTGGACGGCGATCTCGACCGGTCCTGAGTTCGGTTGGGGCTCCGGCAAGGGCGGCAAGAAGACTCGGAAGGTGAAGGAGTCCCGCGTGCTCGCGATCGTGCGGGTCGGCGAGATTTGGCCGCTCCTCGTGACCGTCGGACCCGGCAGCCTCGCGAACTGGGTGCCGTGGCGCAAGCGGCTCCCGTCGTTCGGCTACGAGTGCGTGATCGGGCTGAAGCTCCAAAAGGTGAAGAACGACGGCGGTCAGCCCTACTCCCAGATCGTGCCGCGGTTCGTCGGCCTGATCACCGAGGAGCAGGGTGCCGTCGCCGAGGAGATCTACCACAAGCCGCTCACGGCGATGTTCAACGCGCAGCCGCTGGGTGGCAGCGTGATCAGCAGCGAGGACGACGGCTCCACCGAGGAGTAGTCGCCGCGCCGTCGAGTCGGCGGCGACATCGGCTGGTCTCATCATCCCCAGCCGACCGGCAGCCTAGCCGGCGTTGGCTCGTAACCGCCGGAAGTCGTTGGCGCAGATCACCCCGGTCACCTATCCGCCGTGGGCCTGTGCTGGCGCATCTCTCCCCCTCCCGGTCGCCGCTGATGGCGGCCGGGAGGGGGTTTCTTTGTGGAGGGTTCGTGGATGCTGTACGCGGTGGACGAGAGCGGGCGAACGATTAGGGCCGCTCCGAAGCTGGACGCTTCCTGCCCCGGATGCGGAGAGAGCGTTGTCGCAAAGTGCGGAAATGTCATCGCGTGGCACTGGTCGCACAAGGCCGACGCTGACTGCGACAAGTGGAGCGAGCCGGAGACGATCTGGCACGCCGCGTGGAAGTCTCGGTTCAAGGATGTCGAGGTCGTGCGGGAGCGCGGAGGCGACAGGCACCGCGCTGACGCAGTTGGGCGCGGCGGGGTGGTGGTCGAGTTTCAGCACAGCTCAATCAGCCCGCTCGACATCGAAGACCGCGAGTACTTCTACGGAAACATGGTGTGGGTTCTGGATGTCGCCGATGCCTACAAAAAGGGGCGGATAAGAATAGATCACGCAGTCGGCAGCGACGGGGGCGAGTTCTGGAAGTTCCGCTGGAAGAGCAGGAAGACTTCGTTCGACTGCTCCGAGAAGCCGATCTTTTTAGACCTCGGCCGGGTGTGGACTCCGATCGGTCAGTACTTCTTCAAAGACAGGCTTTGGCGAGACATCGATTGGAAGCGGGACAACTTGCCGAGGTCTGCCGGGTGGTGGTGCCGAGCCATGCGAGCACCGACGCTTTTGCGGATCAAGAAGCACACCGCCGGCAAGGGGTGGGGCGTCGTGATGACGCACGCCGACTTTTGTCGCCACTTCGGTGGCGACCGGCACGCAGAGACGCTGGTGTCGCGGGTTGACTTTGACTACTTCTCGACAGAGTGGGTTGATGACCGGCGAATGCACGGCACGTCGCTCGGCCACTCGTGGGCTCTTGAGCAACTGGAAGCAACACACGGCAAGGAGGCTTCACAATGAGCGACGCCATCTTCAAAGCGGCGGCATGGTACGCGGCGCAGCACGGCTGGCCGCTGGTGCAGATTTACGGCATGCGCAACGGCGTGTGCATGTGCCGCAAGGGGGCCGAGTGCGGCACCCCCGGCAAGCATCCGATCCACGACGAGTGGCTGTCCCATGTGACAACCAACGAGGACGTGATCGCGAGCTGGTTTGAGGGCGGGCAGCCGTGGAACATCGGCCTGCCCCTCGGCCCGTCGAGCGGGCTGGTTGACATTGAATGGGACGACGAGAAGTCGTTCGCCGTGGCGAAGAGGTTTGGCCTGCTCGGCATCCCGACCGTCGGCTACTCCTCAAGCCGAGGCGGCCACCGCCTGTGGAAGCTCGACAAGCGGCTGATTGATCTACCCAAGGGCGTCCAGAAGCTCGACGGCCTTGAGGTGCGGTTCGGCGGCGGCGGCAAGATGTCGCAGTCGATCATTCCGCCCAGCGTGCATCACACCGGCAAGTGCTACGCCTGGGAGCCAGGGATGTCGCCCGACGACATTGAGCCTGCCGCCATGCCGGAGGCGCTCGTCCTCGCGGTGATCGCCGCGGTCGGCGGAGACGGCGGCGGCGAGGGGATGGTTACGAAGGACACCATCTTCCAGAAGGTGATCCTTGAGGGCGAGCGGCACGACTGCATGGTGAGCTGGATTTCGTCCGAGATCATGCGGATGCGTGATCCGCACTCGCCCGAAGAGCAGCAGAACGTGCTGATGATCGCCAGGGCGCTCAACAAGACCCAGATGGCCGATCCGCTCAAGGACGCCGAGATCAAGTCGATCTGGCAGTCGCAGCTCCGGTGGGGCATGAAAGCCCGCGCGGCTGGGGCCGTGAAGATCGCCAGCACCGACGAGAACGCCGACGAAAAGGTGCGGGAGGCGAAGGCCAAGAGCCCGCACACCGCCAGCGGCCTTGAGTTCCGCAGCGGCGAGTGGTTCCCCGGCCTCTGGCGGCTGACGGTTGTCCACTCTGACCCGAAGGAGTTCCGGCTGGGCGTGCCGTTGCCGGGTGCCGTCGATGACGACGACGACCGGATGCGGGTGTTCGTGTCGCTCACAAGCGCCGACTGGTCGAGCCCCATCGCCGTCGCCAGGAAGGTGCTCGAGGTCACGGGGACGATCGACGTGACCGACCCAAACCCGAAGGAGTGGGCGAAAATCTGGAACGGCTACTCCTTTAAGCCAGAGGGCGAGAAGAAGTCGGTCAAGGTGCGTGGCCTGAAGGTCAAGCTCATGGATGACCGGGAGGAAGAGTGGCCGCCGGCCGAGCAGCAGCGTTACGCTGTTGTCGCCGGCTGGCTTCTAGACGCCCTGTCGAACGTCGCCAGACCCGAGCCTGACTCCGATGACTCCTCGCCGCACCCGTCTGGCAGACCGTGCTGGGTGCGGGCCGGCGAAGGCTACGACCTCTACTTCTCGTGGAGCCGGGTGTTTGAGGACATCCAGAAGACGAGGAAGGTGCCGCTCAACGAGGGAGACCGGATTTCGCTCAAGAGGCGGATTCTGGCGAAGACAAGAGAGGCTGAGTTTCGGGTCGAGAGGGTCAGGACTGAGGCCGGCGTGAAGCGGAGGTACATCGTCTGGACTCAGGCCCATATTGCCCATCTTGAAGATATTGCCCATCCTAGCGGCCAAGAAGACCAAAAAGCCCTTATATATGGGGGCCAAATTGAATCTGAAAAACCAATTACGAGCGCGGGAAACCGGGAAAGTGGGCCAAATTGACGCAAGTGGCTACCGGGCAAGACTTTACGCTGGCCCACAAACCCGGACCACAAATCCTCAAGGAAGGAAAAGCGGGACATGACTCAGATTGCCAGGCTTATCGGCGGCGCGGGCACGGGGAAGACCACCGAGCTTCTCAAGATCATCACTGAGGCGGCGGGGGGGGTCGGCGGTGACCCGTCGGCGATTGGCTTCGCCAGCCTCACGAGGGCGGCGAGAGAGGAGATGGTGTCGCGGGCGTCAGAGGCTTTCCAGTGCCACGCCAGCGCCCTTGAGAAGCATGGCTGGTTCCGAACCGTCCATTCGACTTGCCACAAGATGCTGAAGATCGGCGGAGACGAGATGCTGGGCAACGACGACAAGGCGTCGAAGTGGATCGCAGACCGGCTGCGGGTGTCTGTGTCGTGGAAGAAGGTCGCCGACAGCGGCTACTCGGCCTGCGTCGGCGACACCGAGGCGGCTGCCTCCCTGACGCTCTGGGACATCTCCAGAAACCGCATTGAGCCGCTGGCGGCCATCCATGCCGAAAAGTCGAATGCGGGCCTGGAGGTGCCTCCTATCGCCACCGTGAGGCACTTCGTCAAGAAGTACGAGGAGGCGAAGCGGCTGGACGGGAAGAGGGACTTCGTGGACATCCTCGGCCGGTACTCTGGCGTTCGGTTCGGGATCGACGGGCCGGAAGAGGTCGAGCCGGAGGGCGACACGCCGCTTGGCGTGCGGGTGTGGGTTTTCGACGAGGCCCAAGACTCCTCGAGGCTGGTCGATCGGGTGTGCCGGAGGCTGGCGCATGGGCCGGGGGTCAAGTGGACGTATCTCGCCGCAGACCCTTTCCAATGCCAGCCTGCGGGAACGCCCGTGCTCACGACAGCCGGATACCGTTCGATTGAGTCGCTTGACCCTGCGTCCGATTGGCTGATCGCTTTCAACACCAGAGAAAGCACCTTCTACGGGTTTGGGAAAAAGATACCGTTCCAGACGGCGAGCCGAGAAGTGGACTCCGGCGACCTCGTCGAAGTCACTTTTACAGACGGCACAAAGTCGCTCTGCACGCCGAATCACAAATGGGTAGTTAGGACAGTGAAGAAGGAGGCATACGCGACGTACATCATGCGGAAGGGCGATCGGTGGCGCATCGGAACGGTTCAGATGTTCGCGAATTCGTCGCCTGCGTCGAAGAACAAGAACGGCGAGTTTCGCGTGAAAATGCGCATGAACCAAGAGGATGCGGACTCTGTGTGGTTGCTTCGCGTCTTCAATACAGATCGGGAGGCCCGCATGTACGAGCAGATCGTCTCGTTCAAGTACGGCATCCCGCAGGTCACCTTCAGGCCACCTTGTGGCTGCAAAAACAACCTAGACGCAGAGTTCATCGAAACGGTTTTTTCTTCGCTAGGAGACTTGACCGACAAGGCGACAGCCTGCCTCGCCGATCATCGCCTAGAGATTCTTTTTCCGTTCTGCTCAAAATCCTGTCGGTCGAAAAACGGGAGCTTTGCGACACGCCTAATTCAGGCTGCGAATCTCCTGCCTGGGATTCACATTGTCCCCAAGATGCTGCCCGATCGCCATGCCCGCAGGAGCCGTTGGACGGACTCAATCGGGCCGCGGTCTATCGGCAACCAGTGCGAGTGGGTCGGTATTCAGTCGGTCAATAGACTACCGAGCGGGGCGTCGATTCGAGTCTATAGCCTCAATGTCGAAAAGCACCACACTTACGTCACGACAAACGGGATCGTGACGGGGAATTCAATTTTCGGCTTCGGGGGGGCAGACTACAACAACTTCCTCGCATGGGAGGTTGACAAGGAGCGGACGATGCCGCAGTCGTGGCGGTGCCCGCGGCCGGTCATGGAGCTTGGCGAGAGGTGCCTGAAGCGTATGAATCGGGGTTACTTCGACAGGAAGATCGCCCCGGCCGCCCACGACGGCTGCGTCATCCGCGAGCAGTCTGTCGAGCGTGCCCTGGGTCAGGTGGACAGCAGCCGAACGACCCTGATTCTGGCGAGGTGCAACTACTCGCTGGCGAAGTTCTCCGAGATCCTCGAGTCGAGGAAGGTGCCGCACGCCGGCATCAACGAGAAGGACGACACGAAAAGCCTCGTCGCCTACAACGCCTACTGGAAGCTCCAGCACGGCAAGGGGATCGGCGGGCACGAGTGGAAGGCTGCGATCGAGCTGACGCCCGTGAAGGCGACCGGAGACGCCGTGTTCCTCCGCCGCGGCGAGAAGGCGGCGTGGAGCCAAGGCCGCCGGGAAAACATCGACTTCATCGGAGCCGACGAGATCATGCAGCTCGGAGGCGCGACGGAGGCGCTGGTGGCGGCGATCTCCAGCGGAGGGTGGGCCGCCCTCCTCGACCGCGGCAAGAAGTGGTATGACGCCGCCAGGCGTCATGGCCCCGAGACGGCGACGAGGCCGAATGTGAGGCTCTCGACCATCCACGGCGCGAAGGGAATGGAGGCCCAAGACGTTATCCTCGCGACCGAGACATCGGCTCGCGTCGAGCTTGAGCGGGAACTCGACCCGCGGTGCCACGACGAAGAATGCCGGCTTGAGTACGTCGGCGTCACCAGGGCAAAGGAGCGGTTGGTGGTCTGCGATTCCGACGAGCCCCACGCGATGGAGATCCCTCGATGACCCTGCTTTTCGACATCTCGCCAGACGAGCCGACCCGCGGGGGCAAGCGGAAGCCGGCTCCGCTGCCGCAGGCCGCCGAAGGGGCGTCGGTCGCGATTCCAGAATCGCGACCGACGCCACAGCGTGCCCTCCTCCCGCTCGGCAAGCTCGACCACACCTACCAGTGCGCTGACGAGCGGTGTCGGGCGGAATGCCACGACATCCTGCACGAGGACGGCCGGGAGTGGCTGATCTCGTGCTGCTTCTGCGGCACGGCACAGTGGGTGCGTGTGATCGCCGGCCACCTCCCTCCCGAGGCCAACTTTGTCCTTCGGGATGGTCGGTTCGCCGGGCTGACGCTGGCGGAGGTGGCTCGTGATCCTCGAGGCCAGGACTACATCGCCTGGGCGGCAGAAAGTCACCCAAGGAAGCCGGTGAGGGAGGCCGCAAAAAGACATCTTGTGGCGAAGGCGGCGACTTGCTAACCTACCCACCGCGACAACCGGAAAGGACTCCGATCTTATGGCCCTCTGCCTCACTCGCCGCCCCGGCCAGACTCTCGTTCTGGACCGCCCGAAGATCCGAATCACGATCGACAGCGTGAAGGGGAAGAGCGTGAGGATCGTCATCGACGCGCCGTCGCACGTCAAGGTTCTGCGAGAGGAGCTTGTCCTGCGGCTTCCCGCCGCCACCGAAGGAGAGAAATGATGGCGAAGAAGACTTTGGTCGCACCGACGAAGCAGAGCGTGGAGGAGTGGATGAAGTGGATGACGAACGTGCTCTCGCCGAGGGTGACGAGCACCGAGCAGGCCGTGTCTGCGTTGCGTCGCGACCTTAACCAGCTTGGTGCCGTCTCGTCGGCGAAGATCGTCGGGCTCGAAGGGGCCACCTCCGACCTGTTGAAAAAGATCAGCGATGTTGAGGCGCACGGTTGCGGTATCAGCAAGTTAAACGACTTGAATGACCGCAACCTCCGCAGGCTTGTCGAGTCGTTTGACGAGGGCTCCGAAAGGCGCGACTGCGAGCTTCGCGGGGAGATCAACCGTCTTCGTGGCGTGACCGACGCCCTCCGCTTGGAGATCAACCGCCTCCACACCGAAATCATCGTGACGCAGGGCCGACTTGAGCAGGCCAGCCAGCGGCCGTGGTGGCGCAGGATTCTGTGATCGTCTTCCCAGAGGGGTATGAGATGGCTGTTACGCACCGAATGGCGACGTTCGCGACCGGCACCTCGCCGAGCTACGCCCAGTTTTACGATGCTGGCTTGCGAAGTGAGCAGCTCGCGTGGGCAGAGCTTCGCCAGCGCGGCGACCACCTGCAAGCAACCCTCGACGCCGAGCACTCGTGGGAAACCCGCCGCTGGCGGCTCGCGCACGACCTCGCCGTGGCGATGGCTGACCGCTGCCAGGACGGCCTGATGACGCCGGGTCAGTTTGGCGAGCTGGTTACGGACATCGCGACCGCAGTTGTCGTATCGTGCGGGATGAGAGAGAAGGACGAGGAGGCCGAGCGGCAGCGCGTCGCCTGCGCGAAGCTCTTCGACGAACTGGAGAAGAAGAAGTGAACGACTCCCGACGCGGACTGCTTCAGTCGCTCCTCGCCACGCCGGCCCTGGCCGCCGCCGGCATCAAGAACGTCGAGGGCAAGGAAGTCGCCGTGCCGAAGGCTGGCAGGACGCTGCTCGTCTTCAAGTTCACGGCACCAGCAACGCTTGATGCCCACGAGCACTTGAGCGGAAAGGTTCGGGCGATGCTCGACGACGCCGGCCTCGTGGACGTTCCCGCCATCCTGCTGCCGCACTGTGTCGATGTTCAGCCAGTTTCTCTAACGGAATGGGAATGACCATGTTCGGACTTGGAACGATTGAGATCGCGATCATCGGTGCCGTCGCTGTGATGCTGTTCGGAGGCCGGCTTCCGAAGGTTGCTCGCAGCTTCGGCCAGAGCATCGTGGAGTTCAAGCGCGGCTTCCTTGAGGTCGAAGCCGAGTGCAAAGAGATTGAGAAGACGATTGAGGGGAAGGTGGGGTGATGGCCTTCAACGTCAAGAAGATGGTTGCCGAGGCACAGGCAGCCGCAGAGAAGTGGCTGGCCGAGGAGAGCGTCGAGTCTCGTGTCAGTCGCATTCTGCACCGTCGGCTCGAGGCGATCTCGGCGCAGCTCCTCGGTTTTCAGCCGCCTGGATGGGGTGGGCAAAAACACTGGGAAATCGACAACTGCAACGGACGCACTGCGAACACCGCGGCTGGAAGCTACATCCGCGAGCACGCCGAGTCGGCCGTCAAGCAGGTGCTCGACGAACTCGTCGGCAAGCTGCCGCCGCTGCCGGCGTCTGCAAAGAAGTCGCTGATCCGGTACTACCACGACCGCGTCGAGTACGAGGTTCGCCAAGAGTTGAAGGAGCTTGCGGTCGAGCGCGCGAAGGAGCTGGCGAAGCGCATTCTTGATGACGCTGTGGAGCCGCAATGAACAACTGGATTCAAGCCACAGAGCAGTCCCCGCCGGTCGGCAAGCTTCTCGTTGTCGGCCGTCCGATGCCCGATGGCACCGAGGACATCTTCGTTGGATTCATTTCGCCGAGGGTCAGGGTGCCGACTTGGACGCGAGTCTCGCTTGTGGCGAGCGGCGATGTGCAACCGACGGTCGTCGGTTCGGTCAGAACAACGGACTTCTGGCGGCCCCTTCCGGAGTGGATTTGATTATGAACCGACGAGACTTCTCAGCCGCGATTTCAGCCCTGCCGGCGTACTTGGGGTGCGGCCGGATTGCGGCATCAGCAGCCGAGCCGCGTGCGAAGCGCATCGTGAATCGGAGGAGCGTGACGATCCTCAAGGTGCCCGACGACTGCCCGTGCCGGATCTTCGACGCCAACGGCGTCGAGATCATGTACGCGACACATGCGGAGATTGAGACTGGTGTTGTTGAGCAGCTTGTGTGCGACGACTCGAGCGGAACGCCGGTCTTCGCCCTCGACAACTACCGCGAGATCAAGCGTGTGCGAACGACGTTCCCGGCCCCGCTGACCTACATCCGAGGTTGAGCATGGATCGTCGCGGATTCATCGGTGCTATCTCGGCGTTTGTCGCCGCCACAACTTCAGGCGTGCGGATGCCGTCCGGTGCGGAGGCCGCATCAGCGGCCTCCGCACTTGCTGCGCCTGTGCCGCCGCCCCAAGCGAAGAAGCCAGCCGCCGACCCGTCCGAAGCCATCGTTCTTCAAGACAACCTCCTCTCAGAGATTCGCGGATTCAGCGTCATCTCGTATTCCGAGAACATCGGCTACGAGGGGCGGCGGCTTCGGCTCGTGTACGTTTACGACGGCCCGAGCCTTCTGACAGGAAAGCAGCACGACGAATTGATCTCTTTCTTGAGGCCGGTGCGGGTCACGATAAGCAGCGACCCCATCGTAGTGTCGAGCATGGGAGGGCTTGCTCACCGACTCGTCCCTGGCCCTCGCACCGTCACCGTGGAGTACGCATGACCACCGACTTCTTTCCGCACCACCAGCCGTTCCAGAAGATCCCGCGGCTGATGCGCGAGATTGTCATCACCGAGAAGATCGACGGCACGAACTGCCAGGTGACGATCAACAACGGCCGTATCTTCGCTGGCTCAAAGAACCGTTGGATCACGCCCGAGAGCGACAACTACGGCTTCGCGGCGTGGGTGCAGAGGCATCACGACGAGCTGCTGGGGCTCGGCGAGGGCACGCACTACGGTGAGTGGTGGGGCGGCGGATGCCAGCGCGGCTACGGCCTCAAGAAGGGCGACATGCGCTGGAGCCTCTTCAACGTCGGCCGGTGGTGCCTGCACAACGACTTGCCGAAGCCCCGCACCGGCCCCGGAGGAGTCCAGGGCTACAATGACAGCGGGCCTGCCATGCAGGAGCCGCTCCCGGCGTGCTGCGGCCTTGTGCCGGTGCTGTACCGCGGGCCGTTCAGCGAGAACGCCATTGCTTTCAAACTTGGAAGCCTGAAGCTACGCGGCAGCTTTGCCGCCCCCGGCTTTATGCAGCCCGAGGGCATCATCGTCTATCACGTTGCCGGCAAGCACTACTACAAGCGAACGCTCAAGCGCGACGAGGAACCGAAGGGGGTGCGCAATGTTGCGTCGTGAGTTCCTCCAGTCGCTCGCCGCCTTTGCCGCGGCGGCGGCAGCCGGCGGCACCGTCGCCAAGGCTGGCTTCACGCCGCCGGCAATTCCAGAGCCGGCCGTGTGGACCCCACCGCCCCCCGCGATCGGGCCTGGGATTGCGAATCTGACCGTAGTTCGCGGCGATGAGCTTCGCATGGACTTCGACTGCCCTGATGTGTCTTTGCCAAGGCACGAGGTCGGTTGGTGGGTGGGCAGGCTTAGTGGTCAGGCCGAGCAAATCAAGGGACAGTGGACGGGCTTTCGGCTCCACGCCGCCGCCGAGCAGACGGCGCGCATGCGGCCCGGCGTCGTGCCTTGGGGCATCGCGATCCAGGGACGAATCGACGGCGCTGCCCCGCAGACTCTTATCACCGGCCTTGCCACCATCCTCCCTGACGCATTCTGGAAGTCGCAGGAAGAGGTGCTCGGCTGGCTGCCCCGGATGCACGCCCTCGGCGTCGAGCCCCCTCGTCGCGGCTCCGGCGTCGAGCAAGTCTGGTTCCGCGAGCGGCTGCGGCCAGACGAACGCTCGATTGAGGACGACCGCGTGGCGTCGATCTTGACGCACAGCCGCCCCGTCGGCGCGACGATCATCAATCGCGGAGCGGGGTGCGTTATCGACTTTGCCAAGGAGGAGCTTCTGTGATTGAGACCCTGCTTGCCGCCTGGCTCGTGGCTGACTTCTTCTCGGGCCTGTTTCACTGGTGGGAGGATCGCTACGGCGACCCGTCGTGGCCGATCGTCGGCAAGTACATCGTGCAGCCGAACGTCAGGCACCACGAGGAGCAGACGGCGTTTCTTGCGGGCGACGTGTGGACGCGGAACTGGACGACACTCGTGCCGTGTCTCGTCGCGTCCTGGGTGTGCTTTGCTACCGGCCAACACTTTCTTGCGATCGTGTTTTCGTTCCTTGGATTCAGCAACGAGATCCACGCCTGGTCGCACCAGAAGTGCAGCCGGCCGATCCGCGGCCTTCAGATGCTCGGCCTCCTGCATTCTCAAGAACAGCACGCCGAGCACCACAAGCAGCCGTTCGACCGGCGCTACTGCGTAATGACTGACTGGACGAATCAGGTGCTCGAGGCGATCGACTTCTGGGGAATGCTCGAGGACGGCGTCTTCCGCGTGACCGGGATTGAACCGCGAAAGGAGAGGGAGCGGGCATGAAGACTTGCCACGTTTGCGGAGTGAGCACAATCACGTCGTGGTGCGCGTCGTGCGCGCAAGACACCTGCGGCGGCTGTGCTCCGTCGCACACTCCGCAATGCTTCAACGCGGCGAAGAATCGCTGCCATCAGTGCGGCAAAGCAATCGGAGAGGTTGCAAGCATTGCCGATATGGGCGGCATTGTCATTCAGTCGTTCACGGGGCGCGTGTTTTGCGATCTCTTCTGTTTTGAAGAGTACCGCGAGGGCGAAGGGTTTTGAAAAATGCCAAGAGAGCAGCATTGACGGCTGGTGGATGTGCGACGCCTGTGCGAGGGACGGAATTGCGAAGTGTGGGTGCGGCGCACACGCCAATATGCCTGCGGGGCAGGCGTTCAGGACATTGTGGCAGCGTGGAACTCTGGAAGGAGAGGGGAGGCATGAGAGGCTACGCCGCGATCGGATTGCTTTCGCCAAAGCACGAGTGCAACGTCGGCGGCGTCCTGCGGGCCGCGAGCTGCTACGGCGTATCAATGGTCGCCTACACCGGCCGACGGTATCGCGACATGAGCAGCGACACGACGAAGGCGTGGAAGCACATGCCCCTCATAAGGGCAGAAGACCTCTATGACGTGGTGCCTCACGGGTGCGTCCCGGTCGCCGTTGAAATCCGCGACGACGCCCGATCGCTCGTGACCTACACGCACCCGGAGAGTGCGTTCTACGTTTTCGGCCCCGAAGACGGCTCGCTCGGAGCAAGCGTGACGGGCTGGTGCCGAGACGTTGTGTACGTCCCGACGAGGCACTGCATGAACCTTGCGGCAACGGTGAACGTCGTGCTTTACGACAGGCTGGCGAAGCGTGGCTCTTTGGATTACTCACGCACAGAAAGGTGCAAAGAATGAACATCAAGCAGATGACCCTGACCACCGGATACGTCGCCGTCTACGAGGACGAGGATGGCGAGGATCTGGTCGAGCCCGTGATCGGCCTTGCCGTCGTCGGCGACGAAGACGGCGACCGGATCATGCCGTTCACGATCGACGATGACGGCGTTTCGTTCCCCGAGCAGTGCGAGAACTTTTCGTTCTTCGCGAAGGCGGTGGGGGCCGAAGAGTGACCCGACGCAAAGAGCGGCAAGCCAAGAAGAAGCCCGCACCACCACCGCCGCCCGAGGGCTACTCGGCCAGAACGAAGGCGCAGGCCCACGCGCTCGAGGTGGTCGGCCGGAGCGTTATCACGTTCATCCTCGGCCCCGCCGGCACGGGGAAGACGCATCTGGCGAGCGGCTACGCCGTGCAGAGCCTTCTGGACGGCAAGGTCGAGAACATCGTCATCACGAGGCCCAGCGTGGCGACCGAGCAGCTCGGCTATCTGCCGGGGAGTGCCGAGGAGAAGGTCGGCCCGTATCTGGTGCCATTCTTCGACGCGCTTGAGCGGATCGCCGGGAAGCGTGGGCACCATCGCGACCGCGTTCGCGCGGCGGTGAAGATCGCGCCGCTTGCATACCTTCGAGGAAGGACGTTTCACAAGTCTGTGATGATCTTCGACGAGGCGCAGAATTCGACGTTCGGCCAGCTCAAGCTCTTCCTCACCCGCATGGGTCAAGGCAGCCAGGTCATCGTCACGGGCGACGCCGACCAGAGCGATCTGCCCCGCAGCGAGCGGCGTCTGATCGACGTGATGCAGCGGCTCTCGGGCTTGAGGGGCGTCGGCGTCGTCGAGTTCAAGGGGCACGACATCGTGCGGCATCCGATCATTGAGTCGGTTCTCAGGGAGTTGGAGAAGTGAACCGCGAAGAAATCCCCGAGCGACTTGCCGAGCTGAACCCCGACGCCCTCCTGGCCGACGGCCTCGAGGACGCCTTGATCGGCTACACGCTCAACACGCACCATGCCGTTGTCGCCGTGTACAACTACGGCAAGTACGTCGATGTGCTCGTGAAGCGCGACGGCATGACGCACGAGGACGCCGAGGAGTACCTGAGCTTCAACACGCTCTGCTGCTACGTCGGCGAGAATGGCCCGCTCTACATTGCCACCGAGTAACACATGGACATCTTCGTTCAAGACATCCGCGTGCTGGCCGGCAGCCGGCGGCGATTCATCGCCGACCACCTGACCCGAACGGGCAGCGTCTTCCAGAGGGCGATTCTCGACGGCTCGCCGCTGCAAGGTGACATCGCCGTCATGGAGTGTCGCGGCGAGCTGGTCTCGTGGGCCAGGACTGAATGGTGGAACGGCTACCCGACGCTCGAGGCGTTCACGTTGCCGGAGTACCGCCGGATCGGCTACGCCACGGCGTGCTCGGCGGCGCTCGTGGCCTACCGAGCTGATCTCAGGAGCGAGACTTTGGCCGTGTTCCGGCCGCAGATGGCCGAGCTGGCCCGCCGGCTGGGACTCCTGCACAAGCTTTTTGAGCGACAGCCCGACGGCTCGTGGAAGGTGGTGCAGCAGTGAAGAGCAGCGGATACGAGGCGCTGCGGCAGGCGTCGCTCAAGTTCTCCGCGGATATGGAGCGGATCGCCCACACGCACCGCGTCGTCGCCGAGGCGTGGCGGGACGAGTCGCTCGCCGTGTGCTACGGATTCCTCATGCTGGCCGAGTCCTACGACGTGCTTTTGCGAGCGATGGAGCGGTGGCGGGATGGCCTTGACAAGTAGCCTACCGGGCGTGACAATGCCGCCGGTTTCGGTTTCCTGCCACTTCAAAGGAGTGTTTCCCATGAGATGGAGTTGTCTCGTTGTGATCGTCGCAATTCTTGCGACGATCACCCCGGCCCAGGCCGATACGGACTGCCTCAACGGCCGCTGCCCGATCGCCCGCGTCGTCACCGCCCCGGTGCGTGCCCTGCGGCCCGCCCCGGCAACGGTCGTCGTCGAGCCCTCGAGCGTGCCGGTTGCCGTGACCACGACGCCTCGGCGGGTGACGGTGGTCAGTGCGCAGGAGCACGCCGACGCGCTCGCGTCCTCGGGCGGCTTCCGCCACTGCCGCAACTACGGCGGCGGGTACGAGGGGCTGGGGTTCTCGACCAGCAGCAACCCCCAGGACGCTGTTCGTCGCTGCTGCTTCTGGGGGCAGCGCAAGCCCCGTGAGATCGCCACCGCATGGTGCCCGCACCGCCGTGGGTACGTCGCCGTCGTTCGCTACAAGTGACCTTCGCCGGGGTTCGGCGGGCGGCGGCGTTTGAAGCGCATCTCGCCCCGCCAGCCGCCCTGGCCCATGGCGTCATGGTGTTCGGTTTCTTCCTTTCCCTTGGAGGTTCCCATGCCCGAGTGGCAGCAGCGAGTGGTGGATGAGCTGAGTGAGCTTCAGTCGAAGCTCGACAAGCTGACGGCGTTTCTGGACAAGCCCGTCGAGGTGATCTCCGGCTCCGCCGGCGAGAAGCATCGCGGCCTTCTCGTGGTGCAGTGCAGCGAGATGGCGGCTTACGCGGACACGCTCAGGGCACGGATTGAACTGTTCCCCGAACTGGTCTGATCTTCGCCGGGGATCGGCGGGCGGCGTCACGCCGTACGGTGCACCTATCCGGGTGCGTCGCCCGCCGCCCTGGCCCACACACCACAACCAAGGAGAAGGCTGTGATTCGCGATTTTGTCTCTGCCCTGTTCATCCTCGCCGCGGCGGCTACCGGAACGGCTGCCGTGCTGCTCATGCGAGCCTCGAGGGCTTTGGCGAAGGGGGCATCGCTGTGAAGAGCGACACGCCGCTCATTGTCATCGCCGTCGTGGTGGCTCTTGCGATCGTTGGCCTTATCGTTGGTCAACGCATCGGCCTGATCCCGTGCGACCACAGTTGCCGCTGGTGCGGCAAGCCGCTTGTCCCCGTCACTCACTAGGAGCAATCCATGCTTTATCCAGACACAGAAAACGCCCCTCGGCTCGCCCTGATCTCCGCAGAGGTCGCCCGGTTCATCGCCGCCGCCAAGCAGGACGCCGCGGACGGGAGGGTGACGGTCGCGGAGTTCGGCCGGCTGGCGGTGCAGCTCATCAAGCTCGGCGTCACGCTGGCCGAGCCGTTGACCGTGCCCGGCGCGGACAAGAAGGCGCTCGTGCTCGAGGCGGTGGCGATGCTCTTCGACGCGGTCGCCGACAAGTGCGTGCCGACGCTCAGCTACCCCGCCTGGCTGATCGTGCGGTCGAGCGTGCGGAGCCTGGTGCTGGCTGCGGCCGGCGGTGCGCTGGAGACGATCCTGGCGATGGTGCGTGCATGAGCAATCACGGCGAGGAGTGGGTGCCGAAGGTCGGCGGCTGCGTTCGCGTCGTGGACGCGGATCAGTTTGTTGGACCGCTCAACAAAAAACTGAAGGACAGAGACGGGACTGTTCTTCGTGTGTGGACTCCTGTGGGCTACCCCCGGCCTCGGGCCGCAGTGCGTTTCGAAAAGCGAAACGGCCGCGGCAAAGAGTTTCAACATTTGTTCTCGGTCAGCGACCTGATGCCGTGGCCGCCGAAAGGGGTCGAATGTACGTCATAACCGGCGAAAAATCGTACCTGGCAACAGACTACTGCCCAGGTCGCAAGTACACGCTGGCGAAGATAACTGACGGCAACGGCCAGCAGTGGTGGCAACTCGCATATCAATGGGGCTGGTGGACGTGTTACCTGAACCATCTTGGGTTTCACGATAGCGGACCAGCCAGTCGATCGCCAATGGAGTTCGACACGCCGGAAGCTGCAATGCGGCATCTTGAGCGAGAACGAGAGTGGCTCGACCGCGACGAGAGATCGCGGAGCGTCTCGGTTGAGTTTGTGGATCAGTGAACACGATGAGCAACAACACCGAGACCTACGCCGTCGGCGACAAACTGGCGTTTCGGCACTACATAAACTTCGGAGGAGTTCCTCCTTACTCTTACTCACTGCACACGATTAAGCGGATCACACCCACCGGACTGATGGTGTGCGGCGGCTACAAGGTGACGCCGGATCTGCGAATCAGGGGCGAGTATTCATCGACCGACTGCGTCGGTCGTCCCACGCCCGAGATCATCGAGGAGCTTACGCGACGGCGGATCGTCAATCGGCTGTCGAGGATGAAGTGGGACACGCTGACGACGGAAGCGCTCAAGGCTGTTGCAGACATCATTGGCAAGGAGGGGACGCGATGAACGACCAAGAACGACACGACCTGTTTGCCGCGGCGGCGTTGACGGGGCTGCTGGCTGGGCGCGTCAACATGTACGCAGACGTGATGGAAGACCGGAGCGATTTTTGCGGCAAAGCTTTGAGGCTCGCCGACGCCATGCTTGCCAAGTCGGGCACTACCGATCATGGCGCCGCGCCGCCCGCGTCCAGCCCGACTCTCACCGACGCGGAGCGTGAGTTGTTGGAGGCCTTGGCCGTGGAACTTCCCGATCCCGACAGCTCCACGCTCCGCGGCCTGCTCGCGCGGGCCGCGAAGGAGTGCATGCGATGATCCACAAACACACCTGCGACTGCCCGGCCGAGGGCTTCTGTCCTTCGTGCGACATCGTCGGCAGCTACGCCGCGCCGCCCGCCCCAGGCGTGACGCTCACCGACGCGGAGCGGCGTGCGATCAAGGTAGCAATTCACATACTGCGAGACCGCTGCGATCGCACCAACGCGAGCAATCTTCGCGGCCTTCTCTTGCGGGCCGCGAAGGAGGACGGGCGATGATCCACAAGCGCCCATGCGACTGCCCGCCCGAGGGCTTCTGCCCTCAATGCGACCTCGACGGCTGGCTACACCAAGCAGAGCGGGAGCGGCGGAAACTCCGCGACGAGATGCACCGGCTGCGTCTGCGGGCAATCGAACTCGCTGTCGCCGTCGCCGTCGAGGCGGTGCGTGACTGGAGCGGCACGCCGGTCGGCGTGGCGCTGGGGATGCTGACCGAGTGGCGACCGAGGAGGGTGACGTGAGCGACGAATACCGCAAGGCGAACGACATGGAGTTCGCCGAATGCAACTGCGATGAAAACTACGAACTGCTTGTCGGACCGGCCGGTTGGCAATGCCTGCTGACGGAACCAGAGGATCGTCGCTGGCACCGAGATCTGGAACCTGTGGTGGACGAGTTGAATCGCCTCCGCGCCGAGGTCGAGCGGCTGCGGATGAACCCAGGGACATGGATCGACGAGGAGTCAGCTTGCGAGTCGGCGTTCGCACGCAGCGGCGCGCCGCACGACTGGCCGGAGGACGAGCCCGCTACTGTGACTCGCATGTCTTTGTCTATGTCGGCGGAGTGTGTGCGGCTCAGAGCCCAGGTCGAGCGGCTGCGGATGACGGAGGCGGAGCGGGAGGCGGTGGCGTCGGGGGCCGCGCAGTGTTCAGCGTTTGGGCTGTTTAAAATCGCCGGTTTTCTCCTCGCCATCGCGGAGCGGCACCGGAGGGACGCAGCCCCGATCGTATGACAAAAGCACCGGAAAACGTCACCGAACCAATACAGGAGGGGGACGCATGAGCGACAAAAAGAAGCCATCCGTCGCGGAGTCCTTGACCGTGCTCGGCATCACCTCCGAGTCAATTGCGCAGAAGGTCTCGGATCACGTCTGGCAACTGCTGCAAGCAGGCGTCTGGCCGGGCACTATCAGGATGAAGGTACGAGAGCACACGCGGACCGAGCTGCAATGGCTTGAGCGTCTGATCGAAGAGGCAAGGCAATGAGCAACCCCGATAGCTTCTGGTCGTGGAACAACTACCTGCGATTCCTTGCAGCCGCGGCAATCGCCTACGGCTGCTCGCGGCTGCACGGCATCGAGCGAGCCATCCGCGAGTTGCGGGTGGAGGTGCGAGTCATTGACAACGAGGTGCAGCCATGAGCGTGAATGCTGCGCGAAAAACAGTTCTCATTGAATGCACAAGCTGCTCGGCAACCGGGTTGCATCGCGGTTTTTGCGAGAAGCCCAACGAGCCCGTGGTGTGCCTGGAGTGCAACGGAAGCGGCGCGGTCGAGTTGCGGTATACGCCGTACACGGGCCGCAAGAAGAAAGCCGGCGTCAAAGCTGTTCGCAAGTCTCGCGGGTCTTTCATTGCCACTGGTGTCGGCGGACACGGCGACGCCATGACATATGAAGAGTTTCGTCAACGCTATCCCGAGAAGAAGGAGTCGATCAGATGAGTTCGCAGACGGTTTGCCAGTGGCATCGTGCTGGCCGTCGCCTTGTCTTGTCTTGAGAAGCCCGCAACCATCACCGTTGAGAAGGGAATGTTATGAGGGTTCGTGTGTGCGTGGCGGTCAAGCGTGACGGCGAGTGGTTCGCCGACGGGTGGCGAGACTGCGAAGATGTCGCCGTGATGTCTCGAATGAGATACCACGCAGGTTTTTCCGCCCGCGAGATCCAATTTCATTGGATCGAGGCCGACGTGCCGTCGTGGTCGCCTCGGCAAGAGAAGATTCACGAGGGGCTGACGGTCGAGCAGGAGAACGCTTTGAAGATCGCCGCGAAGGCGTATCGAGAGAACGACGACGACGAGACGAGCGCCAACGTGGCGGCGGCTCTTGAGAGCATCTTGGAGGAAGCCAAATGAAGTACGTCAGCATTGACATTGAGACGACGGGCCTTGACCCCGATCGGTGTCAGGTGATCGAGATCGCGGCGATCGTGGACGACACCGCAGTGAGGCTCAACACAATTCACAATCTCCCGACGTTCCACTGCTACGTCAGTCACGAGAGCTTCCGCGGGGAGGCATACGCTCTGTCGATGCACTCTCGCATCTTCAGGATTCTGGCGGGCAAAGAGACCGCGTTGAGCGACATCTTCGTCCCTCGCGCCGCGTCACAAATGCTACTGGCGTTTCTTGCGCATAACTTCGGCGGGGCCGTCCAGGCCGCCGGCAAGAACTTCGCCTCGTTCGACTTGCGGTTCCTTCGCCGCATGGAGGGCTTCAGCGCTGCGATCTTCCATCACCGCTATCTCGACCCGGCGTCGATTTTCGCCGAGCCAGACGACGAGAAGCTTCCGAGCACCGAGGAGTGCCTCCGCAGGTGCGGCCTCCCTGCGACCGTGGCGCACACCGCAACGGAAGACGCCTTGGACGTGATCCGCATGGTGCGTCGCGGCCTTGGCGTCGCCGCGCACGGCGATCCCGCTGGAGAAGCCTGACCATGCCCCCCGCAAACAAAGTGGACGCCGGCCGCGTGCGGCAACTGGTCGCCGCCGGCCTGGCGGCCACGCAGATCGCCGCGAGGCTCGGTTGCAGCGCGTCGGTGGTGTCGAGGATCGCGAAAGGCAAGTACGAGAAGGAGGCGAGGAAGCGATGAAACAGTACGCCATCACGATCATCCTGCTCCTCGCCGGCTGCGACTCGCCGCCGCCGATGCGTTTCAAGATCGCGATCGTCAGGCCCGACGGTGTCGTGCATCGGGAGTTCGAGCACGAGGCGATCATGCCGCCGATCGTCGAGATGACGAGGGGCGGCGGCGGCATGAGGGCGATGAGCGGCCTCAGACAGCTCGCCATCGCCCCGCAGGGCTGGCTGATTGATGTTCGCCACGTTGGCGAGCCTCTGCGTCCGAAGCCGTTCGTTCTCGAGCAAGGAGATCCGCGGTGAGCGGCATCCAGTATTTCAAGAACCTTGTCGAAGTCGCGGACAACGCCACGCTCTTGATGAGCCGCAAGCACTGCCACGCCAAAAACGTGAGCAGCATCGTCGTGCGGAACGACGACGGCCAGTTGACGAGAGCGTTCTTGTGCTGGCCCGGTCATGGCCTTTTCGGAGGCCACCTTGAGGTCGGCGTTCACGATCACCTCTATGACATCCATTTGGTCGGAATCTCGGGAACGGCATACAACGTGCTCTACCAAGAATCCCCTGACGGCGATGTGTTCTACCACTGGGCGCACAGATCCGGCGTTGAGAGCGGTGCTCCTGAGCTTCGCCTTCTCGGGTGCGGCCACCTCAAACAAACGGCCCGGAAGCGAATCCGTGGCGAGTTCATTTCCATGTGCAGCGACCAGCTTCACACCATCGAGGCGTTCGGGGTGTGCGGATGGATGGTGCAAGAGGGGCGTCGGCGCAAGACCGAAACGACGCTGTTCACCGCCACCTCGACCGTGAACACCGACGGCCTCTACGAGCGTTTTGAGTCGCGCGACGAAGTTGTCGCGCATGTTCGAGATTGGATCTGGGAGGCCACCCGATGAAGAAGTCCGTCCGCAGGATGACCCCCAAGGAGCGGCTCGCGGCCTATCGACAAAAGGCTGCCGGCCAATACAATGTGGCCCGAGTCTTGATATCCCTCGTCAAAAACGAGGGCCGCGTCGAAGGCGTCGAGGACACAAGCCGGCTGCTGCTCGCCCGCGGGATGCTCTCGCCGGGGCAGGATGTCGAGGTTCGCCGCGCCGTGCGGCAGTTGAAGCGGAGGCGTGGATGAGCGACTTCCCGAAGAAGCTTGAGGCCGTCCTGATCGCGTCCGATCAGATCATCGCGTGGGGGCTCGCCATCGCCGCCGTCGTGGCCGTCTATCTGGTGGCTTTCGTGATCGGCTACGAGCTGACGGGCATGGTGATGAAGTTCTTCAAGGATGCGACGCATAGCGATCGCCTGTTTTGGAGGACGTTTGGGGGCAAGGATGACATTCGGGCGAAGAAGCACGCGCTCTACGATCGCGTCATCGCCCTTTATGAGAAGTACGGCGTCTACAAAGGGCCGCGAGATGAGTGAAGATGATGCCGCCGCCAAAGCCAGCGGCGACCGTGGAGGACTTAACATGAGACGCCGCGGCTTTGTGGACCCTGAGCTGGTGCAGGTTGTGCTTCTTGCGGTCTGCGCGGTCTGCTTCGTCGTGATCGGAGTCGCCGCTGCCTTTGACTCACTCGCGCACGCGACCGACGGCTCGCACTACATGCGCACCGTCGAGTACGAGGGGCATGCGTTCGTGGTTTCTAGGTGGCAGTCGCAGGGGGCGATCGTCCACCACCCGGATTGCAAGTGCGGGAGGGCAGAGAAATGAATGTCTTTTGGAGGGGCGAACCCTCTGGCTCTGTTGTTCTGAGCGACATGGCGAAAAACGCGATCTTGCTGTCGGAGGGCATGATCGCACTGCACCCGGCCGTGCGAGGCTGCGAAGTAGTTGAGTTTCATCTGCACGCCACGTCGGCACGCGCAATGGTCGATCAGATCACCGACGCCTTTACGAAGCCGAAGTGGATTTCGGTTGAGGACCGCCTGCCAGAAGTGGGCCACCGTGTGCTGGCATACGAAAAGCCCGAGCTAGTCGTGGTTGCGGAGATACACCGCTACGCGATCGGAGACTGTTGGTGGTCTACCGACGGCGGCCACACCCCTTACTCGGTCTTTCCTAGCCACTGGATGCCGCTGCCTCCGCCCCCCGCCAGGCCGGAGGCCACGCCGTGAGCGAACCACGATGGATTCCCGTCAGCGAGCGACTGCCCGCAGAAGGCGAAGACGTGCTGTGCGTGGGCTGCGACGGCCTTCACGTCGCCTGCGTTGACGAGGACAAAGACTGGTGGCCGAGCCACGGAGATTGGGCGAGCTTCCAGACGCCGAGTCACTGGATGCCGCTACCCGCCGCCCCGCCGGAGCGCACGCCGTGACTTACGAGGAAAGACTTCTCCTGTACGGATGCGCGTTCCGCGTCTTCCTTCAGCCGCTGGGCAAGATTCTCGCGGTGATCGAGCGACTCTTCTGATTTCCGCACAAAGGAGCCTGCGTAATGGACAACTTCACCCGTCACGGTCGCATCGCCGCAAGGCACGAGCCAATCAAAGACCTCGTCGAAATCTACGCTGTCATCCCGCACGTTGACCGTCACATCATAGGCACCCACGCTGCAACGGCAGATTGGAACGAGCTTCGCGAGAACACCTCCGCGCCATCGCTTCTCACGCTCTCGCGGCAGCAGGCACAAAAGCTCGTGGACGATCTGCACGCCGCGGGGTTTCGGCCCAGCACGGCCGCGAAGCTCGAGGAGCCGCTCCGCATTCTGATCCAGCAGTCCACGCACTACGCCCGTCGCGCGGGCTTCTTTGAGTCGGCCCTGTGGCTGATCTCGCAGGGGTACGACGGCGTGGACGCGAAGGCCGCGGCGAGGCGGGCCTTGGTGGGGGTTGGGGAATGAGAATCGTCAGCCTTGAGCAGTTCCTCGCCATGCCGCCTGGGACTCTTTTTGCGAAGTACGAGCCGCAGATGTTCGGCGAGCTGCGAGTGAAGGGCGAGTCCATCCCGGCGGCGAGCGACTTTTTCTATCGGCCGCTGTGGAGCGTTGCTGCCGGCAGCTCGGAGGAGCTGTATGTCGCGATGCGTGACGCCGTGGCGGTTGGAGAAGACGTTGAGATCACCGTTGACTGCGAGGAGCGCGACGGCTTGTTCGTCTACCATCAGCTCTACGCCGTATTCAGCGATGACGAGTCGCGGAGGATTGCGGGGTCCATCCTAGGAAAGAACCACTGATGCCACGCCCCCGGACAAAGAATCGCATCGACATCGACCAGTTCGTGATGCTGTGGGAGGCCGACACCCACACCGACTTGATGCAGGAGATTCTCGGCGTTCACCGCGAGCGGCTGATGCAGCTCGCGCGGAAGATGGGCCTGCGGAAGCGGGGGGCCGAGACCCTCCGGCCGCCAGCCACGGGGCCGGTCCCCGATCCTACCGAAGAAGAGATTGCCGAGATTACGGCGGCCCTGCGCGAAAAGTGGACCGACAGCGAGGAGCGGTCGCGGCGAGGGGCGAATGAGCCCTACGAGTTCCCCCGAGCCGCCGGCTTCTCGCATTGACGCCGTCCTGCTGAAACAGACAATGAGTGAATGACCCGTAGGCCGCCTCTCGAGCGGACCATCGTGGCGAACGTGATGGCGCAGGGACGCGCACTCGGCTGGTGGGTGACGAAGTTCCACGGCAATGCCTACAGCATGGCCGGCGTCCCCGACGTGCTTGCCATCAAGGGCGGTCGCGCTGCCTGGATGGAGTGCAAGCGCCCGGGCGAGGAGCCGACGAAGATCCAGCTCCACCGGATGCGGGAGCTGTCGGCGGCGGGGTGCCCTGTGTGCGTCGTCTTCTCGGCGGCCGACGCTCGACACTTTCTGGAGAGCCTCGAGTGAGTCGCGTCATCCACCAAGGCGACGCCCTCGCGGTGCTGCGCACGCTCCCTGACGCGAGCGTCCACTGCTGCGTCACGTCGCCGCCGTATTGGGGGCTCCGCGACTACGGAACCGCGAGGTGGGAAGGCGGGGACGTAGATTGCGATCACAAGGTGGGCGGGCAAGTTCAAGACAGCAAGTCGCCGGGAGCGATCGTTTCTGGCGTGAGGCCGGGCGTTGATGCTTCCCGTTGTCGGAAATGCGGATCGAAAAGAATTGACAGGCAGATCGGCCTAGAGCCGACGCCGGAAGCCTACGTCGCCCGCATAGTGGAAGTATTCCGCGAGGTGCGGCGGGTGCTGCGCGAGGACGGGACGTGCTGGCTGAATCTTGGGGATAGCTACGCAGGCAGCGGCCCAAGCGGCGCCTCGTATCAATCCGAAACAACGAAAAGGCGAGCCGCCGAAGGCGGACTGGACGGCTCTTTTCGCGTCAGCAAGACGCTTGCAGCCAGGGGTCTGTCATACGCGGAGAAGAAGCCAGTTCCGCCGCCTGGCCTCAAGCCCAAAGACCTCGTCGGCATCCCGTGGCGTGTCGCCTTAGCGCTCCAGGCTGACGGCTGGTGGCTGCGGCAAGACATCATCTGGCACAAGCCCAACCCGATGCCGGAGAGCGTGCGGGATCGCTGCACGAAGGCACACGAGTACGTTTTCCTGCTCACGAAGAGCGAGCGGTACTACTACAACGCGGAAGCGGTGAGCGAGAAGGCATCCGGCCGAAAGTGCGGAAGCGTAAAGGCCACCAAGGCGGCGAGAAGCGGCGACGAGAAGCATCGCACCGCCGCCAACCTCCACGCAATCGCCGCGGCAGAAACCCGCAACCGCCGCTCCGTCTGGACGATCGCGACGAAGCCGTACAGCGGCGCGCATTTTGCCGTCATGCCGCCCGATCTGGTTGAGCCGTGCATCAAAGCGGGATGCCCGGCCGGCGGCGTCGTGCTCGACCCATTCGCCGGCAGCGGCACGACGCTGGCCGTGGCCGCGAATCTGGGGCGTGATGGCATCGGGTGCGAATTGAACCCGGCCTACATCACTCTGGCCGAAGAGCGGATAGCCAAGGTCGTCGGATGCTTGTTCGTGGAGGCTGCTAAATGAAGGTCTGCATTTACACAAGCGTGAGCCAGAACATCGCCGGCCTCGCGGCGGTCACGGTGCCGAACAAGTTCGAGTATTGCCTCCGGCACGGCTACACACTCGTGGCCGAGACGGTGGATTACCTCCAGGGGGTCGCCAAGACGGCCAGCACGGTCTGGAGCCTCTTGCTGACTCACGACCTCGTCTGGACGCTCGACGCGGACGCCGTGATCACGAACATGACGATCCCGATCCACACCCTCGACTGCATCAGGCCGGGGGTGACGGTGTGCGAGGAGAACATCGTCGAGTGGAATCGCATCAACTGCGGGAGCGTGCTCTGGCGGAAGGGCTGGGCCGCCAATCGCATCCTCATGCAGATGTCCGACGCCCGCGACCATTGGATGAAGGAGCCGGGCTACTGGCAGACGTGGATGGGCCGCCGAGAGGACATCACCGTCGTGCCGACGCGGACGTTCAACTCGACGGCGTGGACGCACCCCGGCAACGCCGGGGTTGAGGAGCCGGGGTGTCACTGGCGGGACGGTGACCTCGTGTACCACCCGTGCGGCGTCTACCCGATGGGGCTGCGGCAGGAGAAGGTCGAGCTGGTCGCGAAGACGAAGGTGCGACGATGACCGATATGCTCTTGAACGACTTCACCTGGGGCGTCGAGCCGCACTTCAAGGACTTGTTCCTCAAGCGGGTCGAGGAAGGCCGAAGTGTCGCCGCGGGGAGCGGGGTGGCGATCGTGATGATCTGCCGCAACTCCATGCCGCACCTGACGAAGACGCTGCCGCTCGTCAAGGAAGTGGCTGGCTTCTTTGAGCGGTCAAAGGTCTACGCCTACGAGAACGACTCGACTGACGGCACCCTTGAAGAACTGTTTCGGTGGGCAGAAGGTAAAGTCGATGTGTGGGTGGATAGCACCAAGAGTTACTCCGCGCAGGCCGACGAGCGGGGGTTCTCGGACCAGCGGACGAACCGCCTCGCAGCTTGCCGGCAGCGGTGTCAGGATTGGGTTCGCAACTGCGCCCCCGACGCCGATTGGGTCATCGTGCTCGACTCCGACCCGCACGGCGGCTTTGATCCGCTCGGGGTTTTGAACTCCATCGGCTGGTTCTACCACCAGTGCAACGGCCACGCCGACAACGTCGGCTGCATGGCCTCCTACAGCCTCTTCGTGCGGCGCAACCCCGACGGCACGCTGGGGGTGGCTCAGTACGACGCCTGGGCCGCTCGGTTGAACGACTGGCGCGACACCCGGCAGCATCAGTGGTTTCACCTCTGGCTGCCGCCGGTCGGCTCGCCGCCGGTGCCTATGTACTCGGCCTTCGGCGGCCTAGCGGTCTATGACCGCACTGCCTACCTGTCGGGCGTCTACTGCGGCGGCGACTGCGAGCACGTTGCCTTCCACAAGTCGATGCACGCCGCCGGCTACAAGCTCTACCTGAACCCTGGGAGTCGATACGTCGCCGTCCTGCCTTGAGCCTGACACCGAACCAAAAGCGGGCGCTACGACGGCTCTGGACGAGCGACTCAACGACAGAGGACATCTGCGACGATCTGGAGATGACTCCAGAGCAGCTCGCCGCCGCTGCGGCCGAGCTGGGGCTGCCGCCCCGCGTCGAGCCTGAGTGCTACCTCCCCGACGAGGCGCAGATTCGGCTTGAGACGGCGCGCACTCGCTTCGGCTGGGATCGCGCCACTCGCGATGCTCGGCTCGGTAGAATGTAGGAATGGCTACCGTGGGAGACTATTGCCGTGCTCGCAACCCTCACGATCCAGCTCGAGCCGACGGGTGCGGTCCTGACCGTCACCCGCGGCGACGCCGTGATCGACGAGGAGCGGTGGCAGTTTGAGCGTCGGATCGGGCAGGCCGAAGCCGACGAGTTCGCGAAGGGCATCTTCGACTGTGCCTACGACACACTCCAATTTCTGACGCACGGCGATGCCTCCACAGGATGACGACGACACCGGGGAACTTCGCGGCATTCGCGCTGCAAACGACACGACGCCGCTCGTTTCGTTGGTGAGGGACGACCAGTATTCGCGGGGCAAGGTGACCAGCCAGGGTCGAACGGCGAGCCTGGCCTACCAGCAGTTCTTGGAGCGGAATCGTGCCCGAAGAGACGGCCGGGTCAATGAGGATCGTTGACAAGCTCCGCCTGGCGGCTGCTTGGAACGCCGTCACGACGGCGAAGACGCCCTTGGACAAGGCGCTCGCCTTCGTTGCCGCCCTGCGGCTCTCGGCCGACAAGACCGCGACAACGAAGGACAACGCGGTCCTCGACCACGTCGAAAAGATCCTGCGGACTCCCGAGGGGGCCGCAATCGTCAACTGGTTCGCAAAGGTATCTGGGGAGATCACATGACAAACGAGCAGATCGCCGCCACCGCTCTCGGCGTTGCGGCTCTCTTCTGGCCCAAGCTCATGCACCTCGCGAAGGGGCTGCTGCCGGCCTGGTTGGTGCCGGCTCCCGGCACCAACCCGCCGGCCCTCGGCACCACCGCACCCATTCCCGCCAGCACCCCCGTCTCCTACGAGGCCGCCATCCACAACCTGGCCCTCGTGCGCACCCGGCTGGTCTTCACAACCCTGCTCGACGAACCGACGAAGAAGGCGATCGACACGCTCACCCTTCAGCTTGTGGCAGGGAGCGACAAGTGAAGCCCGACCATGTGAGGTATCTCGTGGCTGCTGGCCTGCTCTGGTTCGCCCTCGGCGGCGATGCCATCAAGTTCAAGCTCCCCGACATCGTCGGGTGGAAGCAGGGCGGTCCCCAGAAGCCGAGCATCATGCTCGAGTCGGAGGAGAGCCAGTCGCTCGAGGAGGCGAAGGCCGACCTCGCCAAGATCGCCGGCACGATGCTACCCGCCGACAGGCAGTACCTCGCGGACTTCTACGAGGCGATTTTCTGGGTTGTGGGCAACGACCGCGGCAGTGTCCCGGTCATCGCGGACAGCGAAGCCTTCACGGTTTTTCACGCTGGCTCGCTCAAGCTGGCGATTGAGCGAGAGAAGATCGGCAATTACCCCGGCCTCGACGCGGCGATCGATCGCGTCTACCTGATCGTCGCGGGGGCCGACGTGGGCAAGCTGTCGGAGCCCTACCGGAAGACGATCGACGAGAGTCGTCGGGATCGCATCGCGAAGGCGTCGGCCTTGATCTCATGGGTTCTTCGGGTGCGCAATGGCTGACTTCGACCCGCTCGACGCCTACAACCGCGGGCTCCTCGGAGCCCGCGTTGACCACCGCGCGGACGAGCTGCTAGCCGACAGCATTCTCCGCTACGGCGGTGACCCGAACGGCGGCAGCGTCGCGTTCGACTGGGGGCTCGAGGGCATCGGCGCGGGCCGGCTGACCCTCACGTTCCCGGCGATGGAGGCTGTGTTCCCCGGCTGCCTGCCAGGGGCTGCGCAGCTCACGGGCGACTGCGCTGCCGCGGCGGCTTCGCGGGCCGTCTGCTCGGCGATGTGCAACGAGATCGTGGGCTCTCGCGTCGATGAAGTGACGGGGAGGCTCGAGGGCGCGCCCGAGGTGGCTCCCGCGGGCGTCAAGGACTTCCCCTTGGCGCAGGAGTCGCTGTGGATGTGGCGGGGATACGACGGCGACGGCTGGGTGTGCAGCGAGGCGGCGAAGGTGGCCTGCGAGAAGGGCTTCCTGATTCGCAAGAACTACGAGCAGCTCAAGATCGACTTCAGCCGCTACACGAAGTCGTCGATTCGCGTCGGCGGCGCTCGAGCGCCGGGGCCGGCGGTGCTCGCCGAGACGAAGCTGCACGTCGCGCGGACGGCGACGTTCTTGAAGGGTCGCGAACAGGTGCGAGACTTCCTCTGCGCCGGCGCTGGGATTTTCAACTGTTCGGGGATGGGCTTTGAGCGAACTCGCAATCAGTACGGGGTGAGTCGCCAGGTAGGCCGTTGGGCTCACGCGGAAGGATTTTTGGGTTTCGACGATCGCCCCGAGACGCACAAGCTCTTCGGCCAGGCTCTCGTGCTCTGGAACAACCAGTGGGGCATTTGGAACACTGGCCCTCGCCGCATCCACGGCACCGACATCGACATCCCCGAGGGCTCCTTCTGGGCGTTGGCCGACACGATCGACCGCTGCGGCACGATCATCGCCTTCTCGAGCGTGGCCGGCTGGCCGCGGCGGCGGCACACGACCTACGGAGCGCTGGGCAATGTTTGAGCGTGGCCTCGTCATCGCCGTGATCGGCTGGTCGCTGTTCGCGCCGGCTCGCCGCGACCTCCGGCCTGATGTTGCCGTGTACGGGCGCTACGCCCTCATGGGGGCACCGACGAGGCCCGTGCAGCCCGTGTCCACAGACTGCGGCAATTGCCGCGGGACGGGGTTTGTTGGTGACGGCAACGTCTCGTCGAAGTGCCCGATTTGCAAGGGCACGGGCAAAGTGGTTTCACCGTCGGCTGCTGCGGGCAGCAGCCGACAGAGCACCCCCTGTGTAACTGGCACATGCCCACCGAACGCTACACGCCGCTGAGAAACTTCGTGAAGCGCCACGGCGGCATTCGGGTTGCCGCGCACGGGCCTCTGCGCGACCAGCTCATTGATTGGGCCGTCGAGGAGTTTCCCCTCGACGCCCCCGACGATCAGAAGGAAGAAGTGCTCGCGGCTCGTCTGCGGGTACGGGGGCGCGAGAAGTACGGCTCGATCATCCTGTCGATCCTGCTGGGCGTGATGGTGCAGCTCATCTGCCACTACATCGTGGAGTGGTGGAAGAAACACCACAGCCATCAGGTGCTCATGGAGGGATGGCAGTATGCCGCCAAGAATCCCGGTCTTCCGCCTCCGCCGAAGGCCGCCTGAGAGGCGTCCCACGGCCGCCCAGAGGGGCTACTGCACCCCAGAGTGGCAGAAGACCCGCCAGGCTGTGATCGCCCGCGACGGGGGCATCTGTCAGCTCTGCGGGCAGATCGTGCTGGGCCTCGACCGGGACGCCCACATCGACCACATCATTCACCGCGGCGACGGCCCGCCGGAGGTGGTCGAGGCAATCGACAATCTCAGGCTCGTCCACCGGGCTTGTCACTCTCGCCGGCACGCTGCCGAAGGTTTTTCGCCTTCGCCGCACCACCCCGCCGCCCCCACTCCCTGACGTTGGCCTGATGAGCCTCGGAGTAGTAGGGGAAGTAGTGCTGCCGGATCACCGGGATCGCAGCCTTGATGACCGCAGAGCGGCCGAGCACCCGCTCCCGCACGGTATGCCCGGCGGCCTCGGCTCGAGCCAGGGCGCGAAACACGGCCCGCCGGGGGGCGTCGAGAGCTTTCATCAGCTCGTCAATCGTGCAGTAGTCGTTGATACGGTCGGGCATCGTTCTCACGCTCGGGGGTAGGGGTGTCATTGTAGCCGTCACCCGTGGATGGCGGCAAGGAGGGCGTCCACGAGGTCTGCCAGAGCCCGCGCCGCCGTGCTGTCCGAGCCGAGAAGTTGCCCGACCCGAATCAGCACGAGGGCGCGGATGGCGTCGTCCCAGCGTCTCACGACGGCACCGCCTCTCGCTCAAGGAGGGCTCGGGCTTTGGCGTGGGACTCCATGATGCAGTCGTTGAGGTTTGCCCGGAACTTGAGCAACTTGGCGTGGACGGCGAACCACGCGCCAGACTCAGTGCCGCGAATCGTCTCGCCCAACCCATCGCAGATGGTCACTAC
>Ga0209085_1000441_pt1 | contig 30754 bp, 30 predicted proteins | sample C_131016_EF_Meta_FD_187310 | JGI IMG/M metagenome (GOLD analysis project Ga0209085, IMG submission 187310) | Freshwater microbial communities from Lake Croche, Canada to study carbon cycling - C_131016_EF_MetaG (SPAdes) (version 2) | ecosystem: Environmental > Aquatic > Freshwater > Lake...
CTCATTTTCTCTCAACTTTCAAAATGATATCCATGGAAATCCCGACTATTCAACACCGTTGCCCTTGAAACTTGGATGGATGTTGGGATTTCGTCAGGGTATTTATACAAATAACCCGACTTATATTTCGGAAAGTATTGTGGATATTTCTGGACCCAAGTATATTTATATTGCGATTGATGACTATAATAATAATGTGAATAATGGGTTTTATAGTGCGTTTAATTCATCCATTCTCAATAAAAATATAATTGGGCGTATCCAGTTACCTTATTTTTCTTTTTTTAATACGTCGTTTCAAAATAGTATTTCTTTGAATGCATCCAAGAGAGAATATTTTGGTCCGGTGACCATACAAAAAATGCAAGTACAGTTGTTGGATGAATATGGTCGTGTGTTGGATATGAACAATACAGACTATTCTTTTTTATTGACGTTTGATATTAGTTATGAGTTATAGCAGCAATGTCTACCGGTATCCCAAAAATGTGATTTTTAGAGAATCATAAGAATTTTTGAAATGAAGTTTAAAATATCATTACGGTTTTTCGAGTGAGACTTAAAAAATATATAATACTCGGTTAACAGGAGGGGTCGCAGGGGCAGCTACGCAGTCCTGGGTTCCCTGCTAAGTTATAGAAGCAGGGAACCTAGGGTTGCGTAGAAAGTAGTGTCACCGTTATTCCAAAAAACTCTAGCGATGTCCACCGGTGTCCCAAAACTGAATAATATGAAATATTAAAAATACACTTTATAATATTGTTGCGTTAAAAGTTTATCAATGTTATACAAATCTAATAACAACTTGTTGCTGATATTTTTGGGATACTGGTAGACATAGTTCCATAGTTTTATTCATAAGTTTACAAAAATTATTTGTTACTTTATATAGTTGACAACCCCATTGAGTTTTTATTTTACGTTAGAGATGTTTACCAGTATCCCAGAATTAGATAATATGCAGCATTATCCACCAGGAACCCAGGAAAGTCATAACAGTTTTTCATCAAGAAATCTTATAATGGGAAAAGGTAAAGAATTAGAATTCCCCAAAGGGCGGGGAGGGGGGCAAGGGGGAACCCCCGGTTCCCCCTAATAATATGAAATGTTAACAATATAAAGCATAACATTGTTACGTTAAAAGGTATTGATGTTATACTGTCCAAATAATAACTCGTTGATGAGAATTTTTTGAGATAATAGTAGATATAATTATTTTACGTTATTTTTTCATAGTTTTATATTCTTTTTTATGTTTTCATATTTTTATATTTTTATGTTTTTAACACATTTTTTTAATGTTGTAAGAAGTTTATTTGAATTTTTATATCAATCAAAGAATACGTTAATCCTTCAAATTGTTCTGTGATATTCGTTTGGTTTTGGTTTTATTAAATGTAGGTGCAGTATTGAGACCTAGAATGAAATTGATATTCTTCTTTTGTAAAATTAAAAAATTTTAATTTTGCATCAACATTGTTTTTATATTTGTCATATTCTTTATCGTTTACAATAAAATAGTTTTCGTTTTTTAAAATATTAATTATTTTTTTATAAAAAAATTCAAGAGTTTTATAAGTCTCCGCCGAATAAGGTACACAAAATATTAAATTAGGTATCCTGTAAGGTAATATTTTTTCTACTAAATAAAAAACGTCTGGAAGTATTCTTTCTCCATCAACTATTATTTCAAAAGGAATATTATTTTTATACCCTGTCGCTAAAATAACCAAATCATAATTTTTGAATTCAATTAAACTATTGTTCAAATTTTTCACAGTTATATTTTTAAAGTTAAAATTTTTTCCATCATATGGTATACCTTTAAATGGTTGTGTATAATTGTATAAATAATTTTTAAAATTTAAATTTTCAAAAAGTCGTTGTTTCTGGGTTGTTAACTTAAGAACAGATTTTATTTTAAATCTAAAAATAAATAAAATTAAAAAATATCCAACAGTATAATGTAACATTCGAAACATCGCAAATACATAATGAACAAAATTTATTAATTTGTATTTGTTAAATAGTTTTATTAAAAAATGCATAGCAACATGCGTTTTGTACCAAAAACCTGTTTCATTAGAGACATCCGTATAAAAATTGTTAAATGACCGTGCATACCAATCTATTTTGTGCGTGTGGCTCAAACCTTTTACAATTTGTAATCCAGATTCTCTAGAACCTATTACTGCAATTTTCAAATTTTTTTTAATTTCAAGATCGTTAAAATTTGAAGAATGACAAAATTTTATATTATTTTTTTCAAAATAATCAGAAAGTTCAATAGGAATATTTTGCGTCTGAAACATTCCTGTGCAATTTATAATGAATTTACATTTAAAAACTCCATTATTTGTATTAATTTTCCAAAACTTTTCAATACTAGAAAAAAAAATAGAGTTCACTATAGTATCCATTTTTTTTTCAATATGTTTCGTTTGCTCTTTCATAATTTTATTCAAATCTTCTACTTTAATTCCATCACTAAAATATTTATATTTAGATAATACATACGTTAAATATTCAAATGGACAATAACCCATAGCCGGACTATCTGAACATAACCACGACCACTTAGTTTGATACCACACTCCGCCAACTTCTTTATTTTTATCAATAATCAAAACACTACTATTCGGAATATCTGAAATTAACTTATTTGCAACATAACAACCAGAAATTCCCGCTCCCAAAACAATATAATCACGAACAATACACTCTGTCATATATATATACCTAGAAACTTTTATTTATCAAATTATTTCATTTTCAGAACTGGTCGTATGGACGAAACTCACTTTACGTCATGTGCAATTATCACTCTTGGATAAAACATTTTTTGGTTCCTCCATCATAAGGAACTGCGTGACTATTATCCAACATCCACTGATTTATGGATGTGTTAATTCCCAACTCTCTACAGTAAACTGTTGCCAAAATTCTGCCATATTTTTCTGTTTTTCTGTTTTCAAGAGTTATTTTTTTATTCAAGATGAGAGTTTCTAAAACATGTTGTGAAATGTGCGCTGCGTCTCGTTCTTGTTGTGTTTTTCCTTTTATTTCAGGTGAGTCGATACCGTCTAATCTTACTGAAAACCGATACAGAATTTTTTTGGGGTCATGGGGTAGTGAGGCGGCGACAGTGATGGTATCACCGTCGTAAACCTTAATTACGAACGCTTCTTCGATGGGTGGGACAAAAGGAATAGTGTCTTTCCATTTTGGGGCAGGTGTCAGGTTGGATGTTGTGGCGATCGCTGTTTCATTATCATTGGTCTGTGGTCGTTTACGAGGTGGTGTTGGTGGTCGAATATCGTATATATTTCCAATTTTTGAAGGTTTTTGTAATTGTTTTTGGTCGTCGTCTTCTTCTTCTACATTAGTTACAACTTTCGTTGTATCGCAAGAATTCCATATACAGGAGCAGGATGTAAATAGTCGTTGCATCTTTCTTTTATTTCTTCTACTTATTGTATCCATTATTGTTATATAATTCAATCAATTTTTTTCTGTAACAGCAATTCAATTTTTACACTTTATAAAATATAATAAAATACCTATTTAAAGAAAAGAACAAGATGGCGAGTACATTTGGTAGAGTTCGCGAAAGTAAACCTTATTACGAATACTATGAAATCAAGAACGCAAAGTCTATGTGTTGTTCGGCGAAAAATACATATTTGAACTGTGAAAGTAATTTATTGGTATTCAATAAATTGAAATGGAATGGAAGAAGGTTGATTCCTTTTAGTAAAACCAACCTAGTTTCTGGGTTATATAGTCAAGAAGACTTGAAGTACGCTCGCACAATAGCGAATGTTAGTAATAATGAATATTATACAAATATTATTTCACCCCTTTCAGCGTTTACTCCATTTTATGATCAATATGTCATTGACCCGAATGGGTCATTATTTGGAAAGACCCCATGTGGAATTGATAACTATTTACATTTTGTAACAGGGAACCCAACCGGTTCCCCGTACCCCTCCGGAAAATAATGATTGTGTATTTTTATTTTATTCTCAATCGTTCTTGAATGACATTTTCTAAAATTATAGTTATTAGGATGGGGGTCGCTGTCGCAGGGGTTTGTAACCATTGCTACGCAGTCATTGGTTCTCTTCTTAAAAGTTTTTGACAAAAAATTGATTTAGTTTTTGTCAAAGTTGGTATGTGTAAATTCTAATTTATGAAAATGAGTAGCGCATATTATAGAATGCGTATTTATAATAAGAACACTACGCTTCTAATGGAGACAAATTTGGGTTCCGATAATTCTTATGGTGAGTTGGATAATGACTCTCATTGGGGTCAATTTGTTATTTTAGATGATAATCTTGAAGAAAAATCAAAGGTTGGATATCAAAGAAGAATAACTATTTCTCATGTTCGAACTCAAAAAGGAGTACAACTTCAAAAGAGTAATCTTTATCCTATTCATGAAAATGAGGTATATGATTATTCAGAACCTCATACTTGTATTGATATTCGCGAAGATATTGATGTTCTTATTGAACCACCGTCTAGTAAAAAATCACTCAAAAAAAAATATGAATCCATTTTGGTTTGTGTTGGATGTTGTTTAATTGGGTTATACTTCAACATTAAGTTTTAGTATCACAATAACTAGAGCATTTTCAACGCTTTTGATGCGATTTTTGAATACTTTGGTCGGTTTTTGATGGTTTGATATTCCCTGGCTCTTACATACGCCGCATAAACTCCTTTACGTGATACTTTACATGTTTTTTTCTTGCAAATTGGAAATGACTTATTGGGACCTAAAAAACATTTGGGACCACACTTGTGTTTCATGACGGTTCTTTGATGGTATCCTGGTTTTTCATTTTTCCATCCCCTCCATGGAACATTTTTACGTGTGCGGTGCATGTTCTTTATATAATAATAGTATATAAATAATAATATTATATAAATTATAAATTATTTTGTTTTATGGAACCCGAGACCGTTCATATTCACATTGATGATATTTTGAACGCGTCTCAAAATGTTGTTTCTAGTTCAAACGAAATTGGTTCTGGTGTTGTTGGTACTGGTACTGGTTCAAATGAAGTCAAGGGTACAGGTACCGGTGCATTCGTCAAAATTGAAGAAGATGAAAACTATTACGCTGAAAGTGCGAGTGATTTAAGTGATACTTATAGCGAGAGTTTAAATAGTGAGCATGATGAAGCGCACCCAGATATTATTCAAAATCATTTTATTCATAATGTTAAATATAAAAAACTTAACTATAAACAAGTTGAGAAAAACATTGACCGTTATTATACTGATATTAATCATAAATATTCTTCATCCTTGGATATATTGGCGTCTTATTTGAAAGGACAAAAAATTATTTATCTAGAGTCGAAATATTTTGCGGAGACGCGTTTAAATTATTTGATGATGCCCGCAATATTATTATCTACTGCTGCGACGGTTTTATCATCTGTCGTAAAAGATTATAAATGGGGTTCTTACTTGATATCCACAGTGAATGCGATTATTGCTTTTTTATTGGCAGTTGTGAATTATTTGAAACTTGACGCCGCATCAGAAGCGTATAAAATTTCATCTCATCAATACGATAAATTACAGTCATCCGTAGAGTTCACATCGGGTTCTATTTTACTTTTTCGAGATATGAATATGGAAAAAAATGGTTCAAATTGTGATGGTGTGAATCTTACACGCTCTGAAATTAACTTGAAAGTACACGAATCCAAGAAAGAGTTACAAGAAGATATGATGAAAAAGTTGAGTGAAGTAGAAAAGAAAATATCTGAAATAAAAGAGACGAATCAGTTCTTGATACCACGTGAAATTCGAATGCGTTATCCAGTTATTTATAATACAAATATATTTTCGGTGATTAAAAAGATTGATGACTATCGGAAGAAAATGATTACAAACTTGAAAAATGTAAAGAATGAAATAAGGTATATCAATCATGTTCAAAAAGATATGAAAGATAATGGTGAAACACCCGCGATAGAATATAATAAACAACTCATCAAACTATTTTTAATAAAAAAAAACTTAGTCAAAGATATTTTATTATTGAAGTCGGCGTTCTCCATTATCGACCAAATGTTTCATCAGGAAATTGCGAATGCAGAGATTTTGAAAAATAGGTGGTTTTGGAGTGGACTTTGCCATTATAATAAATTGGTCGAACCGACTTCTTTAAACCCATTTATAGATGCTTTGATGGATCCGTTTAAAAAACGTGGGTTGGGTAGTGGTAATGATATGGACTATTGGGTAGGTGTAGGTGCGGATGATTCAACGTAAGTGCATTATTTATCTTGACATTCGCCGTGTCCAGTTCAATAAACCTAGATATAAGTTATCATGAAAGTCTTCTTCACAACAATGATGACATTCGTCATCGTCATCATTATATTCATCCAACTCATGTTGTTCTTCTTCGGGAATTGTATATACCTTGTATAGGTATTTTGAACTACGTGGTATTGGTTCAATATCATCAATATCATTATAAGGATACTCATAATTAAAATAAGAATCAAACATACTCATGGGGTTTCCCATTATATTTGTTTTCCAACTTGTTTTTATGTTTGTTTTATCGTTTTATTTTTTAGTTTATTAGCAGGGAACCGTGGGGTCTCCCTATTTTTGGTGGTTTTAAAAAAAATTGATTACTTTTTCTCTCGTTGATGTTATTTTACATTCAACAAGTAAAGTGATTTTACAAAAGTTTAAAATGAGTTCTACATCTTCAGTGTCTTCAGTATCGGTCGACCTAGCGTTGTTACCGAACACTACGCCGTCACTATGTATTCCTCGTGTGTTTAAGAACATTACGCGTGAAAGAATCATTTCCACCATCTATGAACTAAACCTTGGGTCTGTTACTCGGGTTGACATGGTTCCGTCTGGTGGTGGTGATAAGTTTCAGCGAGTTTTTATTCATATCGACTGGAATAATGGAGAAGTTGCTTCTCGTGCAAGAACGAGACTTCTTACAGGTAAGGAAATTAAAATTATTTATGATGACCCTTGGTTTTGGAAAATTAGTGCAAATCGGGCATCAAAGCGTGTGGAACCTTCGCTTGTGTTTGATTCGGACTCGGACGACGCTGCTGCTGCGGCAGCGCCTAACCGAAACCATCGACCTCGTCCCAATGTTGGACGTAGTCATAACATGAGACATGGTCGTTCTAAAAATAAGAATAAAGATAAGGAAGTCGCTAATGCTGTTGATACGTTTGGGCGAGACCTTTCCATGCGCAAGGAACAAGAACGGGAACGAGAACGGGAGTTGGAGCAGGATCAAGAATTGGAACAAGAACCGATTCAAGAAACATCACGGGTTTTGGACGTGGATAAACCAAGTCTAGATGCTGGATTTAAGGTTGACTATGGTGAACAACCTTTACCTGTTTTGAAACGCAGAAGGGTTGTGGTAAAAAAACCAATGTAAACTTATGATTCTAGCAGGGAACCAAGGTTCCCCTGCGACCCCTCCTGTTAACCGAGTATTTATATAATTTTAAGTCTCACTCGAAAAATCGTACTGATATTTTAATCATAATATTCTAAAAAATATTATGATTCTCTAATAATCACATTTTTGGGATACCGGTGGACATTGTTGTATGATTCTACATTTGGTTCGGTCGAGGATTCAATAAAACAAGGTAAGACAGTTATTTATTCATTATTATTTCAATCATTTTACTAACTTCTCCTCTTTTTTCCTTTTTTCATATTAGCAGGGTTGCAACGCAATTGTAACCAACCCTAGGTTTCCCTTCTTCGGTATAACAACAATAATTTATTACACAATTATTGTAGTTTGTCTATTTGAAATGAATATAACTAAAAATGGGTCAAGTGTTGTTATTCAGTTTTCAAAAAATAATAAATCAAATTACTTACGGGAATTTTTTTTACGTTCCATAGGAGAATGTTTAAATGGAACCATGGGGTTTCGCACAGATTCCACCTTTCATAAATGTTATTTTCACGCACATTCTTTATCTTTTCTCTCAACATCCTCGTTGAAGTATGACAATGTTTTACAGATGATTACATCTTTAGCAAAACAACAGACGTATTTACATAAAACAGGTAATTATGGATTTTATGGGTTGCTTTATGATGAAATACTTGTGATTGATAACTCTATTTATGTATGTCTTGATATTAACCTAGTTCAAGAAATGGATGATTCCTCGGAAAACATTATATTCAGATCACCTTTTGATAAACATAAAGGACGGTTGGGATTTTACGCACCTGAAATTTTAAACATTGAAACATTACCTTCTTCGGTTTCTTATAAAGTTTTTCATTCCAGTTTGGCGGGACTAGTTATTTATTGTTTATTTGGAAAACATATTTTTGAAAATAGGGAAGAGGAAGAGGGAAATGGAAAGGGTGAGGGAGAGGGAAAGGGTCAGGGTGAGGACATTGAAAGTATTTTGAATCCAATCAAATATACAAAATTATACTGGTTTTTGTTAAGACTAACTTCGAAAGATATTGAAGAGAGAAATCTTATACTTATATAGTGTTATGGGTTTTTGGTAGGGTTTGTGGGCAAGTTTGTTTTTTACCTCAATATATAGTAATATACACGAATATGTCTCTTACAGCGTTCAAAAAAAAAGGTGTTTTACGTTTTGGGGCGAAAACATCAGGGAAAATAGCGTCAGGTAGTGGAGGAACATGGTTACCACAAGGGCCATTTGGACCAGCAGGAGGTGGTGCTATGGACGCGCTCAAGTTATCACTTATGAATAAGGGGATTTCGGGTTTTTCTATTAATGGTGGAACAAGAAATGTAGGTTATATCGGTCAGAGTATGGCCATGTCAAAAAATGGTACACCATTTTATGGTATTCATGCTAAGGGTTATGGAGGTGTTGGGGGGCGATATCCTCATTCAAATCCGGTGTTTAACGCGGGTGAGTTTTCAGTTTTGGGTCATCAAGCAGGATATATTAAACCATCCGTTCTCTCTACGAAGGGAATGTTGGAAAAGCGTTTCAAATGGATTAATAATGGGCAATATCCCAATGCTTGGGTTCAACCTGTGTATGGTAACACAAATTTATCAGATAACGCAAGTTCTTGGTTGTATACTCAAAATAAGGCCGCCGCGAATACATGTGTGAATGATACGAATAAACCTTGGGTATATGCGGATAATATTAGAAAGGGTGGTGCAAATGGTTGTGCGACTTCTTCTGCCAGACGTGTTTATGTCATTCAAAGTGCGAATGGTCTTTATACCAAAACACTGCGTATTCCACAGACTTCGAGTCAATATACTTTACAAGTTCAACGACCTTGTTCTAACCCTGTTGGTGCACAAAAACCGTTCCCTTTTGCTGTGTCTTCTTGTGGTTCATCCGGTGCGAGTCATACACCTGGGCCTCCTCCTCCGATTTTGACGGAAACCTACTTAACACCGCCAGAATGGTACACCAAGTAGTAGGGGAACCTAGGTTCCCCTATGACCCCTCCTGAAAACTTTATTTTATAAAATATACAGCATTATCCACCGGGAACCCAGGAAAATGATAACAGTTTTTCATCAAGAAATCTTATGATTGGAAAAGGTAAGGAATTAGAATTCCCCGAAGGGCGGGAGGGGGCAAGGGGGAACCGGGGGTTCCCCCTAAAAATATATTAATCTCATTACTAATTTTCAATGATATTAATACAGTTTTTGTATCTGACTTATAATTCAAAGTCAAATTAGAACCGAGTATTATGATAACTGCTGTATGCGACATCAACTGTATTGCATGAAGCGCAATTGAAACTGTTACCCGCAACTGCTGCGAATAAAAATTGATTTGCCTTTTTGTTTTTCACTATAAAATAACATAAGACATAGTACGATGGACAGTGATAAACTTCAAGTTATGGCAGCGACATTAGTTCCTTCGGTAAGGAAGAATACGGACTTTAACTGTATGGAACTCGTGGATGCGATTTTGCTTACTTCTCTCGGTTCGGGAGGTCCTTTCGCGGATGAGTTTAACTATAACTCATTACTATCTATGACTCAGACATGGGTCAATAATCCCGATACGATTCCTCCTGTTCTCAAGTTTAACCATGTGGAGGATGTTGAGCAATATTTGATTGACATGAGTAAGAAACAAAAAATGATTGAGTCTAGGGTTATTCACTTTTTGAGAGAAGTCAATAAACTCGGGTTTCGTAGAGAGGATATTCAGTTTGTTTATATTTCAGGTAAGAAAAATACTCATCCAAAAGTTGCGGAATTGAATGTTGGATTGGATGCGAAGGAGTGTAAGGCCGATATCTATATTGAAAAAACGAATGGGGAGATGATTGGTTGGTCGTGTAAGCAGTGTGGGGGTGCTACAAAATCCAACTATAGTGTTACAAAGATGTTGGGTGGTGAGGATGAGAAGTTGCTTTCAACTATAAAACTTGATTATTTGACTGAGAATGGATTCCCGAAACATGATAAGAGTAATCGTGGTCAAGTCAATCGTCTCTTTTATCCAAATAAAAAAGATAATAAGTATTGGAACACAATGAGAGAAAAAATTCAGGAAAAGAAAAACGTTGTTTTAGAAGGTTTAGTGTTACCTTTACTTGGTCTCAATGTAAAATATCCGTTGTATGAATTTAATGGTAAAACAATACATATGTTGAATGATGACTTGGAGGATGTGTTATCCAAGTCATCTTTGGAAGAGTATCTGCCGTATTATTTGAATAAAAAGGGACAGCAAAGATCGGCAGCCAAGATGTTTTATCAGTTGGTCGTTGATAAGAAAAAATATAAGGTGGAGATTCGTTGGAAAGGTAATGTACATACTTGCTCGCCCCAATTTCAAATTCATGACGATTTCCACTTTTAGAAAAAGTGGAGCAAAAACAGTAAAAGTTAATCATTCATTTTAGTTTAGATAATTATAGAGACTCAAGGTTGAACTAATTACTGTATAAACATTATCCACATTTACACTATTCCCCAATTGTTTATAACTTTTTTTATCATCTGGCGAAAGTTTAAACGTATCTGGAAAGGATTGAAGACGTGCACACTCACGCGGTGTAATATATCGTTGTTCTTTTCCGTAAATTGGGATTTGTGATATTGCTACAAGAGTTGGAAAGTAGTTACTCTTTTTTACTCGTATTCCAGACTGTCTAACTTGAATAAAATGATTGAATATGCTGTCTTGAGGTTTGATAGGTCCCGTTTGCCATTCCAACTTTCCATAGATTTCTCTCTTTTTCAATATGTCGGAGTTTTGGTTATACCATTCTAAAAACATGGGTCTGTATTTTTCAATCAAAGGTTTATTTTTGGTAATATAATCTTTTTTCCACGCTGGGAAACTTTTGAACTCTTCTTCGGTGTATGTTTGAAATGCGTCGTTAATTAAAATCGTGGGGGACATTTTTTCACCCACTTCCATTTGTTTTATCACTTCATCCCAAGTTTCTAGTACTTTTAGAATATCTCCCTTGATGAAATACTTGGGATCTATATCACATTTTTTATCCAAGTAGTTTTGGAATTTTATGGTTGTGTTTTTGGTGGTTGTTGGACTTGTCAATACAACATCTCTCCCATCATAAATGTCATTTCGAACACATACAAAATAAACGCGTTCTCTCTGTTGAGGAATCCCATAATTATGGGGAGAGATTTGAAATAGTTGAAGATGATAACCAAGATTGGCAATCCTCTTTTTGATATATTCGATGACTTCTCCGTTACTTACTTTCAAGATGTGTTTTACATTTTCCAAAAACATGAACTTCGGTTTTTTCACTTTGGCAATACGCATGATTTCGTCAAATAGTAGTCCTCGTTCGTCTTCGAAACATTTCTTTTTACCGCCATTACTGAATGCTTGGCATGGGAATCCTGCGCAAATAACATCGAAATCGGTCATGGTGTTTTCGTTGATTTTTTTTACATCTTCAACTGGGTTCATGTCATAATTGAGTTTGTATATTTCTCGGCAATCCTTATCAATATCACACGCAAGAACGCATTGTGTGTTATTGATGCGTTTGAATGCTTGATGAAAACCGCCAATTCCACAAAATAGGTCTATAAATTTGAGTTGTGTTGTTGGGGGGTCTGATTCTGTTACTGTTGTTGTTGTTGGTGTTGGTGTTGTTGTTGGTGTTGGTGTTGGTGTTGGTGTTGTTGTTGTTGGTGGTGCTGGCATAACAACATTTTCTTGTAAAATAAGTTCAATCAGTTGTGGTTTATTTTTGGAACTATAGTTTTTTATACCAAGTTCCTTACATTTGTTTAGAAGTTGGGTCTTATTCATTTTAGTTATGTCAATAGTTTCCATGGTTTTCATAATTTCCTTATTTTCCTATTAATTACATTCAATTTTTTATTTATTAGCAGAGAACCTAAGACTGGTTACACTACCCGCACCCCTCCTTTGATAAAAAATGTTTTTATGATCCTTAACATAGTTGAATAACTAAATAATAATTTTGTCTGTTGATTCTACTCCCGCAAAAATTGATATAAAAATGATTTAGAGAATTCAACTCTAATAGGTGTAAGTACTACGATGACTACATTTTCAGACCGTTTTCCTCTTTATATGCGATTAAAAATATATGTAAATGGTTCTGATAGTTGTGGAACAGATGACCCAATAGATGTTATCAAACAATTGTATGTAACTGCTGTAAATTCTCATAATAATAATGTTTTAACAAATCCTTTTCCAGATGCTGGGTTTGATTTGTTTTCTCCAAACAATCATGTAGTCTTGCCATTTTCAACACATAAAATTGATTTTGGACTGAAATGTAGTGCGGTTATGATTCATTCGTTCCCTCAAGATGATGATGATATTATTTCATATAATACTGGTTTTTATGTATATCCACGTTCTTCGTTGGGTTCTAAAACGCCGTTACGGTTGGCGAATAGTGTTGGGATTATTGACTCTGGATATCGGGGTAATTTAATTGGGGTATTTGATAATAACCGTTCAGATGAGTACGCCGTTTCACAGTTTGATAAGTTGGTTCAAATATGTGCGCCAGGACTTGTTCCCATTCTTGTTCAAGTTGTTGATAATGAATCTGAGTTAGGAGACTTGACGATTCGTGGTGAAGGTGGGTTTGGGTCAACTGGTGGAACACAACGCTTATAGATATAATAATTTCATTTCTCTAATTTCCAGTTTTCTTCTTTTCAAATCATATTCGTCTAATGAAAGGATTTCCATTTCATTATATTGTACTTCATTCATTAGTTTATCAAATTCGGTAAAATCGGGGGAAATTAAAGTATATTTATATTCTATTTTTCGGTATTCTTCCTTTAATTTTTTATAAAATAAATTGTGTAATTCGTTTGCGAATTCCATTAATTCAACTTCATAATTATTAATATAACGCTGTTCTGTTCTATCTATTGGTGAAAGGCACCTAGTATGTAACATTATATTTTCAATAAATTTAGTATCGATAATATACCCTACGTTTCGCATAAGAACATCATCTATAGACCAAAACTGTTGTTCAGAGTTAATACGATAATATGTAAATAAAAGTAATTCATCCGTCTTTTTTTCAAAAATAGAAGGATCGATATTATTAAGTCTGCTAAGATATTCTATTAGTATTATACGTTTATCAACATTCAATCTTACTAAGTCAAATCGCCCTCCTTCTCTAAATAAATGATATTTTTTTACATCAACGTTGTAATGATGTTGACGTATATCATAAAATGCTATCTTTTTTTCAATTTGAATAAGTTCATTTATAGTTTTGGTTTTATTAGATATAACGGGTACCATAACTAATGGTTGTTGATTTATTGTTTTTTCTTGGTTATTTAGTAGGTTTATACGTGTTATCCATAATAACAAACATATCAAGAATAGAATAACAATCTGATATAACCTTATAAATGAATTAGTTGGTATTTCATTATTTTTTTTGTTATTTTCTTTGTTATTTTCTTTGTTATTTTCTTCGATATCTTCCTTTTTATTTATTTTTTCTTGACATTTTGGGGTGTTTATAATTACCATTAAATATGTTATACAACTAGTAACACAAGTATAACCTAACAACGCAAATAAACATAATATTATTATATAGTTAGAAATTGTGGTATTGCTTGACACATTTTCGTTTGACATTTGAATATTGAATGAGTCTTTTTTCTTTGGAAACTTATGTAAATCTTTAACGTAAATGCTAATTCATTCGATTTTTTTTTAAATATAGAATTATCAATATTATTGATTCTAGTAAAATATTCTATATTTAATACATTCTTACTAATCATAAAATGATCAAGAGAATGATAAGGTAAACGGACAGGAGTTATCGAATGGGTCGTTTATTTTTATACAAGGGTTGCATGAATTGTTTGTGTTAGATTGTAAAAACCTGAAAGGTGGAAATATTGTTTGTATTTCATCATTTGGAATACTTTTATGGGGATTGGCGGGACCATAACCTAGATTATGAATGATTTCCATGTTTTTTGCGTCTTGACTACAACGAAGGATGTTACCGTCTTTTGTCAGACCCCCATATAATAAAAATTTACCTTCTGCTGTATTCCAGTAAAGTATTTGTTTCATGGCGGTTTCATTATATACGCTTTGGGCTTGGTCGAGTGCAATACCTGGGTCTACTTGTATGATTTCGTTATGTGCGATGGCGTCTTTAAATTGTTTTTTTGTTTCATTTGTCCAAGGCCATCTATTATTTTGTAAAAGGTATTCTACGTCTTGTTCGGTTGCTTGTGTTTGTAAAATGGAAATGTCAAATATATATAATGGATTATATGTCTTTTGGAAATGAAGAAAGTTTTTGATTGTTTCTTGAGACCATTTGTTATTATTGTTTTGATTTTGATTTTCATTGGTCATTGTTTCTATCAAGGTTCTACTTGAACTTGGACTATTTTTGAAAAAAACAAAAAAAATAAGTACAATTACTAACAATATAAGTGTCGTTATTACACAAATAACGACTTTTTTCATATATATAAATTTTTATAAAATTTTTTGTTAGGTTGATGGGTTGATATGTTGATATGTTGATATGTTGATATGTTGATATGTTGATACGTTGACATGTTAATGCTAAAAACTTGGTCTTCTTTTTGGTGCAACAGGTGTAACTTCACTTACTGCTCTCATTACATTTTCCGCAGTTGCGGATGTGTATGCTCGGTTGAGTGGTACTCTACTGATGGTATGGATGGGTTCGAGTTCTTGTTCTTCTTCTTGTTCTTGCTTTTGCTTGTCCATTGGTTCCGGTTCGAACATGTCTGGTACAAAACGTCTCATTTTGGGGTATCGTCTTAGTTTTGGTGGCGCAGGTGGATAGTCATCGGGTAACTCACTTATGTTGTAAGACTGTTGGCGTCCTTGGGAGTTGGCTCTGGAAGTTGAATACATCTCCCCGTATTGAGTTCCGTAAGTTTTGTATGTAATATAAAGGTCGTCCAAAAGAGTGCTATAAAATCCATAATCTTTATGTGAATCTGGGGTTGTTTCCTCGATGTTTTGTTCCTTCATATATTCTTTGATGTAATTCATTGTATTTTTGAGTATTTCTTTGGTGGTTTCGTGTGTAGTGGTAGTGGGTTCGGGGAGTGTATTGTTGTTTTCATCAAGGTCTAAAACTAGAGAATGATGTGTTCCTGGGAAATGAGATTTTGATTCTAAATTTTGGTTTGTGCGGGCGTTGAACAGAACTTCTAATACTTTTTGTCGGAACATGTATTTTGCAAGATTATCGTCTTGACTGGTTTCTATTGCGGTGGTTTCATTCAATAACTGGATTAGTGGTGGGGTTGATGAATGAAGAAGTTGAACGGTTGTTGTTTGGATTGGTGTTGTACTTCGAACATGATATGTTTTATTGGTTTCTCCAGTAAGAAGACCAATATGGATTGTATTTGTCCAAGTATTGGTTTCGTATTCATAGATTTCGGCGTTTTCGGTTTTGAGAACACAATTTTGGAAAGCGGCGTACAAAATTTCATGTATGATTTCGCCGAACGCATAACCGGAATATTCGAGTTTATCGATGAATAAATATCTGGAATTTTCGGTTTCCGAGAGTTTCAAGAGTAGTTCGGCCGAGTGGTCGCGTCCATAACCGATGAATATGTTTCTAAACCTTGAATCGGTTAGTTCTTTTAGTTTGTTTTTATCTGTGCAACCTGATGTTGGGTTTCCATCGGTTAGGAAAATATGGGTAGGAGTTGAGTTTGAGGTTGAAGTTGAATTTGTCTCTGTGCTTTGAATATGAGAGAGAACTTCATTTGCGTTTTGAAGTGCCAATTCAATATTTGTGGTGCCTCTTGGTCGCATTTTTTTTATGTTTCTGATGAGCGAAGTTAGGTTGTCCTTGGTTACTTTTTGCATTTCGATGATTTTTTCAATCTGGTCATCAAAAGCGTCGACTTGAATAAATATTTGAGAACCTTTTTCGTTGCTTTCTGAAGCGAGGGTTAGAATATTGGTAATTGTGTTGATGATTTGTTGCATCTTGGAGTTTCCATCCGCGCAACGGTCACTCATTGACCCTGAAATATCTACTGAGAACATGATATCTTGTCTCGTTGTTACCATTTCGGTGGGTTGTGTTGTTATATTTATAATACCGAATTGATATTGTTGTGGTTGTTCTAGTTCTTGGTCACTTACCGTTGAAAAGACTAATGGCAGTCTTGGGTCTAGTGGTTGCCTTGTAAATTCCATGGTAATGGAAGATACCGGGATATTTTCAGTTGCTGTATTAGACATGGTTTGCGTTTTTTGACTTGTTTTGATTTCATAAATTTGTTTTTATGAAATCAATTTTTTTAGTTATAGCAGAAAACATAGAACAGTTTAGATTGGTTTTACCCCTTCATAATCGTTAATATGCATTTCAATGTATTCACTCGCACTGAAATAATCTGTGAAATAAGTTGTATACTTATAAGATGACTTTTTCAGTGGAATTGTTACTTGGATTTTGTTTTTGTCAATATTGATTTCAAAATAGTCATAGTCATTGTTTTCTTTCTTAAATATAATTTGATTTGGTTCATTTTGAACTAGTTGCCAGTTGTATTCATAAAATAAACTTTCCAACGTAGAAAACGCTTTGTTTTTTATTTTGGTAGGGTTTATAGTTTGTTCTGGTTGTTGTTCCATTGTCTTATTACTATTATTCATTACAATATAATATTTATATTATTTTCACAAAAAATATATTTAGAGTTTAGTTGTGGTTGTATGATATAACATAATGGATTTTGATAATAGTAATCTTCCGGGTCCTCCAGGTCCTCCAGGTCCTCCAGGTCCTCAGGGTCCTTTTGCCGGTGCTAATGCTAATCCTTCAGGTTCTAGTCCCAATACAAAGTCATTGACTAGTATTGAAGTTACAAATGAAAATGCAGCGCTCAACTTACTTGTTAGTTTTTTAAACTTGGCACAAAGAAGAGGTGTGTTTTCGTTTGATGAATCTGCGAAAATATGGGAATGCATTAAAATGTTTCAAAAGTAGATAATTATTTTTAGAGTAATATTACTCTAAAAATAAGTTTTTGAACAGTTCGGGTGTAAAAAAATCGCTTTATGTAGGGGTCGAACCTACGACCTAACGGTTAACAGCCGTTCGCTCTGCCACTGAGCTAATAAAGCACGTCCACTTTAAAAAAGTGGAGCAAATCTTCCACGTCCACTTTCGTGTAAAACAGTCAAAGTGGAGCAAATCTTCCACGTCCACTTTCGTGTAGTGTACTGCTATGTTTGATAGCAGTACAAAGTGGGTCGGTTTGATAACACCACATGTTATCATATATTATTTACTTTAATTTGCTGTATGAAGAAAAATTCTCATTCACGTCTGAATTTGAGAACTTGCGCTATCTTCGGACACACATAGATATAAGTTTTACCCAACAAGGGACTTGAACCCTCAACCTCAAGATTACTTCTCACACATTAAAGGTGTTTAGAAGTCTTATGCTCTATCCAATTGAGCCAATTGGGCAACTTCCACTTTAAAAAAGTGGCAATGCGCGAAGTGGGGTTCGAACCCACGCATCATAGATAACAGGTCTTAAGTCTGTCGCCTTAAACCACTCGGCCATTCGCGCTGTAAGTTAGATTAATTGTTTAGTTGGTTGCTGTTTTCTTTCGTTCATTATTATTAATTGTTTTGTTGCTGTTGGAAAACATTTGCTGGCATCATTTGAATCGTAAAATGATTTTGAAATTGCTGTTCGATGCCGTTCTCAACATACTATGTTGGGGTGTCTTTAAGTTGTTTTGAGGGTTAATATACAGCATTATCCACCGGGAACCCAGGAAAGTTATAACAGTTTTTCATCAAGAAATCTTATCATGAGAAAAGGTAAGGATTTAGAATTCCCCGAAGGGCGGGGAGGGGGCAAGGGGGAACCCCGGGTTCCCCCTGTTAATATATTTCTAATGTAGTATTTGATGCCAGTTCTCCAAGTCATGAATCATTTTAAAAGACACACATAAATATCTTGCGTTCAACATATATGATAATTCTTCCAATGTTTTTCCAACATAAAATTGTAGTTTATATGGATAAGATATGTTAGTTTCTATTGCTATGTGATATTCGGTCGTTGGTGTGTCTGGATTTATTATTGTAAAATACGGCAACGCATGATAACTAATATTTATTAATAATATCGATGAACCAAATAAGTTGTTGATGGTTTTCATATTTTTTTTAAATGTTTCTGATGAAGTTTTGTTATTGTATTTCCAATCACTATCACTTATTATTATCATCGTTGTTTGGGTCGCCAAATTTTTCTCTCTGAAATATTCGCATAAGTATTTACTATTTGGTCCGCATAAATTTGAGTATACGAGTTTGAATGTTGTATGATACATCGGGTCTATTTTTTTGAAGAGTTTCTCCACGAGTTCCACTGGATAGTCATCTATAAAAGTTACGATGTAACGTCTAGGTGAAATTTTATAGTGGAATGTTTTTTCGTCGATTTCAATTTCAATTGCGTTCATTTGACTCTATTGAGTTGGTTCTTGTTCTTGGTTTATTTGTTCTTTTTTGGTTTGTTCTTGTTCAATTTATTTTATTTCAATATATATTATGAAACTATTCAATATTACTTCATACTATTTCGCATTTATAACATTTGTCATTGTTATTAAGATACTTTTTCTTCTTTGTATCTTGATACGATTTATTTTAAAACGAGAGAAAAAGGAAAATACCCAACTTTATAAGTCTGTTGAACTTTGGAAGGATCGATTTGAAGGTATTTTTATTTTAAGTATGTCTGCACTTACTATTTATATATTCAATCCTCGAAATAAAAAAGAATTCGTGTTTGACGAATACACGAAATTCCTTTATTTTGTTTTTGGTATTATTTTGGTTATTGAACATGTTCGAGATATTTTACAATTATGATTCTAGTATTTCTTCTCTCGTAGAAGAAAGAGAAGAAGACGAAGATAGTTTTTGTGTTTTTTCTTCTGCTAAGTTGTTGACCGTGGTTGTGGTTGTGTTTGTTTGTTCTTGGACTTGTTGGGGTTCTACATAAGTTCCGTCCAATAATGTATTCAAATCGGCAGTCATTTTATCCATAAAATCATCCGTGTATTTTTCTTGGTTCGAAGACGAAGACGACCAGTTGTCGACGTAAGTAGGAATCATGAAATACGCCAAGATATCAACCTGACTGTACCCGATCTTAGTGAGTTTTTCGGACAACTCGACCAGTGTGATTTTGGGTTCGGGTTCTGGTTCTTCGTTTGCTGAGTCTGCGTCATCGTCATCGTTATCGTTAGACTCATCGTCGTCGTCATCGTCTTCCTCATATTCTTCTTCGTCATCATCCTTGAACAAAGGAATAAGTTGATGACGGCAACAAGGGCAGTGCTCTTTTTTTTCAAGAGCTTGGAAAATACAAGATGAGTGAAACTTGTGCCCGCATGTGGTTACGGTAAAGTTAATCATGGTGAGGTCTTCGTAGCAAATCGGACACTCCCCCATTGGTTCAGGGGTTTCAAAGAGGGGGTTTGCGATGGACTTGTGGACATCAACTTGAATTTGTTCTTGGTCTTGGTCTTGTTGGTCTTGACCTTGGTCCGGATATAAGAAACTTACCAGTTGCAAGTTTCGGGAGTCTTGGTCTTGTTCTTGGGCCACGCTCTCAAACGCACTTTCCAAATTTTGAACGACTTCATTCAACTCGACTTCTTCATCATTATCGTCATTATTTACAAGTATACAAAAGTCGTCGTCTCCGCCACTCAAACAACCACCTGGACCCATATGTCCGAGTTGGTTGTCTTGGAGAATTGGATAGCAACCCGGGCAACGACTGTGGTTGTTATTGTTTGCGGACATTCTTGTCAATTAATTTTCCTTTAAATTTGTTACAATATAATATTTTCAAAAAAGTAATTCAATTTTTTTTGGCGTGGTCTGAAAGTTTTATCGCTAGTTAATTTTCATTAAATAAAAAAGGGTTTTTGCCCCTTTTTTATTTTTTGTATTTTTTGTGTTAGTGCCTTTTTTTTGAGTTCTTTTTTTTTGATTTTTGGTTTTTTGGTTTATGTGGGAATGTTTATGCGTCTTCATCACTATCGCTGTCACTATAGTCTGCCCAATTCTTATGTCTTTTGTAGGGGTAAGACCGGAATACCGTTTTTGTAGGTGTAGTTACTGGTGCTGGTGCTGGTGCTGGTGCTGGTGCTGGTGCTGGTGCTGGTGCTGGTACTTGCGCCGGTGCTGGTGCTGTTACAGGTACAGGTGTTTGTAACTTGGACGCGTAAGAAACCGTTGTACTAGTGGTAGTCTTGGTCGAGTTCAAGGTCGATTTCGACAGAAGTTGAGGAAATGGTTCCTCAATATTCTTCTTGAGAACAAAGGTCATGTCCTCGTCCTCATCAATGACAAGGACATCAAAGCGGTTTGATGGGGTGACGGTCTCTTTGCGAGGTGCTTTGACTTGCGTTTTGACCAGTCTTTTTGGTGAAGGTGGTCTATACGCCTTACATTTTTTGTTTTTGGGGCAATAATTGACTGTGTGACCATTCTCAAAACAATACCGGCACTTTTGACTCAAGAGTGTCGGGCATATGACTTTACCTTCTCGATTTTTTACCCAGTGCTGGGTGGCGCGCTCCGTAAACCCAGCATCCAAGCAGACCTTACATTGGGGCTTGATTACGGAGTTCATATTGATTGATTGCTTGCTTTATAAGACTTTCACTTGATTCTTTTTGGTATTACTTGTCAATAAGTTTTTGAAAAAGTATTTCAATTTTTTTTTCACACCATATATTTTTTGGTTCACTTATTTTTAACACTTCACAAAAAAATTGATTACTTTTTCAAATTGAGTCCATGTAAGTAACATATACACATCAATTAATTATTCACATATTAATGTATTGCGCTTGTATACTGCGAATATGACTGACCAAGACCTTGACCGATTCAATACCTTTTTGGGTCATTCCAATATTGAGTATAAGAAACATCAATATGATGGGGTGGTCTGGTCTTTGAGTCGTGAGAGACAAGGTTACAATGGCGATGGAGACTCTTTGGTCAAAGGTGGGTTTATTGCGGATGAGATGGGTCTCGGTAAGACAATTACTATGATTGCCTTATTTTATGTCAACTTTGTTCCCAAGACACTCATTGTTGTTCCCAAGGTTCTCATTCATCAATGGCGTGACGAAATCTTCAGGACTACCGGTCATAAGGCGTTGATATATCATGGTTCGAACATGTCCTTTGCTAGTATTAACATGGATACTCTTATGTCTGCACCATTTGTCATTACAACCTATCATATGTGTTCGATGAAACGGTCATTGAATAATGTTGAAACTGAATTGCGTATTTTACATAAAATCCGCTGGGATCGTGTTGTCTTTGATGAGGCGCACCATTTGCGTAATAAAAATAATCTCTACTATGGCGCGTCCAAGTTGAAGGCGAATATTCGCTGGATGGTATCTGGAACTCCGATTCAAAATAAACTCAAGGATTTTCATAATCTTTGTGACATATTGGGTGTTCCTTCGTCGTTATACAAGTGTGACTCACTTGATGAATTGTTCGAGCAGTTCGTTCTCAAGAGAACCAAGAAGGATGTTGGATTATCACTTCCTCCACTCGTTGTCTCTACGTATGATGTGGAATGGACGAGTGTGAAGGAGCGAGATTTATCTCAAAAAATCCACAAGGAGTTACCTTACGCGGATAAGAATACAAGATTGCAACTTTATTTGTATGCAAAACAATGTTGTATTTTACCGGCGCTGTTGAAAGGGAAAGGGAAGTCTTCTGTTTTGGTTGACGAGAGATATCATGACGCTATGGATGTTTCGAGTAAGTTGGATAAGGTCATTTCTGTGATTTTATCTAGAAGTGGAAATGGTCGTGGAAAGTTGATATTTTGTCACTTTCGTGAAGAGATTGACTTTGTTATCGAGAGATTGAAATCAGGTGGAATGAAACGCGTGGGTGCGTTTGATGGTAGGGCGTCGGTTTCTTCAAGGAATCAAATGCTATCTGGTGACTTTGAGGCGATTGTCTTGCAAATTCAAACTGGGTGTGAAGGTTTGAATTTACAGAAAGGGTTTAGTGAGGTATTCTTTGTCAGTCCGCACTGGAATCCGGCAGTTGAAGACCAAGCAGTTGCTCGCTGCCATCGTTTCGGGCAAGTAAATGAGGTTCATGTGTTTCGGTTTTGTATGACTTCGATTGAAGTGGAAGAAGAACCTTGTGTCGCACTTTGTAATGCGGCGATCGTTGATAATGTTGATAATAATATTCCGGTGGCAGTGGCAATTGCTTATCCGGTACCATCCCTTGAAAAAGAAAAAGAAGTTGTTATGACTTTGGATAAATATATTCAGGTGGTTCAAGAGAGAAAGAGAGAAAACCACCTTTGAGAAAGGTGGTGCCAAATACAAAAAAACACCTTTGAGAAAATCCACTTTCTTGTAAAACAGTCAAAGTGGAGCAAAACCACCTTTAGAAAATCCACTTTCTTGTAAAACAGTCAAAGTGGAGCAAAACCACCTTTAGAAAAGGTGGTGCCAAAATCCAATAAAGTTCTACTTCTAAAAACTATGTGTTAAATAAAAAACATTCCCATATGGGGTTGTTTTTTATTGAATTGTTTTTATGGGTTTTCTCAAATTTGACTATTTTACACTAAAGTGGATTGGAACCCAAGATAATTTGTAACCTTAAGGGGGTGTGATGACCCATATGTTTTTCCGATTTCCTCCAACTGTTCGTTCACATATTTCACGATTTCGTCTATTTCGTTCAAGATGGTTGCGTCTTTGATTGTATTGGGTGCGCATGTTTCTGCGTGGTGTTTAAACCGAAAGAGAATATCTGTTGAAGTCGTGGATAATACTTGAAGAACATTCCGTGTCTCTATTCTCTTTTGTACTTTTTTCTCATTCCGCTGAAGTAGTATCTTGAATTGTTTTTCATCAATTTCTTGCCGCATATATTTCACGCGTAGGTCTTGGTTTGTCATGGGGTAGTCTATTTCACGGTATCTTTCACCGAGTTCAACATGGTTCAAGTGTATGGCATTTCTTATCATTTGGTGCAGTTTTTGTTTTATTTCCATTGTAGGTGGATTGGTTTTGCCTTGATGTCGTTCGTCCAAGGTTCGACTCATTTGTATTAGTGTTTGTTGTGTGAGTTGGTTTGGTAAACAATGGTTAGGTAGGTGAGGTTGGTCATTTGGATTACGCGGGATTTCTCCTGTTGGTGACTGACGGCGTAGCCACTCATAATAGTGAGGGTTATGAATAACATTTTCAATGCGACCTGTTCTCCAAGAAAATGCGGTGTGACATTGCGTACACCACATTTGGTCACACCCATCTATCTTATAGATTCCAGTTCGGCATTTCGGGCAAGGTTTCGTGTCATTGGCCAGAAGACGCGCCGTTGCGACGTTATCTGGATTACACGTGTGTTCGGCGTCTCGGGTTTGTCCCTTGATTTCATGGCATTCTGGGCACGCCCATATTTCACAAAGACCACACTTCCACTGACTACTGAGAAATCCACGGCAGTTGGAATCGGGGCAAGACTTGATGAAAACTGCGCGATTTTCGCCCGTTTTGCTTCTTTTCAGTCGGTCAATTTCTTGGATGAGTCTGTATTTTTCTATGTCAAGTCGCCGGCGTTCAATATTGATTCTATCTATTTCTTTTTTCATATTCTCAATGGCATTGATATTTTCAACAATGGGTTGTGTTGCTGGTAGGAGGGCGCGTTCTTTATCAAATAGAACTTGCTCTCTATGCACTTTGAGTTTGCTGTTTATGAAAGTGGTTCCGAATGTTCTTGTGAGAAATTGGCGTGACCACTCCTTGTCACAACTTGTGTTCATGCATTTAGCAGTGGTCTCGCCAAGTATATATGTTTTACAGCATGTTGCGCATGCATCAAATGCGCAATATTCACAACTTACCTTTTTACGGGTAGAAGCGTTCAATTCGTAGTCGCAGATTTGGCAAACTTCGGTCATATTTTGGGTCTTTATTTTGACTTGATTGGGTCGTGATTGTGTCTTCATTGTGTTCCTTAGAAGATCCTTTCAATTTTTTCAGAATGGGGTTTGTGTTACTATAATATTTTCAACCTTGGAAGATGTAGTTGAGAGAAAAAGTTATTCAAATGGATGGAATTTTGTATAACATTATATATATGTCTGAACTGGTTATTGGTGGAACGCAGTTGTTTTATAAAGTAGAAGGAAGAAATGACTATATTATAACCTATATTACAGATTATAATACCGATATTGACACATATTTATATGATATATTCCAACAACTTTCGAATTTTTATACACTTGGGTCGCTCTTTCATTCAAATCGTTGTTGGGAAAATGCGACGTTCGCTTGTAATAAGTTGCGTTTAGAACCGAATGAAACTACTGATTTCAAAATTGGTAGAATATTTATAGTAGATTGGGATACTTCTAACTTATATAGCGATCCAAGATATCATATTATAGCGCCGATTTATGGTAATGGTGGAGGTACAACAATTGGTGCATCACATCATTCGTTGTTATATGTTGAAATTACGATTGAAGGTCAAACTACATATATTGCGATTGAAACAGCAAGTTGTCATATTTATACATTACAGTATTATGTGGGCAATACGCCTGAAGAATTGGAGGAAATTTTAAAGGCGAGATATTTATGTAAAGGTTATCGTATCACATACGAATGTAATAAACCATATTATGAAGTAATGTACTCAAATACTAGTAGGGGATTGAAAAGAAGAAAATATAAAGGTACGAATAAATTGAAAAGGTTTAAAAAAAAGAATAAATCGCATAAGTTGCATAAGTTGCATAAGTCGCATAGGAAATTATCGCGTAGGAAAAAACGTATGTAATATGATGTGGTTATTTGCCCCCGCGATTCTTCCCCGAGGTTCTTGCTGCCAGTTCGGCCGGGGTATTTGGCGCACTGTCTTTCCCAAAAATGGGGTCGCTGTATATTGTCGTGACCATTTACCGTCACAAAGAATCAAGATATGAGTATTGTTCCTAGATTCCGGTGTTGTTTTGAGTCGGGGGTCTTTAAGTCATTTTCGCACAAATATATATTTGCCCCCGTTGACCCGGTTGGCTGTCCTATGGACTGTCCTATTTCTCTGTCCTATTGGCGCACGTACAATGTCAAAAATATTAATAATAAATATTTTTGACACCATTTACCGTGACATAGAATCAAGATATGAGTATTGTTCCTAGATTCGGGTGTTGTTTTGACTCCCGAGTCTTTAAATGGTTTACCACAAATATATATTGCGAGTTTCTCTCGTGAGTTTAGCAGGGAACCTAGGTTCCCCTGCGACCCCTCCTATTAACCAAATAAGTAAAATAAGATTTCGCTTGCGAGTTTCTCTCGTGAGTTTATTTTCATAAGTCATTCAAGTATATTGTAGTTTTATTTTGTGCCTTTCTTCTTTTGAGTCTAGTGAAATAAATCTTGAGAGAAAAGGTTTTCAAAATCGTTCAACAATATATTTCTATTTCTTGCGCAAGTTCGCTGCCGAGTTCGCTGCCGAGTTTCGCTGCCGAGTTTCGCTGCCGAGTTTCGCTGACGAGTTTCGCTGCCGAGTTTTGCTGCCGAGTTTTGCTGCCGAGTTTCTCTCGTTGTTTTATTTCACAAGTCATAAAAGTCATTCAAGTATATTGTAATTTATATTTTGTGTTCTTCTTCTTTTGGGACTCGGGAAATAAATCTTGAGAGAAAAAGTTATGGAAATTATTCACACACTTTTATTATTAGCAGGGAACCCAGGACCGCGTAGCTGCCCCTGCGACCCCTCCTGAAAACCTAATATTTAGATAACTTTTAAGTCCCACTCCAAAATATGTAATAACATTTAAACATTCATTTTAAAACTACGATGCATTAAAACCACATTTTTGAGATACCGGTAGTCATAACCGGGTAATTTTCCGCGATATATTTTGCGCGCATATTTTTCGCGTAGCGTCCAATTCTTGCGCCCATATTCCCGCGCCGATTCCCCCGCCGGGTCTTTAAGTATCTTTTTATATAATATATCGAGGGGTTTCTCTCGTTGTTTTATTTCACAAGTCATAAAAGTCATTCAACCAATTCTATACTTCTATTTTGTTGCTTTCTCTTTGGGGTCTTGGGAAATAAATATTGAGAGAAAAAGTTATCGAATTCATTCAACTATATATTTATATTTCATTGACTCATTGGTTAACCTATTGGTTAACCAATTCACTGTCCCATTCACTGTCCCATTTCACTGTCCTATTTCACTGTCCTATTTCACTGTCCTATTTCACTGTCCTATTTCACTGTCCTATTTCACTGTCCTATTTCACTGTCCTATTTCACTGTCCTATTTCACTGTCCCATTGGTTGTCTCATTTATTGACCTTATATAAAATCCAGATATGAGTGTTCTTTTGATTTACGACTCATGTTTTAAAACCCCAGTCTTGTTATGGTCTCAATATATACAACTTGTATTACAACCAAATATATATATTGTTATTTATTCAACAATATAGCAGGGAACCTAGGGTTGGTTACAATTGCTTTGCAACCCTGCGACCCCTCCTATTCGAATTGTTTTTAAAAAATACTTGTGGATTTCTCTCAACGACTTTATTCAAGATATATATATTCTTTTTATTCAACTATATTATTTCATCTTCTTGATTATACATTGAGAGAAAAAATTATTCATATTTCTCTCAACCACTTTATTCAAGATATATATATTCTTTTTATTCAACTATATTATTTCATCTTCTTGATTATACATTGAGAGAAAAAATTATTCATATTTCTCTCAACCACTTTATTCAAGATGTATATATTCTTTTTATTCAACTATATTATTTCATCTTTTTGATTATACATTGAGAGAAAAAGTTATTGAATATATATTCAACTAATAGTTATATATATTCACTGTCCTATTTCACTGTCCTATTTCACTGTCCTATTTCGCCGGGCGAGTTCGCTGTCCTATTTCGCCGGGCGAGTTCGCCGACCTATTTCGCGTGACGAGTTCGCTTACCATATAGCGTAACACAGTTTTGAGTGTTCTTTTGGTTTACGACTCATGTTTTGTGACGGGACGGGGGTGTGTCTTTAAGTATCTTTTTATATAATATATCGTCGGTTCTCTCTACGTTTTAAAATGAATGTGTTAAAATGTCATTGCGCATTTTCGAGTGAGACTTAAAAATTATTTAAATACTCGGTTATTAAGGAGGGGTCGCAGGGGAACCTTGGTTCCCTGCTGCGGTAAAAAAACCCCGAAGGGTTTCTTTATTTATTTTTTTATTCAAGTTACATATTTATTTTTACAATCTATATCTACTACTAACTACTATCTACTTTACTCATCATCCTCTTCATCCGACTCCTCATCCTCCGTCTCCAACTCATCGTCTGCCATCTCGATCTCCTTGGTCTCCTCATTCCACTTTCCCACTAGTTCTTGTGTCTTGGCGTCATACACATCGTTGTCTTCCGACTTCAAATATGTCTTACCTTCGTGAGCGAACTTCGTCACCTTCAACGTCTCTTCCTCTTCTTCCTTTGGAGCAGGAGGAGACTTGGACTCCTTCGGATACTTCTTGGATTCCTTCGGAGACTTGGACTTCTTGGATTCCTTCGGAGACTTCTTGGATTCCTTCGGAGACTTCTTCGCCTCCTTCTCTTGTTTTGCTAGCAACTTCGCTGCATCCTTCTCTTGCTTCGCTAGCAACTTCGCTGCCTCCCTGGCTGCATCCTTCTCTTGCTTCGCTAGCAACTTGGCGGCATCCTTCTCTTGCTTCGCTAGCAACTTGGCTGCATCCTTGTCCTCCTTCGTCTTTGGAGAAGAAACGGAACTTGGACTTTCGGGTGTCGTTGGAGTCGCATTCGCTACTCCGTCCACCAACGAAGCAAACAAATCCTTCGTCGACTCCTCCAACTCCACCTCCTTCTCCGCCTTCTTCGGGCGACCTCTCTTCTTCATTGGCTTCTCCGTATCACTATCCGATACGATCGCCTCTGACTTGGTGGACTTTGAGGACTTGGCTTGCTTTGCTGCCTCCTTCGCTTGCAACTTCTCTTGCTTCAAGGCCTCCTTCGCCTGCAACTTCTCTTGCTTCAAGGCCTCCTTCGCTTGCAACTTCTCTTGCTTCGCCGCCTCCTTCTCCTCCTTCGACTGCTTCATTACCGGTTCCTTTCTTTCCAACGACTTTGGCATCTTCAGTGAGTAGTCCTCCAGGTCTAACCACTTCAACGCCTCTTCCGCCGGAAAATTAAATTTTTCTGCGCACTTTGTTACCATCTCACGCATCTGCGTGTTCAGGCACATGTTCACGTACTTCATTGATGTTGATGTTGACATCTTCTATTCACTTTGATTTTGATTTACTTTTTCTTTCATTTTTTATTTTCATTTCAATTTTTTTTTTTCACCTTACTTTTTTTATCCTCTTAGGGGAACCTAGGTTCCCCTATGACCCCTCCTACTCCTTATATGGTATTGCCTATCTGTTAGGAGGAACCTAGGACTGCGTAGCTGCCCCTATGACCCCTCCTACTCCCTATATGGTCACGGAGTCTCTATCATAAACTATATAAGGGAACCTAGATTTCTATATGAAACGCAATATAACTATTTATATTGTGGAACATGGGTCTTCTATTTCAATATCTCCATCATTGTTGTTGACACAAACCACATTTGGAATTAACCCCAACCCTATATCATGTTCCAAGGTTGTGTCATCCAATATGGGTTGCATAGATGATTCGACTAGTATGGTTGGTCGATATGTATCTGCCAAAATGGTAAAGTCATGACTATCATATACGCTCAGTCCAATGTCGTCATAACCTCCATCTTGATAAGAGGTCAGCATGAAACGTTCACGGTTTTTAACACTCCAATAATAAGTCCATGTTTTTTTCCAACGTGTTTCAACTTTTTCCAATAAATCATCAAGACCCATTGTAACCAAATCTATACGTTCGTCTTCCAAGTCTTCATCATTTTCACAAAGTTCACCGTCAATTAATATCATATCGGAAAATCCATCCGTACATGATATAACCCTTATATGTTCATCTTCACTAAAATATTCCGTGTGTATCTCTGGACTATACCCAGTAATATCATCATGTCCAAGTGATTGTGTGGAGGCAATTTCCGTTCCATTTTCAAACTCAATATACTCTCCGTAAAACCCGCGCAATTCATTTGCTGAAACAATATGCGGTATTGGAGCACCTGTTTTTTTGTATTTCATCCGAATTCTATCTTTTAGTCTCTCCATCTCACTTGGATTTTTTCGGTTATGTGGTGTGTTTTTGTAAGTAAGTTTTCCGTTTTTATATATTAAAATTCTGGAGTCACCAACACTCAAGGTTTCTATTCGATCCACGTAAATTTTCACCATCGTCAGCATACTTCCAGAGAAAATCTTTTGTGAATTCCAAGCACCTTGGTATTTGAAACGAATCTGATTCAATAAAACATCAAATGAATTTGGTTTATCCATTATATCATCCCAATCCAAACCGCGAATAATGTTGATACAAAAGTCACTGCCATGTCCGTCGCATACCACTTTCCATAAGTAAGTATCCGTTTTTCCATCAATTACAAAATCTTGACCCTTACATAATTGTTTTACACCCGACCGAATTGAACCACGTAGGGTTCTTGAGGTTAATTCAACTTGTTCGTTTATTTGAAAACTTGACATCTTTACTTAGTAATTGATTTAATAATTATAAATCTACCATCAAATCAATTTTTTATGAATATAACATTAACTTATCGTCCGTGTATATTTGACATGAATTTGCCACCAATAATCTGTTTCGGTGTCTTTTTTTCTCTTCTTCGCTCTTCCACCTTTTTTGAAATCATTTCAACTAGTTTTTTCTTTTTTTTATTTATTTCCAATGCGTATTCTTGAGTTGCCACAACATGATTTATTGATTCTATTTCAGTTTTGCCTTGCTTTATTTTTTCTAATACTTTTTCTCTCTTAAAAGAACACGCAAGACATACACACCCCAAATCCAAATAATGATTACGTTGTATTGCGTTGTAAATTTGATTCTCAGATGACAATGTGTTATAAAAAACGTATTCTTCTTTCGTGTAAGGT